>Ga0115008_10001240_pt1 | contig 20252 bp, 20 predicted proteins | sample FraStrMetagenome_FD_87164 | JGI IMG/M metagenome (GOLD analysis project Ga0115008, IMG submission 87164) | Marine eukaryotic phytoplankton communities from Arctic Ocean - Fram Strait ARC3M Metagenome | ecosystem: Environmental > Aquatic > Marine > Oceanic | place: Fram Strait | collected...
AATGTTGGCGCCTTGGTCTCTAATATAGCTGCCATGGCTATTGGGAAACCATTCCCAAAGAAAGAAGATGCGATTGCACTTAGTGCTCAAGAATTATCCAAATGGGTTGGTGCGTATCAATACGATGGCGCGATTCGTCATATTACATTAAAAGACAACCAATTATATAGTCAACGAGAAGGTAGTACTAACTTAGAGATTTATCCAATGACAGCGACCAACTTCATTTTTGATGGTGGTGATACAGTGTATGATTTTTATACTGAAAATGGAAACCGCATGGTTACTATGACTGCTAATGGAAATAAAATGATAGGCACCGGAATTGATAAGGCGCCTCCTGTGGAACGTGCAGAAATCACATTAGACGCAGATGTGCTTAATGGCTATATGGGCTCTTATGAAATTCAGCCTGGTTTTAGCATCGCTATTAGCACAAGAGACGGTAAACTATATGGGATGCCAACGGGTCAAGGTGAAGTGGAGTTATTTGCTGAGGCTAAAGACAAGTTCTTTTTAAAAGCGGTTGTTGCAGATGTGCATTTTACAAGAAATGCTGAAGGTGCAGTAGAAAGCTTGACCTTATTTCAAGGCGGACAAGAGATGCTAGGAAAAAAGACAGAATAAACGATTTCTTTATTAATAAACATAAACCACCTTGTATATTCAAGGTGGTTTTTTCATAATCAATACTAACTAGAATTATTAGGCGAAAAAAAATATAAATAGCTATAGATCAATTATTTCATGAATTTTACAAAATCTATCTTGTAAATCATAGAATTTAAAATTACCTTAGAAGCATTCATAATATCTAAATTAACCCCAGAAAAAAATGAAAATTAAAAAGGTTCTTGTTGCCAATCGAGGAGAAATTGCCATTCGTGTCTTACGTGCTTGTACAGAGTTAAATTTAGCAACTGTAGCGGTTTATACTTATGAAGATCGGTATTCACAACACAGAAATAAAGCCGATGAATCCTACCAAATTGGCGAGAACAACCAACCTTTAAAACCGTATTTGGATATTGCACAACTTATTGATTTAGCAAAATCTAAAAATGTAGATGCCATTCATCCTGGTTATGGCTTCTTATCTGAAAATTCTGAGTTTGCGAGACAGTGTGCTGCCAATGACATCATTTTCATTGGTCCGAAACCTGTAGTGATGGATGCTTTGGGAGATAAAATTACAGCGAAGAAAGTCGCTGTAAAATGTAATGTCCCAATCATAGAGAGTAATAAAAAGAAACTAACGTCTCTTAAAGTCGCGATTTCTGAAGCTGCAACGATTGGTTTTCCAATTATGCTAAAAGCTGCCTCTGGAGGTGGTGGTCGTGGCATGCGAATTATTAGAGAGAATAAAGATTTAGAACTCCATTTTGATTCGGCTCGAAACGAAGCGCTCAATGCTTTTGGTGATGACACTATGTTTTTAGAAAAATATGTAGAGAACCCAAAACATATTGAAGTTCAAATCGTAGCAGATAACCATGGCAACATAAGACATTTACATGAGCGTGATTGCTCTGTACAACGTCGTCATCAAAAAGTGGTTGAAATTGCACCTTCGCACAACGTAAGCTCTGCAGTTAAAAACGATTTATACAAGTATGCAGTTGCTATTGCTAAAGAAGTGGGCTACAATAATATTGGAACCGTTGAATTTTTAGTAGATCCAGACGACCATATCTATTTTATAGAAGTCAACCCAAGAATTCAAGTAGAACATACCGTTACAGAAATGGTAACAGGTATTGATTTGGTCAAAACGCAAATTTTTGTTGCTGGTGGTTACACATTAGACAGTCAACAAATAAAAATCTACGAGCAGGAGTCTATAGCAACCTATGGTTTTGCATTACAATGTCGTTTAACGACTGAGGATCCTGCTAATAATTTCACACCAGATTATGGAAGTGTGACGACGTATAGAAGTGCTTCTGGTATGGGAATACGTTTAGATGCTGGTAGTATTTATCAAGGCTATAATGTGAGTCCGTTCTTTGATTCTATGTTAGTCAAAGTCTCTTCTCATGGTAGAACATTAGATGGTGCAACCCGTAAAATGGTGCGTGCTTTAAAAGAGTTTAGAATTCGTGGTGTGAAGACCAACATACATTTTTTACAGAATGTGATCCAGCATGAGACCTTTAAAGAAGGAAAAGTCACGGTTAATTTTATACAGAATACGCCAGCATTATTTAAGATAAAGCTACCTCAAGATAGAACCTCAAAAGTGGTTCATTTTTTAGCTGAAGTCATTGTGAATGGAAATTCTGATGTTAAACGCATTGATGATACCAAAGTCTTTAGAATACCAAAGGTCCCGAAGTTTTACTTAGCAGAACCACATCCAAAAGGCACAAAAGATAGGCTTACAGAAATGGGTCCTGAGAAATTTTGTGCGTGGTTAAAAGATGAGAAAAAAATTCATTTTACAGACACAACCATGCGTGATGCGCATCAATCGTTACTCGCAACACGCATGCGAACTTTTGACATGCTCAAAGTCGCTGAGAGTTTTGCAAAAAATCATCCCAACACCTTTAGTATGGAAGTTTGGGGAGGTGCAACGTTTGATGTCTGCTTACGATTCTTGCATGAAAGTCCATGGACGCGTTTGAGAGAATTGCGCAAAGCAGTGCCTAATATATTATTTCAAATGTTATTAAGAGGATCAAATGGTGTGGGTTATAAAGCCTATCCTGATAACCTCATCGAGAAATTCGTAGAGAAATCTTGGGAGAATGGTGTGGATATTTTCAGAATTTTTGACTCTCTAAATTGGGTCAAAGCCATGGAACCAAGTATCAACTATGTTCGAGATAGAACTGGTGGTATTGCAGAAGCTGCCTTGAGTTATACCGGTGATATTTTAGATGTTAACGAAACGCAATACAACCTCAAATACTATACGCAACTGGCTAAAGATTTAGAAAATGCTGGTGCTCACATGATTTCTATAAAGGATATGGCAGGTTTATTAAAACCGTATGCTGCTACAGAACTGGTCTCTGCATTAAAAGACACCGTTAATATACCAATACATTTGCATACACATGATACGTCGTCGTTACAAAGCGCAACGTATTTAAAAGCTATTGAAGCTGGCGTTGATGTGGTTGATGTAGCATTGAGTGGTTTGTCTGGTCTCACCTCACAACCAAACTTTAATGCGATTGTTGAGATGATGAAAAACCAGCCTAGAGCGCATGAGTTTGATATGCCCAAGCTGAATGAGTTTTCAAATTTCTGGGAAGACACACGAGAATTATATTATCCTTTTGAATCTGGATTAAAGGCAGGAACTGCCGAAGTGTTTCAGCATGAAATACCAGGAGGACAATATTCAAATTTACGTCCGCAAGCCACTGCCTTAGGTCTAGGTGATCGTTTTGACGAGGTTAAAAAAATGTACGCAGAGGTAAATACCCTCTTCGGAAATCTAGTAAAAGTAACACCAAGTTCTAAAGTGGTTGGTGATATGGCTATTTTTATGGTGACTAATAATTTCACTACTGAAGATGTTATGGAACGTGGCAAGGATATGTCTTTTCCAGAATCGGTCATTAGCTTTTTTGCAGGAGACTTGGGGCAACCGTCTGGCGGATTTCCGAAGAAATTACAGAAAATCATCTTAAAAAACAGAAAACCATATACCAACAGACCAAATGAGAATTTAGAGCCTATAGATTTTGATTTAGAATTTAAAGCCTTTAAAAAGAAGTTTCAAAAAGGCTTTACGCGTGCCATTGAAATGGAAGATTTCTTGTCGTATACGTTATATCCAAAAGTATTTGAGCAAGCGCATGAGAACTATAAAAAATATGGAAACATCGCCTTAGTACCCACCAAAAACTTCTTTTATGGGATGACCTTAGGTGAAGAAATCCTCATAGAATTAGAACCTGGAAAAACAGTGATTATCAAATTATTGTCGATTGGAATCCCAAATAATGAAGGTAAAAGAACGGTCTTTTTCAAAGTCAACGGTGAAAATAGATTTGTTGATATACTAGACACGTCTTTAAACTTAAAACTTGAGGTCAATGCTAAAATTGACGCAGCAGACACGAATCAAATTGGTGCACCTTTACAAGGATCGCTTTACAAGGTTACGGTTAAAAAGGGACAAGCGGTAAAAGAAAATGATCCTCTTTTTATCATCGAAGCTATGAAAATGGAGACAACAGTTACTGCTTTTAAAGCTGGAAAAATAAAATCTGTTACGCTTAAAGAAGGTTCTATGGTAAAACAAGACGATTTGATTGTGACTATAGAATAGCTTTTATACTTTTATGCTGTGCAAATAATTTCAACCAACATCGCCAAACCCACCACCTTTATTTGGAACGGGAAAGAAGAAACTACAGGTATTTACAAAAAACCTGTTACGACTTCTATTTTCCTCGGAAATAAGGATGTCAAAGGTGATGAGGTATCAGACAGAAAAGTTCATGGAGGTGAATTTAAAGCCTGCTACTTGTTTTCGGCAAATCATTATGCGTATTGGGAACATTTATATCCACATTTAGAATGGACCTTTGGTATGCTTGGGGAAAATTTGACTGTAGAGGGATTAAACGAAAAAGAACTTCATATTGGTGATATCTATAAAGTAGGCCATGCGGTAGTTCAAATCACACAACCTAGAGAGCCTTGCTATAAGTTTGCCATGAAGTTTGACTCAAACGACGTGTTGAAACAATTTATTGATCACGGTTATCCTGGCACCTATGTTAAAGTTTTAGAAGAAGGCGACGTTAAAAATGGCGACACGTTTGTGTTGATTGAAAAGGCAACGGGTAGTATTTCTATTTGGGATTTCTTTAAACTGCTGTATTCCGAAGAAAAAAACAAAGCGCATATTGAGACGATTATGAACAATGAAGCGATACCTCTGAAAAAAAAAGCGCAATTAAAGCGTTATTTATAATAGTAAAAACGCTATGACTTCGTCTACTTTTGTTCTGAACGAAGTTACAGTAGTTATGACTAAAGCCTAAGTGTTATTTGGTGTAAAACGGAGTTCGCTTAGCTAAATATTTTAAAGTGACTTTGTATGCATCTTGACTCTGCCAAAACGATTCATGATCCTTAGTGAATATGTTATCGCCTTTATCGTTATAAATATTCATGGTTATCGTAGTCGCATAATTTTGCGTTGTAGAACTCGAAGTACCTGAGGTCACATTTTTCCCAGAATCATCAAATAATTTCCCTATAAATGTTTTTACTGCTGGTTTGTCATTGGTTTTCACATTAACTCGCGTTGCAGAATAACTTGATTGACTCGTCCCCTCTATAGCAACCAATCCTTGAATTACATATTCTACACCCAATAGATCACAAATTTCACCCATGGAGTAATTTTGCTCATCGTTTGCTCCTATTCCCGCTTTACCAAGTAACCTATTAGTATTCCTCACATCCTGAAAGGTCAAGTTGCCTTTATTAGCATTAAAGAGGGTATAGGTTTCTTGTTGAATTTCTTCAGACATAACATGTGAACCATCAGCCTGATTTTTTATAAACGCAAAAGGTAAAATGACCACTTTATTGTGGTGGTCTTTTAACACTGATGACTCATTGAAAAACTCAACTCTAACCGAAGAAAATGTAATTTTAGAGATACTAATCTTTGATACGGTATAGGGTATTGTCTCGTTTTTATATATAAATTTCACGTCATTATCCTCAATCGCAGTGACCGCCCCAATCATTTCTTCCCCATTAGTTTTCAAAATAATATCATTTTGAGCAATGGCATTAAATCCTAGACATAAAAAGAAGAAAATTAATATGTGATGCTGTGCATTCATTATTTTAAGTTTAATAGTTAATTTTAAATTTTAGTACATTTTTTCAAAAATTCAAAACACAAAATATCAACCAATTACAATACCTAATTAAGATAAATAAATAATCCTTATAACTAATCAAAATCATAAGGATGAATTGTTCTTAACACCTATAAACCAAACAATCATAAAACCATTGGTAGCGTTTTTGTTTGACTCAAGATGGTAACGATGCTATATTTTTAATGTATCAAATAATTTGAGGCGAATTAAACTACCTTTGTCCCAAAATACAATGCATGTCATTTAAAGACTTAAAACTCAACAAACCTATTTTAAGAGCAGTTGCCGAAGCAGGTTACGACAACCCAACTCTAGTGCAAGAGCGAACGATTCCTTTTGTATTAGATCGCAGAGATGTCATTACCTCAGCTCAAACAGGAACCGGAAAAACAGCAGCTTTTGCGCTGCCTATTTTACAGTTGTTATATGACAAACAAATTGCGCCTAAAAAAGGAAAGACGATTAAGGCTTTAATTATAAGTCCTACGCGAGAGCTAGCGATACAAATCAATAAAAACTTTGTGACCTACGCAGCGCATACCAATTTAACCTCGGCTGTTATTTATGGCGGAACATCCATTGAACCTCAAAAGGATATTCTAAAAAAAGGCGTTGATATTTTGGTAGGTACACCAGGACGTTTACTCGATCTTCATAAACAAGATTATTTAAATTTAGATTATGTAGAAACGTTTGTAATCGATGAAGCTGATTTAATGTTAGACATGGGTTTTATTGATGACGTCAAAAAAATCACACGTTTGTGCCCAGACACTAAGCAAACACTCCTGTTTTCGGCAACAATGCCTTTTAAAGTGGAGCAGTTAGCCAGTACGATTTTAAAAACTCCTGAGCGTATTGAAGTGACACCAACATCATCTGCTGCAAAAAATGTGAGTCAGGTGTTGTATTATGTGCCTAAAAAGGATAAAATAGAATTGTGTTTACATGTACTTAGAAACACCATAAAAGGTAATATTCTAATTTTTAGACGCACGAAATTTGGCGTGGATAAATTATATGAAACACTTATAAATAATGGCTTCACAGCAGAGCGTATTCATGGTGACCGTACTCAAATTGAACGTCAAAATGCGTTGGCAGATTTTAAACGTGGACGCATAAATATATTGATTGCAACCGATGTTGCGTCGCGTGGTATTGACATCAATGAACTCGATGCAGTGGTTAATTTTGATTTACCACATATACCAGAAACCTATGTCCACCGTATTGGTAGAACAGGTCGTGCTGGTGAATTTGGAAGTTCGTATTCCTTTTGCTCTGCAGATGAGAAACCATACGTCAAAGCGATACAGCAATTGATTAATGTACAGATCCCAATTGAAGAGAATCATCCCTACCCTTTAGACATGAGTGCGACGCCAACGGTTCATAAAAAACAAGGCAGCAAGTATAAAAAAAATCGTAAAGGAGAAGGTTCTAAAAAGAAAAAGAAGCGTTGGTATTGATTTAGGGATTAGGATATAGGGAGTAGGTATTAGTTGACTTGAGTAAGAACTACAAAAATTTTAGATTACATTTTAAAAGATAGAAAGACTGATACCCTTAATAAGGGTAAATCATAATCTACAGATTGCAAACTATAGACTTTTTATTATCTTGGATTTAAAATTAAAACCACCCAAACCATGAGTTATGAAACGTTGATGTATTTGCATTTATGGACGATTGTGCCATGCGTGTTTATTGGTGGTTTACTCTTAATCATAAAAAAAGGCACGCTCATTCATAAACGCTTAGGTAGAATCTACATGGTTCTCATGTTGTTTACTGCTATAGTGACTTTGTTTATGCTTGCTGTGATTGGCACTACTCTTTTTAATCATTTCGGTTGGATTCACCTTTTTAGTATACTCACACTTTGGACGGTTCCTACAGCGTATTTAGCTATTAAAAAAGGGGACGTTAATGCACACAGACGAAAAATGATTTTACTCTATTTTGGTGCTATCCTAATTGCTGGTGCATTTACATTTTCTCCAGGTCGTTATTTACATGGTGTGTTTTTTGGGTAAATTATTCAAACTTCATTTCGAACAGTAAGTAGTGTTCAATCCCAAATTTCTCTCCCCAAGTCTCAATAGTATCACCTGAAGTTCCGACGTCGCACCATGATTTAGAACCGTCTTCTCTTTCGTATGGTAAAATGTAAGCCAGGAAGTAAAACTTCTCGTTGTAACCAATTGGCAATTTACTTTCGTCGACGAGATTACGTAAACTATAGTCTTCTGAGTTTGTAGCTCTGTAATCCTTTGTAATACTAAATCTAGGAAACTTAAATTTTACTCTTAGATTATTATCTGTATGTTGCGCAATAATGCGCATACTAAATATGGAGTCATTTAGTGTTTCAAATTGTTTAATACCTATAGTTTTACTATTAAAAACAGTAGAATCTGAAATCACTTTACCATTCCAAATTTCTTTAACGGTGATGTGGTAGCTTTTCCCTGTTAGCTCTTTACCAGAGAAATTTACTTTCATAAAATCAATCCCCTGAAAGCTCATTAAGTCGTTGATTTCAGGACTATCAGAGCCATAGTCTGTTGTCATAACTAGGTCTGAAGTGGTATTAAAATCTGCCTCGTTTGTTTGCGCGCTTCCTGTGCTGAAGCAAATCAATGCCACAGCTAATAGAACTATATTTTTCATATGTATTTAGTTTTTAGAAGATTTAAAAGTATCGTCGTAATTGTAGATGATCCCATGTATAATATCAAAATTGATGGCTCCCGAATAATGACCTTCGCCTTTAGCTTTGCGCTCCATCATACTATATTTTTCGCCTTTGCTTGTGGGTTGCATATTAATCTCAAAATCCTTACCGTACATACTTTTTGTATTATTACCCATAACTTTCATACTAAAGTCATTGTCTTTGGGATAGAAGAGATGAATTTTAGAATATTCTGAAAACAGATCAAAACGTTTGAAATTCATGTTCCAATTGTAGAAGAAATACTCACTATTGAAATCGGTAATAGATACTTTTTCTCTGAGTTCTCCAATTTGAATTTTAGAAAACTCTGACGTGACTTTTACATTTTGCAAACTCCCAATCAAGCCTTTAGAGATATTATTAAAATCATAACTACCACCAACAAGACCTTCTGCCCTTAAATTGGCATTTTCAATTTTGAAAAGGTTGTATTCATTTATAAGTTGTTTGGCATAAAAATAACCACGTTTTAGAACAACTGATAATTCATTCATACTATCATCACGCATCGTGATTTGCGCATCTTTACCATTAATTTTGAGTTGTAGATATGGTGGAATCTTAATTACAAACTGACTTCGTAAGATTTTGACATTGCCTTTACGAACGTTTTCTAATTTTCCGTTGTCGTCGGTTGTTTTAAATCGGTCACTAAAGTATTTAAATGGTGCATTAATCTTACCAAAGGCATTATAGCGAATCTCCTCGACAATAGAATCTCTAGATTTTCTAACAATACTGTCATTGTTCTTTTGCCAATCTACATTATCTAAAACCAAACCTTTAGGAGCATCATAAGCAAAAGTTACATTCGAAATTTGAGTCACACTATTTGATACTAAAGTGATATGGTTTTCAAATTTAGTAGCCTCTACTTTAATCGTTTGTAATTTTTCTTCAATGTCCTTTTTTGAATACCCATCAAACTCTAAGGTATAATCAAAATGAACTTTACCATCTGTAGAGGCCTGAATAGAAACGGTTGTGTTCTCTAAATTAAAAATCGCTGTTGTGTTTTTATCTGCGGAAAAGCTCTCAGAATACACCGTTTTTTTCTGTGCAAAAAGCGATGCTGATGTGATGAGTATCAGCCCACAAATTTTAAAGGTTAGTAGCTTCATAATGTTCCTGTTTTTTGATTTAATACGTTGATGTGTTCTTGAATGTCTTTTAACAATTGTAATCGCGTTTGTAGGTTCTCAACCAAGGATTCAATCACGAGAATATTATTGGCATCTGTTTTAAACTGTTTAGAAATCTCTTTATAATCTGCATCTAAGGCGTCCAGCTTCGTTTTATAGCGACTCACTAAACGCTCGTCATTAGCAACCGCTAAAAAGTTTTGCCACTCTGCATCTATACTTGCTAAATATTCTTTTTCGATAGCTTCAATTTGGGTTTCCATAGAAGGTGATTCTACAATTTGACTAGCGTTACTATCTACTGTTTTAAAAATCGTAAACGTCAATCCTACAAATACCACAATAAGCGCAGCAATTTTAACCAAATAGCCCGTGTTTAATTTAGATTCTCGTCGTGGTCTAGAGGCTTTGAGCTGATCATAAAACGCTTGCCTATGATTATCTGGTAATTGGTTCCTAGAAGGGTCGACAGCATCGCCTTCTGTATCTCGAAATAAATTTCTAATATCTTGCTTCATTGTAATTCGTTTTTAAAAGATCTTGAAGTTGTAATCGTCCTCGTCTTAAATGTGTTCTTGATGTTTTTATAGGGATATCCAGTATACTAGAAATCTCTTCGTGGTCATAACCTTCAATCAAATATAAGTTGACAACGATTTGATGCTTATCTGGTAAATTTTTAATAGCATCTATGACTTGCTGCTTGGAAATTTCCGAAGAAAACATCCAATCATTTGTATCATCCTCAATATTAAGTTGCACAAGATCGGTCTCTATAAATTCTAGTCGTTTCTTTTTTAATTCGTCGATGCAATGGTTGATCACAATACGTTTTAACCACGAGCCAAAAGTGAATTCTGGAGTAAAATAATCGAGTTTTGAAAACGCTTTGATAAAACTGTCTTGCATCGCATCTTTTGCATCTTCAGTATTTAAGTATCTACAGGCAATATGAAACATCGCTTCACAGTATGCATCATAAATTTGCATCATGGCGTTTTCATCTCCTTGTTTACAACGTTCGATTAAAAAGTTGTGGTCTTTAAACATTCAGTTTTGGTTAGTGTTCAATAGTAATAACGATAGAAATCGCTTAGGGTTTCAAAATTGTAGATTTTTTTTCATAAAAATTTCAATTTTATCCAATATACAATCCAATTTGACATTCTGTTTCATTTTACTTAAACAAGTTAATTGTATATTTAAACCAATGAATCTTAATACGATTACCATACAATGAAGACTGTTCTTAATACAATCATTTTATTTTTTATCCTGTGGACACTCAATATAACTGCACAAACTAAAATAATTGACGCAGACACCAAATACCCTGTATCGTATGCAACAATTTCTTTTGGTGACGGTCAAGGTCTATTTGCAGATGATGATGGTCTATTTATGTTTACAAAAAAATTATATAAAGATGTAGATTCACTTTTTATTTCGTCTCTGGGCTATAAAGATCTTGCATTAGCAACACTAAATTTACCTCAGGTTATAGAGATGCAAGCTGACATCAACAAACTAGATGAAGTCATTGTTACTGCTAAAATTGATAGAAAATATAAAGAAGAAACTATAAAACCGTATTTAGATGATGACTATTACAAATGCTGGTTACCCACTATAGAAAGTGAAATTGCTGTATTTTTTCCTAACGGAAATGAGCAGCTTAAAAAGATTACGTCTGTTTTATTCCCATTCGCGCTAGAATCTAAAGAATGGAAAAAGCGGAAACGCTCCAATGCAGATAAACGAAAATTCTCAACCTTATTTAAAGTTAAGTTTTATAAAAACAATAAAGGTCTCCCAGGAGATGTGATGACCTATACCAACATCGTTTTTAGAGCTACCGAAAAAAATGGCGATGAATTTGAACTCGATGTATCTGAGCATGATTTATTTATTCCAGAAAATGGTTTTTTTGTATCACTTCAAGTTCTAGGCTACACAGATCAAAACGGAAAATTATTACCCAACAAAAAATACAAAGAAATTAAGGGTAAAGTTGGTATGGTTAAAATACCAACCAATTTTAGGCCATTACTACCATTTACCGATGAGATTGAAACGCACAACACCTATATTAAACGTGTTTTTATTAGTGGTAATAATTGGGTGCAATTTAAAAAAGGAAATGGTATCGAATCTAGCCTATTAAAAACCAACCTTAATAATTATGGTATTGGTATTAATTATAATGCCTATAAAGATGAATAGTCCTTGGCATTTATACCTAATGGCTGCCATGTACATATTTGCTGGTGTCATGCATTTCATAAAACCGAAATTATATCTACGCGTTATGCCTAGATATTTACCAAATCATAAAGCGCTTGTCTTTTTAAGTGGTATTGCCGAAATACTTTTAGGTGTTGGTTTACTAATACCAGTTTTAAAAACATATTCTATTTATGGTATCATAGCCATGCTTATTGTTTTTCTGCTCGTTCATTTTTATATGTTATCTGGAGAAAAGGCATCTGCAGGTGTCCCAAAATGGGTATTGATACTTCGCATTCCTTTACAATTTGGATTGATGTATTGGGCTTGGGTATATTTGTAATTTAAAATAAAAACTAGGTGCAGGTTACGGAATTTTAAATTCAAATGTTCTGCCTTTTTTCCGTAGAAAAAATCAAAAACGAGCTGAAGACAATAAAGTATATGACACCATTGAAAATTTTAATAATATTTACGCTTCTTATCTCTTTCAAAAGTATTTCTCAAGACAAAGAATATATAGTTACCAATAATAATGATACGATTTATGGTAAGGTGATTAGGGGAAACAATGTTCTTAATCCGTCAAAAGTTATTTTTAAAATTAAAGATGACAAAGGAAAGAAGACCATAATAGATCCAAGCGAAACAAAAGCTATTAGATCACTTAAGGGTGTGGATGGCGATTGTTTTATTGTCACTATTTATGATGATTGGTTTTTAAAAAAAATTATTGATGGTAGAATAAAAGTATACCAACTAATAGACGGTGTACAAATGTATGTCTCAAAAGATGATTCTGAAATTATGTCCACAGACATTGGATTGTTCTTTACCAGAAAAGAATCTCATGCACAAATAAGATCTTTACTTGAAGATAATAAAGAGATATTGAAAGAATATGATGCCCTAGAAGGGAGTATTAAAAACATCTTTGAAATGATTGAAAAGTATAATAAGCACGAAACAAACTCCTATTAATCTGTATTTAATCAAAACTGAAAGCGTGCTACAACATGTAATAATTTAATAAGATTTGATTTCTAAATATTAGAACACATTAAACAACTAAAAAAACAGTAAATGAATAAAAAAACACATTCAAATAAGAATTACATATTCACAACAATGCTGTTGCTTTGTTCTTTATCGATGTATAGTCAAAGTGATAAAGTAGCTGTTTTTTACAAAAATGGAGATTCAATTCAAGGTTATGTAAATCAAATATTATATGAACAAATTAAATTTAGTCTAGACATAGACGGAAAGTATAAATGGATGGAATCTGATGGGCTTGATAAGTTGATTATCTATTCTAAAAAAGGCACTCAAGAATGGCATTATCTTAATTACAAAAAGAAAGAAAAATCAAAAAAAATTAAAACCTGCTTAGCACTATTGGTTGTCAAAGGCAAAGCCAATTATTACAACGAACCTTATAATTTTGGTAGTGGTTTTCAAAATGATGGAAATTCTTTTGGGATGAGTCAAAACCTCTACTATGATGAAGGCTTTAATCAGGCTAACCTTTATGTCCAAAGACCAAATGAAAACTTCGCAACTCTTCTTTCAACAAGTGGTCAAATAGTATTTTCTAAAAATTTCAAAAAAACAGCATCTGAATATTTCAAAGACTGTTCAGAATTAGTGCTTAAAGTAGAATCTGATTACTACAAAAAAGACAATGTGATAGAAATGGTTACCTATTATAATGAAAATTGTGAATGATTTTTCATAAACAACTCATAAAACGTAATCTATCATTTTAAATAAAAATTTAGTTAATGTATCTTTACCTACTTAATAAGAGTAAGAGTTATGGAAGCTAATAAAACGCTAAATTATATTAAAGATCTATTACAAAATATGCCAACCGATTGGTTAGGCCTAACAACCCATCGACTAGATATTTATGATGAAAAATTAGCGAAAGTTGAGTTTTTAGATCAGTTTGAAACCTTATATAGTGACAATAATTCTCAATCATCTGCATTAAGCGAGTTACCCACTGCTTATGACTACATCAGATTGGGTCATCCATTATCATCTGTACTTGAGTGGTTAATTGCAAAATTGAACCATCTAGAACCAGAACAAGTCATTAGTTTTTCTTCAAAAACGGTTCCTATTTTAGCAATCCTTAGAAAAAATGTATTAGATAATAAAAACACCCTAATCATTTATAAAGAAGCCCTTCCCGATTTTTTTAATGCGGAACTATTAAAAGGTGTGTATGGTTATCAATTTGATTTGAAAAAGGTTGATAACTTAGAAAATCTTCCTGATTTTAATGGAAGTATTATTCTTATTTCAGATCATGATAAAATTTCCGAAGTAAACAGTAGTCCACAAATTGATTTCTTTATTAATATTGATGAACAATTAGGAAGTGTTTTATTGGTTAATGATGAGCAGAATAAAAACTATATCTCAGACATTCAGCATGTGAGACGACGAGAAACTATAGCAATGACTCCAGCAGATTCACTTACTGCTCTAAAAAATATCGTAAACCCATCTTCCGTTGACTCAAAGAAAAGTAACATAAAGACCAACAAAATTATGGTCTTAGCTTCTATTGCTGCTATTACCGGGTCAAAGACAAAGGCTCTTGTAGGTTCTAGCGGACTTTCAATTCAATATGCTATTATGATGGGACTCATACATGATGCCATAGAACAACATAAAGGAAAAGCGATTAAAATTATTGTACCTCCAAATTGTTATGGTGGCACAAATGACCAAGCTAGACGCGTTGCTGCTTGCATTGACAATGTAGAAATAGTAGATTTACCTGTTGATGGTGACAATGATATGGTTCAAAGTATTGACACTGTTTTAGATAACATAGCTAAAGAAGATGCAGTTCCTTATATCATAGCAGAAATCCCAACCAACCCAAGAGTTGAAGTTCCAGATCTTATCCAACTTAAAGCTGTGTTAAGTAAAGTTCGAAAAACTACTGCAGGTCCTAATGCTATTGATCCCGTTTTTATTTTAGACCAAACGTTTTGTCCTAATGTGCACTTTTTAGGCGAAGAGGACATACTATCAAACGTAAGAACCATTTCATATGTAAGTGGTTCGAAATTTCCTAGTGGTGGTCAATGCACTGCTGGTTATTGCGTTGGAAACAAAAAAACACAATCATTAATGTCCAAGATTGAGTTGCACCTAAGACTCTGTGATAACGAGGCTACAGACCTTCAATATGAAATCTTAGCCAAGCAATTGCCTTCAATGAATCAACGAATTCATGATGCTTATCAAAATACACGAGACTTTGTAAACTTCATCCACGATACGTTACCAGAAGCGAAAATCAATTTTGTGTCAGATGAATTGGCCCAACAAGGATTTACACCTTCGGTATTTTCATTAGACCTTCCTACAAAAGGGAATACTGATGAAGACAAAGAAGCTTACAAAAGAGCATTAAATCATAAGTTAATTAACTTAATGATTACAGAAATCCCTAACGAAAGTAAATATTGTGTCAGTTACGGACAATTAAAAGGTTGTTATTGGACAATTCCTGCAACATCAACTCAAGGCACCACAAAAGAGGGTGACAAAGATTATATTGCTCGTGTCGCTGTGTCTCCAAATTTAGATCTTGAGCTACATAAAAAAGTCTTTAGAGGTTTTGTTGAGAGTATTTAATGTGAGTCTGAGTGCAATCGAAGACCATAAAACACTATCTTCTAAAAGCATTTCGACTGCACTCAATGTGAGAGTAGAGAAAATTAAACACGACTTATCTTCAATGGACTAGAACCTTGTGATCTTCTGGATTATTATTTTCAATTATAATATGGTATCTTTTATCACTATACAGTTTGAAGAAAAAAATCTGAATTATCAAATTACTATGACTATAACCAATAGCACACCCAAAGATGTAGATTCCATATTTGATTTATACAAAACAGCCTCTGACTTTCAAAAAAACAAATCTGTTGTCACATGGCCTGATTTTAAAAGAGAACTTATAATTACTGAAATCAAAGAAAAGCGTCAATGGAAAATGATAACTAACGACATAATTATCTGTGTTTGGGCAACAACAAACTCTGACCCACAAATTTGGCAAGAAAGAAATCAAGATCCTGCTATTTACATTCATCGCATCTCAACAAACTCTGAATTTAGAGGTCAAAATTTAGTTGAAAAAATTGTAAAATGGGCTAAAACGCAAGCTGTTGAAACTGGTAAAAAACACATAAGAATGGATACCGTTGGAGAAAATATTGGACTAATTAATCATTATAAAAAATGTGGATTTGAGTTTTTAGGATTATCAAAACTAGAGAATACCATTGGGCTTCCAGCACACTATCACAATGCAACTGTGAGTTTATTTCAGATAACAGTTTAATAAGTGTAGTAGTTTGAACGTTATATCATTAACTTAATACATGTACAATGAGATCTCTTTTTAAAATCATTTGTTTTTCATTATTAGTCATTTCTTGCTCAACAAATAATAATAACGCTGAAATATATCCTTCATTTGGCAATGAAATTGACGTTAGTATTACTGGTTTAACATTTGATGCCATGGAACCTTTCTTATCACCTAATGGAACCTATTTATTCTTTAACAATATTAACGATGGCATAAATACTAAACTCTATTATGCAACTAGAATTAATGATTCCACCTTTGATTATGTAGGAGAGCTAATAGGAACAAATCAATCGACAACACCTCATCTAGATGCAGTTGCAGATATGGACCAAAACGGAAATTTCTATTGGACATCAACTAGAAATTATCCCACCGAATTAAACAATCTATTTCACGGTACGTTTAACTTCGGAAATGTAAATACTATCGCAAGAGTGCAAAGCGATTTCAATAAGAACATACCTGGCTGGTTGGTCATGGATCACGGAATAAGTCTAGACGGACAACTTTTATACTTCAACAACGCAAGATTTGATGAAGCAAATTGTCAAGGTCCTTGTGAAACCGAATTGGGAATTGGACAAAAAATAAATGCGACGACATTTAATAGACTTCCAAACTCTTCAACAATCCTTCAAAATGTTACAGATGCAAATTACATTTATTATGCACCATGCATTAGTAGCGATAATCTAGAGTTGTATTATACAAGATATTTAAAAGGTGAGATTACACAAGTACAACTTTTGAAATATGTGTCGCTTTGAGGCCTAATTCTACATCAGAATTTTCATTACCTAAAGTTTTATTCTCAAAAACTATTGCAAATTTAATTGAAGCTCCTACACTTACTGTAGACAAAAGCATCATGTATTATCATGAAAAAACTAATGATTCTCATAAAATAGTGATGCGATATAGAACCGCTTTATAAAACTCACTTTTAAAATACACAAAATGATAAGACTACTAACCATCTCAGTATTTCTATTAATAAGCATTAATGCAACTGCTCAATTCTCTCAAAACAAAGACAAACAAATAGTCATAGGTACTGTTGATTCTCTATTTTCAAAGATCTTAAATGAACAACGAGAAATTTGGGTCCATGTACCAGAAAACATTGAACCTAAAGAAAAGTTTCCTATTATTTACTTACTAGATGGAACCTCACAGTTCTATACAGTCACTGGTATGTTAAAACGTCTTGAAAAATGGAATATGCCTAAATCTATTATCGTAGGGATTTCTAATACTGATAGGACTAGAGATTTTACGCCTACAAATGTTCCTTTTCAACGTGGTCAGGAATCTAAAACCTCTGGAGGTGCTGCAAATTTTTCAACCTTTATCAAAAGTGAGTTAGCGCCTTATTTAAAAAGTAAATATCCTATTGATGACATGAGCACAATTATTGGTCATTCTACAGGCGGACTTTTCGTATTGAATGCTTACATAAATCATCCAGACGTTTTTGATAATTATTTAGCCATTGACCCAAGTCTATGGTGGGACAGAGAAAAGTTGGTGAATCAATCTAAAAAATCACTCACTACAGCAACGCGTCAAAACAAATATCTATATGTTGCAGTCGCGAATAGTACAGGAATAGATACGGTGAGTATTCGTAAAATGAAATCTGAACCAACTGAAATGCTTAGAGCAAATCTCAACTTTCATGATATTTTATTAGAAAACAATAAACATCTAGATTTTACTTGGGATTACTTCGGAAATGAGGACCACGGAAGCCTAGTCATTCCAAGTCTATATAATGGCTTACGAGCTTTATTTTCATGGTATCCATTTCCTGAAAGATGGCGACTCAACACACCTAAAAGCTATACTCCTAAAGAATTAACCGAACCTTTTTACATCCACTATAAAGAATTGAGTACACGTTTTAAACGTGATGTAAAACCAGAGTGGGAGTTTATTAATGATGTTGGCTTTCATATTTTGTCTTCACACGATGCTCCAAAAAGAGCTCAAGCCTATTTAGAAATGAATCTAAAATTCTACCCAAGTGAATCTAGGACTTATGTTGCGATGGGAGATTTTTATGTTATGACCAAGAATAAAAAAGAAGCCATTATAAATTTTGAAAAGGCAATTGAAATTGATGGTAATACGGCAGCTCAAACAAAATTGGACAAACTGAATAAGGGCAAATAAAATGCTTAAAAAAATAGCAATAGTTTTAAGGGAGACAGGGAATTTACAATGCCTAAAAAAAGCAGAAGATCTTGAAACTAATCCATCTCAATCAAGAACAATTAACTTAAGAAGACTGGAGTTAAAGCCCATTACCATAAAGACCATTGCTAGTATTATTGCTCAAGAAAAAAACAATAATGTTCTTAGATCCATAAGTTTGAGCTACAATAATCAAATTGGAGATACAGGAGTAACCGCCTTAATAAAAAGCCTATCCACTTCATTACACGAAATAGGTTTAGTTGATTGCGGAATAGGTGACCAAGGAGGAACAGAGATCCTAAACTAGATGAATACAGCGAATAACCTTCAAATGATTTGCATGGAAGAAAATAACTTTTCAGATGAACTTAAAACGAAATTTAAAGTATTCAAATATAGTAACCCAAAAATAATGGTAGTTATTTAGCATTAAAAATATCCTGTATATTAAGGTTAAATAAATGGGCTTGAACACGTTTAAAACGATCCAAACCCAGTCAATAAACCTAAGCAATCCTTCTTTTACTCAACCGTTTCCTTGCCAAGAAAAACACCACAACACCCAAAATCACCAAAGGCCAAACATAAAATAGTCCAATCACAAAACCTTCAATAGCTGTCCAACCGAAACTCAAACCTTCTTTACTTTTAGATAAGAACGTTTTCGAATAACTTTCTGGCTCTTCTGTATAAGCTACCATCTCATACAAATCGATTTGAATAGTGCTATACGACACTTTATTTGACAAGTACTTTAATCGTCCTTGTGCAGACTCTATTTCTTCTTGGATAATTCGTAATTTCTCTTCTGTAGCTAATATATCTTCTATTGTTTTTGCGTTTTTACGTAGTATAATTTCGTATCTAGATTTGACTTCTAACTTGGTTTTCAATCGCGTTTGTATATCGACATACTCTTCAGTAACATCTTTGGTAGTGATATTTTCATACTCAACAAAGTCAACGATATAACCAATAGAATCCATCATTGCATGAAAATGTTGCTGCGGAATTTTTATCGTAAACCGATTCTCTTTTTTATACAAATCGTTGGTATATCTCAAATCTGAAATGTAAGCATTGTATCGACCAGCAATTTTTTTAATGGTTCTAGTTGCTAATTTCACATTCTCAACCTTGTATCTCGCTTTGGCAGATTTGATGATTTTCAAATGCTGCGGTATTTCATTGTCACCAATATCAGATTGTAAAGCTGTTTGCTTATTATTTCCAACAGCCTCATAATGGTCATTAATATCTACTGCCGAAACTTCTACACTTTCCTTATAGTTCTTTCCATTTTCACTACAACCTAAAAAGCCAATGACAAGGGTCAAAACGATAAGGAATTTAATTCTTGATTTGTCTAACATTACATTCATATTTTTATATTTTTATATTTTTAATGATTATGAGGTAAATCTAGAGTGGCTATACATTTTAGGCTTGTAAAGCGCTTGTAAATCCATTGTAATCTATTTTACAATTCACAAATAATTGATTATTATACAATTACATAAAACTGAATTCCGAAGAGACATATCAATTTCAACAACTTAAAACAGCTGTAGTTTCCAAATTTTTGGAAAACCACAGTGCGCCCTCAGATGTTAAAGATTGGAACGGAGATACTATTATCATGTTTCAGGAGGATTTATTTCAAG
>Ga0115008_10001243_pt1 | contig 20240 bp, 14 predicted proteins | sample FraStrMetagenome_FD_87164 | JGI IMG/M metagenome (GOLD analysis project Ga0115008, IMG submission 87164) | Marine eukaryotic phytoplankton communities from Arctic Ocean - Fram Strait ARC3M Metagenome | ecosystem: Environmental > Aquatic > Marine > Oceanic | place: Fram Strait | collected...
CCCCCCCCCCCCCAGCGGAGGGGTGCCGTAGCCGTAGAGCATGGACTGCAGTAGTACTCTTGTAACTTGTGACAATTAACCTCGGTATTAAATATTTGAATTCCTCAATTAATTTGTCCACCATGACGACGACTTGTCATTTTCCTTCTACTCCAACGTTGTTAGCATCTGAAATGAACCCCGATGAGCCCCTCACGGCCATGACGCTTTATCGAATAGGGCAGTGCCTTTCCGTAATGTATTCCACAAGGAATGGCTTCGATCTAAGTGCTCAGCTGGTAAATGCATTTGACAATCTCCTCTCAAATACGAATGATATTTTGGAAGTGATAGGAGAATTTAATGAAGCGCTTAAAACTGTTGTGAACGGTCCTGGGAACTTCACGATTGATGAGAAAGAAGGAGCAATTCTTGCTTCATGTGCAATTTATGCTTCATCGCCGTGTGCATGCCAGAATTCCACTTTGGAGGACGTTGCTGATGTTATAGAGATCATTGCCACAAATTACAAAAATGGAGAAGTTGAAGCAGAAGGATCTCCTGTACAAAATATTTTTCTAGCGGCTGTAGCGAGGCTGTTTGTTTCTGGTTTGTTCCAAAGTCATGCCGACGTAGACGACGACAATTTGCTCGGAACTGTTTTAAACTTGTTGCAAAGGCTTTTATCACTAAATGATAATACTTGTATTGGAGACGTTGTTGATTTATCTTTAAAAAGCAATGAAATATTTTTTGTATCTACACCCGGGATTTTTGAAGCAGCGAGTGAAGCCTTTTTAGCAGACGATACCCAACTTGAATATGTGAAAGAAGTTTTAAACGCATTTCCTCGTTCTGAAGAGCGAAATATGAAAAATTCTTCAATTACATCTTTACACGATGCCATTTCTACATCAAAAAAACATAATGCAAAAGATGTTTCGGCGGGTTTGCCAAGTATGATTGCTCAAATCAGGGACGTGTTTCCGGAACTAGGCGAAGGATATGTTGAAGCTGCCTTGGCTTGTTATCGAGGAAATGTATCAAATACAATCAGCGCTCTTTTGGAAGGTGGAAATAGCTTGCATCCTCAATTAAGACATATCGACACTAAACTTGGTGCCCGCAAGAAAGAATCAGCTAATCTTTATGTGAATGATGACAAGGAAGCAATCAATATCCAAAAAAATCATATTCGTCAAATGCAGAGAGAGGAGGAAAATAGAGCTTTTCTACTAAGTTCGGCGCTTGACTATAACGATGATTACGATGACCAATTTGATGGCATCGGAGATTCAGGTGGTGCAGGGGGTATGATTGGGAACACCGACAGTGCGATGCTTGACATAGATTATGACGCAATTCGAACATATAACCAAGCATTTTTAGATTTGGAAAAAGAGGATGCATTTTGGAACGAAATGCGAAATACAAACAGGAATGTAAAACCTAGCGCAGCCGTTTCAGATGAGAGTCGTCTGAATGAGAAGAAGAAGACTAAACAACATTCACAGTCTCATCAAAAGAAAGGGAATGCAGAAAATAAACGACAAAATCCAAACGAGAAGAGTAATGCCAAAAACAAAGATTTCTCTAAGTCAGACAAACGTCGTTCTGAAAATCGAAAGAGAGCGCAACAAAAGCATAACAAAGCAAGGGCATTACGAAAGACGCAAATATAATTGCTAGTTTTCTTACAACCTGCGTGCCAATTTAGATTTTCTAATATATACATGTACAAGTCATAACTCATTGAACTTTTGTACACTTATGATGGTCAATCATTGAGAGTATGCTAGTCTATTTTCGCGATGCAACATGGGTATAATCTTGCTTTCAAGGATGAAGATCATTAGTGTCTCGAAAGTACCGCAGATGCCGACTTTAGAAGCCTTTCAATGTATTTTTGTGTCAAAATTACGACATGTAGGTAGTGCAGAGGGAAAGGAGAGTCGGACCGTTTGTCTGTTCATAAACCTTAACTTCAATGACCGCAGCCTCTCGAACACTGATTTAAAGCTATAACTGATCGTTTTGGAGTAATGTCAACACTGATACGGAGTTGTGTTACATGTAGCTAGTGTGACTAACGTTACATGTAGCTAGTGTGACTAACGACTAACTCCGCGTTCGGCGCGTTCCGGTAGGTCACGTTTTCGTTGTCGTATGTGTGTGTCCAATGTGCCAATGTGTCCAATCGTGTGTAATCCGAAACCGAAAATATGCGAAAAAGGTCTGAGCCCCTAATCCATACATGTACATGTAGCCCACAGCCCACATGGATTTTCAGAAATTCAGAGTGAGAACCGAGATATGACCGAGATATGAAAGAGAGAGGTTAAAAAAATACACCGTTTGGAACAAATTTGTACCGGTGCACATGTACTCAAAATATGATTTGTACCCAAAACATTTATTTTAAAAAAATAGAAGAGTAACTAGAAACGTACGAGTCCTCATCATTTTTCTGAATGTATTCCTCGACTGATCGTGATCATTAGTTAGTTTAAGCGATAGTGAGGAGTGAGATTCAAGCATCATTACATTTCCTTTATTTTTGGAAGAGATATTCAAGATATTTGTCGCATTCAATATTCCTTCTCATCGTTAGAAGTTGCTCGCTAAAATTGAATAATTATGAATATGTTTCGAGTGAACAAATCAGGTAATAAGGCCAAAAGCAAAGACGAGGAAGAAGGTTTCGAAGATTGCCTAAGCCAGGTTGAAGGTACAGACGTTAGCCTGTCGGGTACGATTGATATGCGTCATCATAATGAGACGGTCAAACAAATACCGGCAGAAGTGAAGAATAAGAAAATTGACAATAATGAATTACTACAGTCCTCAATCGTTTCAGAGTTGATTTACGATGAGAGTTCCGACTACGATGATGATTCTAGCTATAGAGATTTGGCAGGTGTTATTATAACATTTGGGCGCGAACAATTCCTGTCGCCGCCTGCACTTCTATTGCTTTGTCCTATAACATCCATTTTTGTAATATTTGCTTTTTTGGATTTGGAGGGTTGGCGGTGGCGAGCGTGCTTAGAAGATCGATCAATGAGAAGGCATTGTTATGGTTACCAAGCATTTGCGTTTTCATTTCTTTTGCTTATTGGTATGCAGTTCTATGGGGACCGTATTGTCGAAGAAAGTTTTGGTGGTGGGCAGCAAACTACAGCATCAAGGCTATATCAGCGGCAATTGGCCGTGCTAATTTTAGCTTGTGGGATAGGTTTGATAGCAATTGAAGATACATTAGCCAAAGAAACTTCAATATTTGCCACATCTTTTGGGTGCTTTTTAATTTTTTCTGGAGCGCTTCACAAAGCGTCGGGATTACCATTTGTAACATGGATTGCATTCATATGGAACGGCGTTCAGATAGTATTTATTGCATGGTACGGTGGAAACAAAGTTGATGGAAAATGGACAGAGGCATGGGGATGGACAGGAGATGATAGCACAGGTATTGCCCGTTGATTAGATTTTATACTAATAGATAAGCGTATATCTTTACTACAACGCGACCTTTCTTATTTACCGAAAGGTTTATATTTACGGAGCTTACTCTAATATCTGCATAATCCGTTTGTGCTGCTTTACAGTAATTCTTTTGTATTTACTTCGCTTATCACGATGTTATGATGATACCCTGGAACAAGCTTAACACAATTTTCGCCTTTAAGATCTATTTCATAAGGCTGAAGGCGTAAATTCTGGTCGTTCAAGCCAAGCTCATAGTTGCTGTTGTATCCAAACCCATATAGACGATGATAATTCGTTGAGTCGCAATTTACAATTGCAAATGATGATCTTAATCCATTAGCAATCTGTTTTACTCGATCAAGTTGACGGATTATGATAGGTATGTTTGTATCAAAGGCTTTTCCTGATCCAAGCTGGCCATATTTCCCCTCTCCAAACGCAAGTACTTTTCCACAACTAGTCAGTACGAGATTGCTGGACCCACCAGCTTCAACTTGCGTGATATCTACAGTAACCATGATTTTGTTTTCCTGACGATTCCTTTCCTCCATTTTGAAAATTTTTGATGTGACTAGACATAATTCGTTTGGTGTATAACAATCAACAGATCCATAGCAAGATACCTTCCTTCCCCAACCATACACCAAAGTACGCCCATTTGAGGTGACAAGAGCCAAAGAATGATTTTTTCCTGCGGACACTTTGTTTATTGCAACATTATTGACAAAGTGTACTTCTCTTGGTTCACAGGAATGCCTTACTTCTTTTCCAAGTCCGAGTTGAAAATCTGTGTTAACCCCCCACGAGAAAACTTTTCCTTCTGTTGTTTTGAGTAAGCAATGGTGAAGACCGGCACTTATTACACCAGCTTTATGCCCGTGAAAAGGAATTTCCCTCGGAATTAAATTGGCCTCATCATCGTTCTTGTATCCAAGAATATAATTTGAGGCTTTACCCCAACTTAGCACTTTCCCGTCACATGTCACACCAAAACTACTTGCAAATGACGCCGCAACTTGGATGAATGTGTATTGATCAACACCTTGCACTTCTTCGGGTTGAGTAATACATTCTCCAGTTCCTACCGATCTTCCACATTGATAATATTTATTCCACCCACAACCAAATATTTTCCCACCTTTTGTTAAGAATAAAGAGTGTCGGTAACCGCACACCGCGTCAACAGGATGAAAGCAGGAATCATCGCGTTTTCGACTTATAACAGTAGGATAGCGACAATAATCAGGAAAAGTGGCGAAGCCAAGCTGATTGTCATCATTCTTTCCAAAACCTCGCAAGCATATTTTGCGTACTTGGCCCTGTGCTGGCATTATGTAATAAGCGTTGTAACAAACGCCTCTATCAGTTAAGTGTCCGGCAGCCAGATTCTTTTCAAGAAATTTTGTGACAAGAAATGGAAATAAGAGACAAGACAATTCAAAAACTTCCAAAGCATTACTTCGCCATTCCAATTCAAAAAAAAGGCCCATATATCTTTGTAAAAGGTATGAAGCAAAAAATGGCAAAATGTTGCGCAGTTTTTACAGGTCCTACGATATTTGGTAGGATTAATCTGTCACAAACTGCAGAAGATGAACCGACGATTATTATTGGGACTTTGAAAGGCCTGCAAGCAGGTAATCATGGAATATCAATTCATTGCTTTGGCGATCAAGATAACGTTGGACCCATTTTTAATCCTTTTCGGAAACCTCATGGCCACCCTCACAGCGAAGAGAGAAGGGTCGGCAATTTGGGTAACATCTCTGTCATGTCATCAAAGTGTGCAAATACAGAAGAAATGGAAAGCACCCATGTGCATCTGTCGGACAACCTCGTCAAACTGATAGGACCATTTTCAGTGATCGGTAGAAGTATTGTAATTTATGAAGGAGAGGACGACTTTGGTCTCGGCGACAAAGAGCTAAGTCTTTACGACGGAAATTGTGGCGCAAAACTAGGTGTTGCTGTTATAGGAATCTCGACATTGATTGGCGAGGACGAATAGAGAAAGAAAATAACTGAATAGTAGGCATGCCGTATTGTTAAGAAAATCAACCGAAATGACATGCACCAGAAATCGCATCTGCACCAGCTCGTTCTCTTTATAAATTTTGAGATAGATCACAAACTTTCTTCAACGCCACCACTCCCTAGCGAAATTCTTTCATTACGTAACTTAAATAGATCTTCGAATATCAACCAGTGAACCATGGTTCGTCATCAACAGGATTTGGATTGGATTTTCCCGGTAACCATTGCTGATCAACCTTGTTATCCATATAGCTCTTCATATCGTCTTTTACTATTTTCTTTCTCTTGTCGGCTTTTCTCTTTTCTTCGCCATCAAGACCTAAACTTCTACGCACAGCATCTCCCTCTCCTGACTGCTCTTTATTTAACTTTTTAAGCTCTTCATCCCAATCTACTTTTCCAACCTCCTCTTGTGAAGGTAACGCTATGGAAGCATTCAACTTTGAACGTTGAGCCAGTCCTATTGTGACCATTGCCTCCATGGTATCACCTTTGCAAGCAACGAGTGCCAGATCTGCATCTACCGGGTTACACTTGGTCTTTTCAGCAACCAGTAGAACTTGGCTGTCATCCAAACGAGGATACTCTTCCACATGAAACATCATTTCACGCCATGAATCGGATGTAAATACCTCTGGATTACGTTTGAGTAAGTCATTCACCTCCCTACCGGTCTCTCTATCAAACTCGAACAACCGATCAGCATTCCATATCCTCTTACTCTCCTCTGGTTCAATGTCATCATCGAATAGACCCCGCAGAGAAGTACATGTAGACCCAATCGTTCCAAACATCCGCTTCTCTGAAATGACCAAGGACGAAAAGGCATCGATCTGCGGTGTGAATACCAGCACCAAAGTCATGACAATGCTGTACTCCTTCATTTTTTAAATTTTTAACAAAATGAAATAAAATCCAATCGACAAGGGTTTGTGGTTTTATATAAGTTTAGACTCCTTTTCCCTCAAACTTTTGTTCGCAAATGACTCTGTCCAAAGCAGATATTGTGTTTCATCTGCATCGATGATGATATTTTGATGGAACAAAGAACTGGCGCAACATGAGTAAGAATATCATGTAATCGTGTTGATCTCTGCGAGAGAGAGAGAGAGAGAGAGAGAGAGATCTACTAGAAGAGAGAGTACCGGTAGTGCATAGGTTTCACCAGTATCTTGAGACGATGAGCACGAGCACCTCCTGTACTCATTATCATACTGTACACTACTTATACATAACTTATGTACTACTCGCATGTAGTACATGTACATTTGCTTTCCATGTATGTACGCTATACGCTATGTTTTTGGTCTTGCAGAGAGACTGCAGAGATTCGAGATGTGCAGGTGGTATACATATGTTGTATACCCTTGCTTGCACGCCTTCTCATGAATCATGAACACTTCTTTGTTTACCACTGGACGAGAATCTTTCACCTTGTTCCCATTTTTGGCTGTTCCAAACATTCATTCCAATCTCTGCACGAAACTAATATGTCATCGCTCTTATGCTGTGGTTCATCCAGAGAGCCTCTTCTTAATGAAAGTCAAAGGAAGAAGACATTGAAGAAGGCAATCAACACACTTCGAGATGAGTGCACTCCTCCTTACAGGATGAGGGTGCAGTATGATGCATCTGGGACCCGAGCCATTGTTACTCTTTATCAAGGAAATTTGATTATGTTGTGGATAGCCTGTGTTTTTGGAACTATTTTTGCTGGCTGTATAGTTATGTATTGCTTGCCGTATTATAGGTGGAGGGTTTATATTGATACTAGGGAAGACAGTAGGTTGGATGTGGCATTTGGAGTGACAGACAGCAAGTGTCTTGGCGTATTGGAATGCGTTCTAGTTCCAATTTGCTGCTCTTTTAAAGTTAAAAAAGAGTATGCGAAGGTTCATGAAGATATCAGGTCTGGGTTAAGAAAGAATTCACTTCAATTGACAGATAATTCACCCGATACCTACAATGATTACATCAAGTCAAACAAAATTAACTCGAGAAAGTTTTTAAAACATGGTTTGTCTCAGGCAATGGCTGAAGAAGAAACACTTAGAGGAGAAGTCGTCTAAATCCGTAAAGTTTATTTTTGACCACTTAATCTCAAAACAGTGAACTAATTCCGATTCCAGTTCGTTGGTATAATCTCCAAGTTAGAAACTTTGTCTTTTGATATAGAGCCTACGCAAAGCTGCATCTGACAGTTTCTTGGATAGTTTCATAATGTTTTGACCCTATAGGATCGTGTAGAATAGTTAAAATAATTTATCAAGAATTTCTAAATTTAAGTAGGAGCTCATAGTTTGAGTGCTGTCAAGTGCATCTTAAAGTCAATGTAGAATGCACATGGTCGCCCTCTTTGGTCCCCTTCCCTCCTGTGAAATACGATGTTTGTATGTACATAAACACATACGTTATTAGACAGGACAAAATTTCTAACTTTCCTTAAATGTTACTCCTCAAACCTCATAGAATCTTTATTATTGTTTCGTTTATTTCATTGTTTCTGTTGCGTCCATTTTCTTCTTTCAGACAAACCCCTATTGATTCAAAGTGCGATTAAAATTCTGTCAAGGTTACATTTATGATCATGCGATTATCAGAGGTATATACTGCTTTCAAATCTTAGGCAGATATTCCTGTACTTTCCTTTTGTGCCCGTCTTTCTGCACGACGGGCAAGTTTTCGCATCCTTTTCAATTCTGCATGCGTCATTTCAGATTCTGGTTTTGAAGTATTCGTTTCAGATGATTTGCCAACTTGCAATTCGGTATTGTCATTATCCGTATGAGAATCGAAAGATATGTGTTTACCACTAAATATTCCCTTCTTCTTCTCGACTTTTCTCCTCTTCTCATTTTTTCTTTCTTCTGCCAATACCTTTAATTCTGCTATTTTACTATCACTTTGCATTGCTACAGTGACACGCTTTTTCGAACGATCTACGTCTAAAACAAATACATTTACTTCATCGCCCGGAGAGAAGGTATCTTGTAAAGATTCAATAAACTCATCGCTAGCACGAGACACATGACAAAAAGCATCTGAATGACACATAATATCAATGAAAACGCCAAAGTCTTTGACGTACACGATTTTTCCATTGTAACGTTGGCCAACTAAGAAGTCAGTCACAGGTTTTCGACCAATGCATCTTCGTTTATCTTCTTCCTTTGAAGTTTTCTTTGCGAGCCTGGCTTCTTCTCTTTCTTTTTCAGCGACTTTTTCTTGTTCCAATTTCTCAGCTTCTTGTTTTTCATGTTCTTTCATTTCTATCTTCCGCTTCTCTGCCTGAGCCTTGCTCTCAGCATTAAGTTTTGCAAGTTTCAAATCCTCTTCTTGTTTATCTTTTCTTCCTCTACCACGACGTCGTCTAATCTTTGGAGCTTCGGAAGCATGTGATTCTTCATCAGATTGTGGTTTCGCAGTCTTTTCTTCCACGTCGACCTTCTTTGCAGTTTTAGCTTCGTCCTTGACTTCATTCAATCCGTTTACTTCTTCACTTACATCAACTTCAGGCCTAGTCTCTGTATGAGCATCGTTTACTTCTTCCGGTGACCATTGAGTTTCTCCTTTTGCGACAGATATCAATAATTCTTTGGAAGAACCTTTTGCTAGCAAAGCTTTAAAATCTTCTTCATTGACCAATTCGTTGCCCAATTTTTTTCGTATCTCTTCTTCAAATTTCTCAACTCGTTTTCTTTTCTTCTCTTCCATCTCAATCATTTGCTTTTTAATGATAGCTGCATCCTCTTCATTCATACATTCGGCCAACTTCCTTTTCAGGTGTTTCGGCTTTTTTGGTTTCAGCTTCTGTTGTTTCACATTCCTTCCTTTGAAGTCAGCCTCCGCCGTATCCCGTTTCCCACCTAACTTTGTTTCTGCCCGCTTTTGCCTACGGCGTTCCCTTGATGCTGCCCCTGCCATTTTCAGGTCAACTTGATACACTTAACGTAAGTACTCTCGTAACTACAGAAATGCCAATTGAAGAAATATTTTTGGAAAAAATGAATGGCGTCTTGTAAAATTCTCATGAAGCGAATCTTGTGACATCCCATGAGTTTCAATTTCAAACACAGAATATTTTGACAGATGATGAATGATGATGATGACTCTGCTCCTCCTCATCTCTGTTCTGTATGAGATGATTCTTTTGATAACGCAATAACAATTCATCTCCTTCTCCTCCAGATATTTGTTGTTTCCCGTTCAAGGGTGATCTCGTTAGGCACATATGTATACATGTAATCAAAAATATCAAAGATCATTAGTATTTATTAGAAAGAGGATGAATAACGATTAGGTTTTCACAAACTGTCCAACGGGTGGATAAGTCTCTATGAGAATGTTCAATGTCAATGATAAGAAAATGTAATGTGTAGGGTCAAAGTAGAAGATCAGTGCATGAATCATCTCTCTCTCCCTTTCCTTCTCTTGAGAGAGGATTTATTTATTTACATGTTAAGAGAGAACTCTCATACAAAGAGACAATGGTCGGAGTATTCACGTTAGGTATCTGACATCTCAACACGTACCGAAAAAAGAGGAAAAGACACCAGAATTCCAACGAGCTAGGAGTAGCGTGCACATAAAACTTAATTGACAAAAAATAAGAGCAAACATCATCATGTATAGATCGAACTCAATGGAAGAAAGGAGGGAGTCCCAACTATATTCCCCACCAATGGGGAGGAAAACGTATCATTCACTACTTATCAGATCTGCTGAAGATAATGAAGAAAAACAAAATAAATGCATGTTAGAACCTGGATGGAGGAGACAAAGTACGAAAGAAGTATTTGGGGACCCCAGAGCAAGCTTTGCTGGTTTAGTTAATCTCGGTAATACCCATTTTAGGAGATGTCAATATTCGGAGGCACTTCGGGCTTATCACGAAGCTGTGGATGTCGCGAATGACGTGAGGTGCTTTAGAGACAAAGAGCTGGAAAACCTTTCTGCAGTTGCCCATCACAATTTAGGGGTAATCTATTGTATAAAGGATGACTTCAAAGCAGGCTTTGAAGAATTTGTTAAGGCTCTTGTTATAGGAAAGTACGCACTAAAGGAAAAGAAACAACGACAAATATCCCGTGAAGTGGATGTGATTTGCACTGTGAAGACACTCATTGAATCTAAGTTGCAACATGAAGGTTTGAATTCAGCTCAAAATTTATGTTTCGATGCTATTTTGGTGTTGCGGAATTATTCGAGTCACTGCGACGTCAAACCACTGATGGAAATGATTTTGCGTTCTAGTATTGACCTTCTCCATACACTTGATACTCCGAAAAAAATTTTATGCCGTAGCATGAGTACTTAAAGTACGGACACTTTCAACATAATTGTGTTGATAAAATTTTCAGTTTCGGAGACAAAGGAAACAGCAGGTTGTGTAGATTGCTCTTAAGGTGTCCAACAGAAAGCGAATTACTTGTGTGCACGCTCTTTCTACCTACAAAGACCGCTTTAATATTGCATCCCTTCTCGTATGAATTGAATTGTAGAATAATTAATTTTAAGGCTGAACTTTGTTTAAATTCAGTCCATTAGATTCTTATAAACCAAACAGATTCGAAGTAGCTTAACAAAGTGGAAAGCTCGAACCAATACGATGGCATTGCTCGCATTCATATCGATATTTTGTTGAAAAACAAATAATATATTTCTGTCAAACGAAGTCAAAATATTCGCGAAACGCATTGATATCTTGGGCTCCGAGTAAAGGAAGCAGATCCCATTGCTCAGTACATGTCAGCGATATCCTCAAATAACTCCAACAGTGTACGGCTGCTGGATTCAAGCTGAGTGTCTGCAAATAACATCTCGACGCGTCTTCATAGTTTTGTAAATTACTATGCGATATCGCCATGTTGAGCCAAGCGCGAGCATATTTTGGCTTATAATCAAGCGCTTTCTTATACGCAGGGAGTGCCTCTACACTTTTTTGGCCGTTCGCCAACGTAGCACCTAATTTATTCCAAAGCTGATAATCGTTTGGTCGAACTTCAAGAGCATCCTTAAAGCATCTGACTGCGCTCTCATAGTCGCGACTTGCGTTATAACACACACCCAATGCTTCCAACACATCAGGATCTTTCGATTTAATTTGAAGAGCTTGCAACATGAGGTTTTGAACGTCGTCAAGGACAGTACCGTCGCCATAGCCATCATCCAGCACTTGCAAATCTGCATAATCAGGATTATGTTCTACCCATGCTTTAAGATTTGTGAGTGCCTTTTCATTATTTAATTCGTTAACATAGCTTACTCCAAGAGCCAATCTGGCCTCAAGATTATATGGATCCATTTCAACTGCTCGTTCAAAGCACGCGATAGCTTTGCGATCCTCGTCATTTTCGGCATGACATCGCCCAAGCATTTTCCAAGCATCAGAGTTTTCAGGATGATTCAAAAGCTCTGACTCGAAACATATTATTGCCTGCCCCGTGTCACCGCTCTTAAAATAACTATTACCTTCAGACATTGGATCGTTTGTCTTTAGATTACGACTTTCTTCCTGAAAGTCGTACTTCATTGCTTCTTGCTTTTCTTCTTCTGCCCAAGCCTGTTCGGCTTCTGCCCATGCTTGTGCTAACTGATCAATCGATGTTCCTTCTGGCAAATTATCAGTCTTTTCCCACTCACCTTCCAATCCCAAATGCCACGTATCTTCAACCGGAAGCGTTGACTGAACTCTCTCATCAACACTTTGAACCTGTTCGTTTCCCATATGAACGTTTTGTTGCTTTTTCTTTTGCTCGACTTGATATCGTTGTTGTTGTTGTTGTTGTTGCATCATTTGCTGCTGAAGACTCATTGCCTGCATTTGAGCTTGCATTTGATACATCTGTGCTTGCGCTTGCATTGGATGGTAATTCAAAGGCATTTGCATCCCTGGAGATACATATTGGGGACCTGAAACTAAATGCTGTTGCTGCATAATCAAGTTCGAAGCAGCCAATTGTTCTTGTTGAGACACAACCGCGGTATTCATTCCTGTCATCGAGGGCGTTTGCTGCTGAAATAATCCACGATGACCACCCGGTAACGTAATAATATCAGGGGCCATATGAGGTGGACCTGCCATAATCGGTCCCGTAGCTGCAGAAGATGCCAGTGCTACATTTCCAACCATTTGTTTCAGCGCACCTGTCGCATGAGCCGATGAGGTGATGGTTTCAGTAATGACACGATCTAGTGCATTACCAGTTGCACTGCAGTCCGCCATTGTGCCAGAGAATTTGTCACCTCTTGTCTTTTTTGTGAACGTGCGATGTACTAGCTTCTGTCTCGAGAGAGAGAGAGAGAGGAGGCGAGGTGTTTTTATGTATGGGAAACGATTGGAGAGTTGCAATGGTACTACATATATCTCGAATGTCCTGTATTTTGTATTTTTGCAACAAAATCTCTCTTTCTCTCGCTCTCTCTCTCTCTCTTTCTGAGCTCACTCTCTCAACTCTCAAGACACAACACACAACGCAGATCCACCATTGTAAAGTCTGCCTTGCACGTTTATAGTTCGCATTGTAAATATTTAGTGGTATTTATATGCTCGTCTTATAAAATGACATATTGGAAAGAGAGAAAGTCGTCATCAATCAAAAAATACAAAATACACCTGTAAAAAATTATGGCAATGGGTCGTAGTCGTAGAGACGATAGATTTTTGTATCAACTGTCAACTGAGATTCATGAGTTTCATGAGTTTATGAGGTATGATTTATGATCTAAACGAGAAGATATTCGTAATATATTCGGGATGAATCACTTGAGATCGAGCATCGCCAGTAGAAGCAAAACACCTTTCATTAAATCGGTCACTGCCCGACAGAATTTTGTCCATCTCTTCTTGAATGATGGCAGTCAATGGAACATTCCACATCGTTGGTTACGGGACGTTCATCCATCGAATTATGATTCGGAAACTAAACAACGACTGAGCCAATGTGCTGAGGATACTGGCAAGATTTTGGATAATTTAGATTACCGCGACTTAGAACTTCGGACCGTAGATTTGAAGCAAGAAAAACAAATCCTAAGGTCGACATGGATTGAAGGCACGTCTAAAAATGTGACTGTTTTGGATTACTCGTTCGAATTTTTGTTAGAGGAGGCTATGTTGTTCGGATTTGATAAATTTGGAAATGACGAAACCGTGCGCAAACGCAATACGAATGTGACTGATACTGATTACGGGAAGATTGAATTATGGGAAAATCTAACTGACAAGGATTTGCGTGGAGTAGAGTTATCGATGTCATTCAACGATGTAACAGCTAAGGATGGTGGAAGGGAAGAAGCATTAAATATTCTTTATAGGTTTGGGATCTTACTTGTGAAAGATGTGCCCACTGATTTAGAGTCACAAGAAAATTCGAATAGGAAGGCTATTGATACGTTCGCATCGGATATCATGGGATACTCACCGCTCCAAACATTATATGCATCGATTTGGTCAACAAAATCAGATGTCTACGATGAGGAAGGGGGGAGTACCGCTGATTCTGCCTACTCCAGCGATGCCCTTCCTTTACATACGGATATGACCTACTATAAAGAACCACCTGGGTTGCAAATTTTCTGCATGACGCAAGCAGCTACAATTGGTGGAGAAAGCGTGTTTGTAGATGGCTTTGCTTTGGGCGAAAAGTTACGGAAAAAAGACGAAGCCTCTTTTCAACTGCTATCAAATCTGGATCGCTCATACAGAAGCATCGATGTAGAAAATGGATGGCTATTAGAAGCATCTGGTCCGATTATTCAATTAGATCCAAGAAGCGAAAATATTGTTCGAATACGTCACAATGACTTAGACCGATTAACTGATATTCCACCCGCTGAATTAATTACATATGAGCGCTCTGATGCTGTTAGGAAATTTTATGAAAACATTGACGTTGCTCATACTAAATGGAACTCTCTTCTGAACGATGATAGTAACCGGCTGAAAATTAAGCTGAACCAGGGAGAGATGGTCGTATTAGTCAATCAGGTAACTAAATTAATCTTTTACACACATCAACGATATGGCTCATGAAAGTCTACCCTCCGATACGAAGCGCTGCATGCATGCTCGTCATAGTTTTGTTTCTTCGACAGATTGTCCGAGGATAATCACCGGATGTTACGTAAGGTATGTTCTACATCAAAAAATGCATCTTCTCTTTTACATTTCGCTAACTTTTTGGGTTGATTCGATTTGATCCTATTCCACAATAAATTGCAGTCAGGATGATTATGAATCCAGACTCCGGTTTTCTGGTATAATCTAGAGAGAGATATTCCCAGTGTACTAAATCTGCGAATTTAGAATAAGGATGAACTTAAAATTCTGGTGATGGGCAATATCAAACCGTTCTGACTAATCTTTTACGTTACGTACTTTATTGGCTCCAATCTATCTTTTTCAATAATCGATGTCGCTTTCACTTGAGCATTTGGGCCACGAAGGAGTTGAACTCCATAATGTCCATATGGCAAGAGGTCAGTCTACGTGATAATGACTTGTTTACGACCATATGTATATCTCATACGTCTTCTCGACCCATCCATGGAGAGTCTTTGAGGTTTATAGGATCATTTTCTTATCCATGGTCAAACTCTTAATTGATGTTATCATTGCTATTGATTTGTCATTACATATATTGTATGAGCACTTAAAATCATTATTGTAACGCATTTCAAGATCTGAAAACGAAATTAGCTTAGTGACGCACTAACATACATTAACCACACAATAGAATCACTTCCATCAGTCAGCAGCAGACAAGTTGATACAAAAACGAGTAAAAAGGTATTCTCCTGCTGGAACAACCAAACGAAGAGATCACCTGGACATTAACAATCAAAGATGCGTTTCAGTTCTGCCGCAATCGTTCTCGCCTCATCGCAGGTTGTATCTGGCTTCAATGCCCCTGCGTTCTCTCGCACGGTTGTTTCCACTTTCGACTTTTCATCAGATGCGACTTTCCATCAGGTACGTCGTCGAAAATATCTTGATTTTCAGACGTAATTTTGTGAAGAGAACGCTTCGCATATCACTCGGACAGCATCGATAATGCATGCCAGTATCGTCATCGAGAGTTTCTGGAAAGGTTGTTCTCACATTTGCTCTGATTCTTTGTTCTTTTATGTTGTGTTTAGCCTTCCTGTGCTTGTTCATCATGCGCATCATCCGTTCGCATTTCCACAACAAGGCTCCGCATGTCCGATGAAGAAGTTCCTGTAGTAGTCGAGGCGATGGATGGAGTTGATTCTGAGGAAGAGATGCACAACACAGAGCGTCCTGCTCGCAAGTCTGGCACTGCCAAGCACAAGAAGGGAGGGCGATCCGGCAAGCCTATTTCCGAGCTTGAGGTTGGATCTACGGTGACTGCTACTGTTAAGACCACAACGTCGTATGGTGCATTTTTGGATATTGGCTGCCAGACAGATGCCCTTCTACACATTTCACGAATGGCAGATGACTTTGTTGCTAATGTTGAGGATATTGTCAAAGCTGGCGAAGAAGTTTCTGTTCGTATCGTATCCGTAGATACTGAAAAAAATCAGGTAGCTGTGAGCATGCAGAGCGAAGAGAAAGAGGCAGAAAATGCTGCTAAGATTGCTGAAAGACGCGCCAACCCTTCAAGACGTAAGGAACGTCCCCAAAGGTCTGGAGCTGATCAAGCTGCGCAAGCAGCCTCGCTTGCAAAACTTTCTGAAGGATTCGATGATTCCAAATTTGTAGAGGGAGAGGTTGTTTCTACTCTTGACTTTGGAGCTTTTGTCCGTTTTGACACTTCTCAGCTTTTAGAGACAGCTGAGGGAGAGGTTGATGGTCTTGTTCATATCTCTGCGCTCACTGAAGGTCGTGCTAATAGCGTCTCAGAGTTTGTTTCCGTTGGAGATAAAGTACAAATTCGCGTGAGATCAATTGATATTGACGGCGGGCGTGTTTCTCTTTCCATGATCTCTAAGGAAGCTGAGGAAAAGTCTGCACCTCGCGGACGTAAAGAAGGTGGAGCAGGTGGCGGCAAACGAGGAAGATCTATGTTCGCCCCTGGTGAGATGGGTGCGGAAGACTGGGCTGAATCACTCAAAGAATTTGACGATTCTCAGCCAGTATTCTCTAACAGACCACTTATTGTTGACTTGCGTCAGAAATAAATTTGTATTGAGTAAATTTTGATTACAATATGTCATTTTAATCTTTGTGCATTATTTCGGTACATGTAGTTTTCATTTGGGGAGTTTTCTTTCGTGTGACAGGATGCTTCGCCAAAAGCTTTTTTCTCACACGAGAACCAAAAAGCACTTCGGTCAAGAGTGTATCGTCTTTACCTATTTACCATCGCTATGACTATCGGCAACCAGGCACACTAAGTGGTGAACAAGCGCAGCTTGAGTTGGGCAAGAAACTTGTTACCTTGATCTCCTGTGACATGGACACAATACGAAAGCAAGAGATAGGAATGGTAGAAATGCGCTGATTTCGATAAGATTTCATGCTCATCTGCGCAGTCTTTGTCTTGTATACTACGATGAACTTAAGTACTACTATCGCATCGTAAGTGTGTGAACTGATAATTATAAATCGAAGTAGAAATCAGGAAACTATATTCCAATTACGGTGCTTTGCCTACGTCTATATGAGTATGCTACTCTTAGACGAGAAGACAAAACATAAACAAAAATTAATCGAGCTCCGATTGTATGAGTGTCAATGCCAAGCCTTTATTACTTTGATCACTATGTAGCAATCAAAGTAATGTATGTACTTAATATGATGCGAGGATAGATCAGAACAGCCCAGCTCGCATTTCAATTATACATTTTTCCTTTTCACTTCTTCCGAGGTAGTCCTCTCAATTTTTAAATCGTTCATTTAGTGACTCGGATTTTATTATTCATGATTTAAAAAAAGGCGCAAATAATAATCAATTACTATTCGTATTTAAGTTGCTACAAGCATCCGCTCGCAGTGGTATAGATCGAAAATAATTTTGTGCTACCAGCAAAAGCCATTCAAACGTCTCTTCTAAGCTTCTATAACAATGACAACGGAATTGTTGCAAATCTAGGATGAAACCTAAAATAAATCTAGTACAAATCTCCGATTGGAAGTTCCAAGGCGTAAGAAATTTATTGTGCGTTAGTAGCTTTGATGTTGTATTTCATCTGCCATGCAGTTGTTTCTTTCTGTTTTTCCATCAAAACTTTTTCTAAATTATTCACAACTTCTTCTAGCTAAAACATGATCACAAATAAAATATGAAACATTCCTCGAGCTAATCAAACAAAGACTTAATTCTTACCTTCTGACGGTTGACAACAAGACTTGGTAGGACTTCTCCTACTGTTCGTTCTACCAGAACACCACCAATTAACCTATAACTTCGTCTACCTGAATCGAGAGGCGTCAATGTTTCTTCAACCAGCCTAACAATGAGCGCACAAGATCATCGTTCATTAGGAAAGCAATATATCATCGAAATACCAGCTTTTAATGAATCGAGGATGCAACCATCCTTGTTTTCTTACCTATGCTCATTCAGCTCGATGTCAAGCTCGCTCAACTTTGTTGCATATTGCTGACATTCCGCCTGCAAACTCTTGTATTTTGCAATGATTTCGTTCTCGTCGAGAGGTTTTTCGGAGTCACTCATTGTCGGATCAAAGATAATGATTTTACGAGGTATGTCTTGTAGGAATTATTTGTGATTTTGTTGCAGCGACTTTCGAAAAATATGGGAGTTGTGTGTTGTGTGGTTTCCCGTGTCTTTTACTCTCTATCTTAGCACTTGACGGTTTTTTTTTCAACTGTACATGTATTCTACTCTTGAACCAGGTATTTACATGTTAGTAATTTCACCGTAGATTTACTCTATTTACTAAATTTTAAGATATCTATTTTGCTCTCCCTCTCTCTACCTCTAGAGAGAATGAGAGAGAGAGGGATTATGACTGGCTCGAGGTGCATATAAATATCAAGTCACTGTGGTATTAGAGCAGCCTATAAGAGCACAGAGCACGACAGTAAAATTGAGTGTTCTCCTAGAGAGGCTCGCATTTTATCAAGATCTATCATATTGGACATGTTTCTGTCGTCCAAATTATCTTCATTAACTCAAGGTTGATACTCGCTGATAGCAGCGTTTGCTTGCTGTCATCGCTATCTGTACCTGTCAAACCGTCTCTTGATACATTGCAGCAATGTTAAGGAATCAAATGCTACAAGAAACCCAACTCATTCAACAAATAAGATTACGAAGAGATGCTACATTCTTGAAAATAGCTCTATTTTTGAAGAGAATATTCCATCAAGGTCTTTAATTTTGCACACCATTTATTAAGATCTATTCTATCACCTTTTCTTGTTTACACGATATGCCCCTTTCATCATAAACCCTATGTTGGGAGCTGGTCCGGCAGTACGCTCAGCTTTTCGTTTTTCAACATTATATTTCGACTTTTCTTTCTTCTTTCGTGCAATAACTACTCCTGACTCCTTAGCTTCATCTTCTATCTTTTTCATCCTACTTCTTTGTTTTGCTTTAATTCCACGTAAAATTTTTATGGGTATTTTGTCGCGCGCTTTCTTCCTTCCCGTTAATTCTTCATACTTTCGTTCTTTGAACAATTTTTTCTCATAACCTGTAAAAGTAGTCGAACCAAGCTCCCGTATTTCTTTTGACACTTCTCCAAAATCAAGAAGAGTTTTTTTGTCAAATTTTCGATCTGCACTAAATGTTTCCGTCGACCTTTTCTTCCCCTTGCCTTGCCCTTTGCCCCAACCTGGAGGGAAGGCAGGCGGACACTCGACGACATGAACTTCTTTCCTTTTCTTTTTATTCTCCATCTTTGAAAAATCTCAAATAAAAATTCGAGTTTATTAATAATGTATGTACAATCAAACCTTAGTTTGATGATGCTCCATGAGGACTTAGCTTGCGTTAGGCTTGATGGCTTGATGCTGGTCCTCGAAAATTGTAGCGCCTTCATCGTTTCTGGACATGCCCGAAGTTTAGTTTGAAATGCGAACTTCGAGACAGCCACTCATTCCTCTCCCTTATGAAAGTCATGTCAATATTAGCATGTAGCTTCTTGACTATTAAGCGGTTAAAGATAAAATACTTCTTAGAGAATTAAGACAAATAGCTTATTGGTGGCATTTCTAATTATTGAATTGTGGCATAACACTTAATCATTAAAATGGGTCCTCCCACAGCTTTTCGTGGTGGCGGCCGTGGTGGAAGAGGCCGAGGCAGATTTGGAGGTCGCGGTGGGAGAGGTATGAGAGATGAAGGTCCCCCTGATGCAGTTGTCGAAATTGGAAAAGTTCTTCATGAATGCGAAAATGAAGTAGTGTGTAAATTGACGCATGAGACTGGCATGATCCCTTATTTTAATGCAGGAATATTCTTAGAAAACAAGAAAAAGCTTGGTAAAGTGGACGAAATATTTGGGCCTTTGCAAAATGTAATGTTTACGGTTAAGTAAGTTTGGACATATGAAGTACATACATTTATTAATTCTGGAACATTATTTTAAGCTTCCCTTTCTATCGGTTCAACAAAATATTGAAACTATAGACCGGATCCTGGTGTGATCGCAAAAACGTTTAAAATGAATGACATCTTTTACGTTGATACTCAAAAACTGCTCCCACTTTCTCGTTTTACGAATATTGGAGGCGCAAAGAAAGGTGGCGGTCGTGGAGGTGGTCGTGGAGGTAGAGGGGGTCGTGGAGGTGGGAGAGG
>Ga0115008_10001246_pt1 | contig 20215 bp, 16 predicted proteins | sample FraStrMetagenome_FD_87164 | JGI IMG/M metagenome (GOLD analysis project Ga0115008, IMG submission 87164) | Marine eukaryotic phytoplankton communities from Arctic Ocean - Fram Strait ARC3M Metagenome | ecosystem: Environmental > Aquatic > Marine > Oceanic | place: Fram Strait | collected...
GAACCGCCAGTGCCTTCTATAGTAGAGCTAGCATCTAAACCTTCTATTGTAAATGCAAAATTCTTGTTATTTAGGATTGTTCCTCCTGTTGAAACGGTTCCTATGATTATAAGTTTGTCACCTGCACTGTTAATGTCATTCATCGCATCACCAAAACTTCCACGAGCATCGGCTTCGCTTGTACCATCATTTTGACCAGCACCTGTTGCTGAAACATAGATAGTTTGTTGAGAGAACAAACTGCCTGACAAAAATAAAGAAAAGAAAATTGTTAAAAATGTAATTTTTTTCATCATGTATTGAATTTAGTTAATTGTATTTTTCTACAAATAAGCGAAACACACATTAATAATTAATTAATTAATGCTTAATAAATCGGATTATTACTAAAAAAAAGTGATTTTTTTTGCATTTATCTTAGTTTTTAAAAACTACTCTGCTCATTCTAGTTTATTTGTTTTTCTTTTTGGTAACTCTAGTTGTAGAGGCAATTCACCTCGTAACATTTTTGCGCCTAAACCTGTTAACCATAAATAATGGTCTGAGGGTTCACCATCATTATTTACAAAATGTGCTTTATCGCTATTTGGAGGATTGTCTGATACTTTCATAATTGCTGTACCTTCATCAATCTCATCGAACATGGCCACATAAATCATTTCTGAACCTGCTAAAATCGCATTCGCCATTTGATCCCAATAAAATCTGCCTCCTAATCTTGGTATGGCTCCATAAGCGGTATATCTTGCCAAATCTGGTTTGCTCAGAGAAAGGTTTCTCCAACTAAAACCAGGTGTAATTACAGGTACATAATCGATATTTCTTTCTTTGGTCCATTTTAAATCTGCAATAATGTGATCTCTTAAATGATCACCAACTTTATGAACTAAAGGTGTAAAACGTTGGACCATCCAGGGCAAAACAATGTCTACTGATGCTATAATTGTGTGTAAATATGGGTCTGGCAAACAATCTTTATCTAACTCTCTAAAATATGTGGGTACACCTAGCATAATTGAGCAACCACCATATACTGGATCGTTCTTTAAAAAGTCAATTAAACGATTGACTCCGATTTTTCTGGTATCATAAGGTCTGTCTGGAAAACCAACTCCCCAAATGGCTACCAATGGTTTACCATTATGATATAGATAATTTTGATTTTCTCCTTGGTTGGTTACTTTTAATTTGTCTACCAACATTTTCCAGTCTTCGATTATAGAAGAACAATCTTCACCAGTAGCCTTTAAGCCAGATAAATCATACATAACAGCGAGGGCTCTGTTATTTAATTTAGCTGCTTTTAAAGCATTACTCAAAATAATGTCTTGTGGTTTATTGGTGTTTGAATTGTTTCTTGTAACACCGAAAAAACGTTGCATAAACACCCCATCTACACCATACTCTTTCATCCATTTAAAATGGAGATCTGTTGTACTTTTGTCGACAGAGCTAAATACTTCTGCATTCGTTCCATCATAATATTTAAAAACAGTTTTGTAAGTTTTTTTGTATTCTGAAACATCTGGCCAGAAGTCTATTGTATTATTTTCAAAATCAAACTTATCACCTCTACCATAATGCGACCAACCTCTTTTCGCATCATCTTTTGGCGCTCTAAACCAACCTTGGTAACCTGCCATTACTAGACCTTTATAACTTAAAAAGTTACTAGTTTTAGCGTGTTTAGATTGTGAAAACAAAGAAATTGTTGTAACAACAAACATTAAAAAAGAAGTACAGAATGCTTTCATAAGAAATAGTTATGTAAGCAATATATGTTTGGGTATTTAATTTTGGATTAATAAAACATTAATCACAATAATTAGGATGTAAAAATTAAGTTCTCTTAAAGATTAAAAGTAGTGCCTTAATTATTTTTATTCAATAAGATTTCTTGAAACGAGTATTCGAACTCTTGATCATACAATAGTTTGTATTCTTTTTGAAACTTTTTAAATGTGCTTTCTGCCAAACTATGATTGCCTTTGAAGTTATACGCCTTACATTTAAAAAAAACAGCTTCTTCGTTAATAGAATCAAAATTAAAGATACAATCGCATAAATGAAGTATAAAATCCGGATCGCTTTTAAGGTCGAAATTTTCAGCAAAATTAATTAACGTTTCAATTATAGTATCGGCAAGATCTTGTTTAAACGAGTCTAGCCATTCGTGATTTAAATTTGATAAAAATGGCCCTTTTTCTGTAATTTTAATCAAGTGGTCTATTCTATCTCTATCAATGTTTTTTTTGTTTGTGGTTATCTGAAGAACTTCATAGTAATCTGTTTTTATGTCTTTGTAACTATGATTTATTTTCCAATAACCCGTTTCTTTATCTATTTTACAATCTCCCAGTTCATTGAGTAAATTTTTTAATTTAGTAATATTAACAGACCTATTGTTTTGGGCACTCCTTGTGGGCTTATCATACCAAAGAATTTCTATTAATTTTGCGGATGATATTCCTTTGTTATTCTTAAAGGTATACATCCATATTAATAAAAATAATTCTTTTAATAGTGGTGAAAATTTACCTGTAATATCTTCTTGTTTTTTATTGATTACCTGAAAACCTCCAAAAAAGATAATTTGATATTTGTATTCTCTTTCAATTGGTTTAAAATCGATGTCTTTTTCCTCATCTTCAATTTTTTCTATCTCTTTTCTCCCTAAATCAGAAACAGCAACTTTTTTGTCTTTAATTAATGGTACTAGATGTATTATCTTTTTACGCTTTACAAGATATAGAACAATTAGCCCTATAATGGCAAACCCTGCAATAACTAAGTACCAATAATTATTACTTTTAGTGGTTTTAACGGGTATTTTAATTACTGGATAATCTATAGAGTGAATACTAAACTCTGTTTTATTTTCATCATTTAAATATGAATTGTACGCTACTAATTTTAACTGATTGGGCATATAGTACAAATTAGCTACAGATTTGATGTCTAAAAACTTAAAAGGAATAGAATCTCCCAAAATTGTAGTAGCATTATTGTCTAAATTTCCTTTCAAAAGTTTTAAACACCCTTCATATTTAATTTTATCTGAAACAAGTGAAAAATAATCTCTATTATTAGGATTAATCCACATTTTGTTGGCAACAATCATATCGTTACTAAATGGATTCGTAATATTAAATTTATGTTTAAATCTTTTACTTTTAATAGAATAAGCAATTAAATTTGAATAGCTCTTAGGATTTGTTAACTGACTTCCTGATCTACTACCATAACCTCCTAATATATATATATAGAATCTTTGAACATAGCGCTTCCTGCCAAGTATCTTGGTTTAAAAACACTATCATTAGTAGGTAAATTAGTCCAAGTATTGTCTGATAAGTTTAATTTTCTAACAACATTATTATACTTGTATTGTCCATAACCTCCAAACATATATATTGAATTATCTGAAGGATTAAAAACATTATTGTGCTTTTGAAAGACTTGTTTACCCTGCTTTTTTGAAAAAGTTTCTAGATTATTCCAATTTCCTGTTTCTAAATTTAAATAAGAAAAAAGTTCTTCACTTGCAGCATAACAATAAACTTGATTATCAGTTGTGTTGTAAATTGCTCTGTGTTGAAGGGTTAGATCTATTTTACCGTTTTTGTACGGCATTTTTTTCATAGAATTATCTTGCAAGTTATAACTTAAGAAGGAAGTTTCATTTAATAGATAAATGATTCCTTTTTCTTCATTAACAGCAACCAATTGCATTGCTTCTGTTTCAGATGAATAATTCAATTTCCAATTTTGATGTCTGCATAAAATCCAATTTGGATTTTTTAAAATAGCTTGTGTGTTTTCTAAAACATCTAAAGTAACGTTACCTCCACATTGATTTAATGGGAAATGAGAAAACAATCTGCCATTTTTAATTAATTTAACATCTCTAATATTCATTTCGGGAACATCTGAACTCGAAAATTCTTTGTAGTTATTTGCTCCAAAAAAGAGTTTAAAGGATTCTTGCTTTGAAAACGTCACAGTTTTTAAAACAGGTTTACTATCTGATACAGAAAATTGAATTTTATTTTTATTTAAAAATAACTTGATTTTAATGGCAAACCAATCGTTTTTATTAATCTCGGATAAATCAATAGGTATAGAGGTTTGAGTATCTCCAACGACCAAAATTAAACTTCTAGTTATTGAACCAGAAAGGAGTAAATCTATATTCTTATTTTTTTTACTTATGATTCTAAAAATATATCCAAAACCATTTTCTTTTTGTTCAAAATCAACTTTTAAATCAAAGGAAACTTCTAATTCATTTTTAACATCTACATACTCCTCTGGAGATATCTCCAAAGCTGTTCTTTCATCTAAAAGATAGCTTTGACCTTTAAAACCAAGACCTTATTCTTGAGATGAAATCACAAAAGATGAGGTCAAACAACCTAAAAGAAGTATCTGTAAAATTAGTGAAAAGTCGATTTTTTTTAACAACATACTTTTTTTGTGGAATCATTAATTCATCAACTATTTTAAGTAAAAAAAGAATATTTTTTAACTTTATTAAAAAATTAAGTTGTAAAATATCTCAATGTTAATAAATTATTACCAATAATTTATTCATTATATCAAACAAATTATGTGATTGTCCCGAAAACAAAAGGTTGTTCAGGAATTACTTGTAACTTAAAAGATATCTCACAAAAATAGTTGAAAAAGCGCTTACTAAAAAATATATAGTAAAATAATATGCAGCAAAGAGGTTAATTTTTTTTTATTACTGTACATTATTGTTATTTGAAAACTTAAATATATTCACTTAATTTACAAGAAATAAAATTTTAAATTTCTGTCTAAAAATAGTTTATAAAGTAAAAAACACCTCAAAAATGAGGTGTTTTTTTTTAATTGTAATACTAGTAAATTAGAATGCATATCGTTGCGGGCCTCCTCTTCGAATTTCCTCATTTGCAAATTCTTCAAATTGTTTAAAATTCATCCTAAATGCATTTGATAATTTAAATGCTGTTTCGTAGTAGGCATCGTCATTATTCCATGTTGCTCTTGGACTTAATAATTCTGATGGAACTCCAGGGCAAGTTCTTGGTTGTGCAACTCCAAATACAGAATGAATGTGGTAATTTTCATAGGTGTAATCGCTCAAATCACCTTTTAAAACAGCCGTAATCATGGCACGTGTATATTTTAATGGCATTCTTCTACCAACGCCGTATTTACCACCAGACCAACCTGTATTTACCAACCAAACATTAACGCCTGCATCTTTCATTTTTTTACTTAACATTTCAGCATATCTTGTAGGGTGCAAAGGCATAAAAGGCGCACCAAAACAAGCTGAAAAACTTGGCATAGGCTCTGATACTCCAGCTTCTGTTCCTGCAACTTTTGCTGTATAACCAGATATAAAATGATACGCTGCTTGACTTGGGGTCAATTTTGATATGGGAGGTAAAACACCAAAAGCATCTGCAGTTAAAAAGAAAATATTTTTTGGATTTTTTCCTATTGATGGTTTTTGAATATTATCTATATAATCAATGGGGTAACTAACTCTTGTATTTTGAGTTATTGAAGTGTTGGCAAAATCGATCACTCCATGATTATCCATTACAACATTCTCTAGGATCGCCCCTTTTTTAATAGCAGAAAAAATCTCTGGTTCTTGTTCTTGTGATAAATTAATCACTTTTGCATAACATCCTCCTTCAAAGTTAAAAACCGTGTTTTCTGTTGTCCAACCATGTTCATCATCCCCAATCAAACTTCTATTTGGATCGGTAGATAAAGTTGTTTTTCCGGTTCCAGAAAGTCCAAAGAAAATAGCAGTATCACCCTCTTTGCCAATATTTGCAGAACAATGCATTGGCAAGGTATTTTTAAATACAGGAAGTATAAAATTAAGGGCAGAAAAAATTCCTTTTTTAATTTCACCGGTATAACCAGTTCCTCCAATTAAAGCAATTTTTTTAGTAAAGTTTAAAATCGCAAAATTGTGTTGTCTCGTTCCATCTAATGCTGCGTCCGCCATAAAACCTGGCGCATTAATAACGGTCCACTCCGGAGTAAAACCTTTTAATTCTTTTTCAGTTGGTCGTAAAAACATGTTATATGCAAATAGATTACTCCACGGATACTCATTTACAACTCTAATACTTAATTTGTAATTTTCATCAGCACAAGCATAACTGTCTCTGACAAAAATTTCTTTTTCAGACAAATAATGAACTACTTTGTCATAAAGCTTGTCAAATTTACCCTCTTCAAAAGGTAAATTAATTTTACCCCACCAAATTTCATCTTTCGTAATATCGTCTTTTACGATAAAGCGGTCCATTGGTGAACGTCCTGTAAATTCACCTGTATTAACAGCAATCGCTCCTAAAGAACAGACAATACCCTGTCCTTTTTTTATTGTTTCATCATGCAATTCATTCGAATTTAGCTGATAACGTATCGTTGCATTTTTGATTCCTAGACTATTTAACGAAATCGATTTCGTATTTGTATCTACCATGACAATATTTTTTGATTTAAGTATCACACAAAACTAAACAATAATTAAAAAACAGGTCCCTTTTTTAGATAAAATTTATCAATCTTTTATTCGTATTTATATTTTCTCCAGAATAGTACCATCATTAAAACCCAACCTATTATAAAGAAAAAACCTCCTAAAGGTGTCACAAACCAGATAGATTTTGCAGTAATAAATGTAAGCTGAATTAAATATATAGAACCCGAAAAGAATAGAATCCCCATAAAAAAGAGATAACTGATACTGTTTTTTTGGTTTAATGAAAATCCTTCATATGCATTGACAAATAATAATACAATTACGTGATACAACTGATACCGAACTGCCGTTTCAAAACTTAAAAGTTGTACTGAATTTAGCACTTCTTTTAGAGCGTGTGTTCCAAAAGCACCTAAAATAAGGGCTACTATTCCTAAAAAACAAGTAATTACTAGATTTTTAAACATTTTATATCATTTATGTTAATTTTTAAACAAATAGACTATCTTAGTCTCTTACAAAAATACACGATTTATTTATGAAAAACATATTGATAATTGGTGCTGGAAAATCTAGTGCTGCTCTAATAAAGTATCTTTTAGATAAATCAATCAAAGAAAAACTACAACTTACTATTGGAGATATTTCTACTAAAAATGCAGAAAAATTCATCAATAAGCACCAAAATGCAAATGCAATTGTATTAGATGTTTTTGATAAAAAACAACGGGAAACCGAAATCAAAAAAGCAGATATCGTGATTTCTATGCTTCCTGCAAGTTTACATATCGAAGTTGCCAAAGATTGTATCACTTATAAAAAACATATGGTAACGGCTTCCTATATTTCTGAGGAAATGAAAGCGCTGGACAACCAAGCTAAAGAAAAAGGATTGGTATTTATGAATGAAATTGGGCTAGATCCTGGAATCGACCACATGAGCGCGATGCAAGTAATTGATCGCCTTAAAAGTACGGGTGCAAAAATGTTATTGTTTGAATCTTTTTGTGGCGGTATTGTTGCTCCCGAGAGCGACAATAATTTATGGAATTACAAATTCACTTGGAACCCACGAAATGTGGTATTGGCCGGACAAGGGGGTGCAGCCATGTTTATCCAAGAAGGGACCTACAAATACATTCCCTATCATAAATTATTTAGAAGAACTGAGTTTCTGAAAGTAAATGGCAGTGGCGATTTTGAAGCTTATGCCAACAGGGATTCTCTTAAATATAGAAATGTTTATGGATTGAATGATATTCCAACCATGTATAGAGGTACCATCAGAAAGGTAGGTTTTTCTAGGGCATGGAATATTTTTGTTCAATTAGGAATGACAGATGATTCCTATACCATCAATCGTTCAGAAAAAATGAGTTACCGTGATTTTGTGAATTTGTTTCTCGCCTACTCTCCTTCCGATTCGGTAGAATTAAAATTACGCTCTTACTTAAAAATTGATCAAGATGATTTGATGTGGGCAAAATTAATTGAGTTAGATCTTTTTAACCCTACTAAAAAAATAGGACTACAAAATGCAACGCCTGCACAAATACTGCAAAAAATATTACAAGATTCTTGGACATTAGCAGAAGATGATAAAGATATGATTGTAATGCAGCATCTTTTTGGGTATGAAATCAATGGAGAAAAAAAACAAATCGAAAGTAGTTTTGTGGTGAAAGGAGAAAATCAAACGTACACAGCCATGGCAAAAACAGTTGGATTACCAGTAGCGATTGCTGCTTTAAAAATAGTAAAAGGGGAAATTAAAACCCCTGGAGTACAATTGCCAATTTCAAAGGAAGTCTATGAACCAATATTAAAAGAATTAGAGGAAAATGGCATTGTCTTTAAAGAAAAAAACACGGCTTATTTAGGATACAATCCAAATCAAATAACTATTTAATCTTGTATCGCAAAGCAACCATATGTTTATTAAAGAACTCAGCACTCTCATCAAATTTTATTTTTCTAAAATAAGATTCTAAAAAAATCGATCTACATCGTTGTCAAGAAAAATCTACATATTCAAATAAAAATCTTTCGTCAAATTTATGTATTCCTGGGTATATTGATGGCGCTCAGTTTCTATCATCAAATACGCTTCTATAATTTTAGATGGATGCAAAGAAAACTCAAATAAGCTTCTTTTTATTTCTGATGTTGAGTTTCCTTGAACTCTACAAACTCTATTTAAAAACAAATTATGTTGTTTGGCTAAATTGACAAAGGAATCTTCTTCTTTAAACGGAAGGATAACTGCAAATTTGCCATTTTTAGAAATAATTTTTGAAACTCCACGAATCAAATCTTCAAAAGATAAAGACGATGTAAAACGAGCTTTATTTCTAGCCATATTTTCAGATTCAAATGCATCAGTGTAAAATGGCGGATTGGAAACAATTAGATCATAGGTTTCCTCATCCTCAGCAATTTCACTAGCAAATTCCTGAAAGGTAGTATTGTAACCAAACAAACGATCGCCCCAATCCGATAACTCAAAATTTTCTACGGTTTGTTCATACGCACTCTCATCAACCTCTACGGCATCAATGGTCATGGCATCAGAACGTTGCGCCAGCATCAAAGCAATAACACCTGAACCGGCACCAATATCTAAAATTGAATCTAGGTACTCATCCACAGAACACCAAGCACCTAACAGAACGCCATCAGTTCCAACTTTCATAGCTGTTTTATCTTGATGAATGGTAAATTCTTTAAATTGAAATGGTTTTTTACTGATGATTTCTATTTTGAGGCAAATTAAAATTATGTGGCATCTTCTTCATTCCTTAATCCTAACAATTGTTTTAAGTCTTCTTTATCCTTTTTTAAATCACTTATTTGTTCTTGAAATACTTCGAACAAACCATGTTCATCACAATACTTACAATGTGTTTTATATGGGGTTGTTGACTCATTCACTATATTATGTGTCTCTAAAAAAGTGTTTTTAGAGGCACCCGTCAACAACCAATACAGATCTGTACTAGGATATTTCGTAATTACATTTACGATTGCATTGGAATTTAAAGGTGTTTCTTTCGCTTTTCCTCTAAAGTTAGCGGAAGTCATTCCAATACTATTAAAAAAATCTTCTTTGCTAATATCTTGATTTTCAGCAACTTTAACAACTCTATCCTTTATGTTTGTAAATTTATTTTCCATTTTTAGATATTTTGTAAATTTATTTACATACCTTATAGTTGTACAAAACGACAACAATATAACAACAATTATCATAATGTCAAATAACAATTACTATGATTACAGAATTAGAACAAAAAAAATTAAAAGCACTTTTCCAAAGCCATTATACAGAGGAGGTTTTAAAAATCTTGTCTGAACGAAAAATTTGTAATAGAAATGGAAAACCACACAATGCAAAATACATTCGAATGGTTTTTCAAGGAGTAAGACAAAACCCTAATATAGAAGCTGCTATATGGCAAGTTGCAACCAATAAAAAACAAAAATTGGAGTTACAAAAATCGCTAAAACAAAAAATATTTAATAACAAATATTAATTTCGGGGGATATTATATAAGGCCACCTAATCAATCTTTTAGAATTGATTAGGTTTAAGAATAGCACGTATGTAGTTGAGTTATTTTTCTATTGGCGTGCTATTCTTTATAAAAAATAAAAATAGCAGAGAGAAGGAAGAGATTAATTTTAATAGAACCCAAAAAAAACATAAAATCAATGAAGTTGATTTTTTTGAATGTTTTTTAAAAAAGAAACCACGACAAATGTCGTGGTTTCCTTTTGCAGAGAGGAAGGGATTCGAACCCTCGATACGTTGCCGTATACACACTTTCCAGGCGTGCGCCTTCGACCACTCGGCCACCTCTCTAGTTTTGCTGAATCTTTACACTGAAGGTATCTAAGTGGGTTTCAACTTTTTTTTTAATACTTATAAACTACAAGTAAAGTTCTATTAATCCGTCTGGAGTTTTAACTTCTATTGTTTTGCTTTCTCTGTCTACTTTTTTAATGAAATCATCAACCATCGGAATAAAAATTTCTTTTCCTTCTCGGTCAATTTCAAAAAGTGGTTGTGCAGCTTTGTCATTTACATGAACAATTGTTCCAACTTCACCAAAACTGGCATCAACAACAGTAAAACCGATAACCTCATGATAATAAAATTTATCACCAGATAATTTTGGCAACATGGTTGAGGGCAAATAAATTCCGCATTTTAAAATTGAATCCGCTTCTTCTTCAGAATACACCTCTTCAAATTGCACGCGTAATTGGTTTCCTTTATGTAGTGAACTTTTTTCAATAAAAAATGGAACCAAATTACTGCCGAATTCGACATAAACTGATTCCATTTCTTTGTACAACTCCGGTTCGTCTGTATCTAACTTGATAACAACTTCACCTTTAAAACTATATTTTGTTACGATTTTGCCTAAATAAAAACAATCTTCTTTACGCATTCTCGTAGAAATTTAGATCTTATTCTGCTGCTTTTTCTGCTGCTTCATCAATCGTTTCTGGAGCATCTTCAACTTCAGCAACCTCTGCAACAACCTCTTCAACAACCTCTTCAACAACTGGTTTTGCTGCTTCAATTCTTGCTTCATTCACTGCTTTTTCTGCTGCTAATGCTGTTGCTTTCGCTTCAGACTGTACTTTAGACAATCCTGCTTCTTTAACAGAAATTTTCGTTACTTTTTCTTCCAACCAAGCAGCAAATTTAGCGTCTGCTTGTTCTTGAGTTAAAGCACCTTTGCGAATACCACCAACTAAATGATTTTTTAACATAGCACCCTTGTAAGATAAAATGTTTTTTGCAGTATCGGTTGGTTGCGCACCATTTTGTAACCACTCTACAGCTTTATCGATATTTAAATCAATGATTGCAGGGTTCACATTTGGGTTGTAAGTACCTATTTTCTCTAAGTATTTACCATCTCTTTTTGCACGAGCATCAGCGGCAACTATCCAATAGAATGCTTTCCCTTTTTTACCGTGTCTTTGTAATCTAATCTTTACAGACATAATTTGTTAATTTTTTAAGGTTCTCGACCTTGATTATTAAAAATCTCACTATCTCGTAGTAAGTGGGCGCAAAAATACAAAACCTTTTTAAACTAAAACTCAAATTTTTAATATTTTTTAGGGCGTTTGAGCGGGCTTTCACTACTCGCTTTTTTTCGCAGCTAAAAAAGAGCTTAAACAACCCGTTCTATCCCGAACGCGCTTATAGACAAATAATCAACAATAGTTAATAACTTACAAGTAAAATCTCTTCAAAAAAACCTAAATTTACAATTACTTATTAAAGAAATAAAACCATTCATAAATAAACATTTTTCATGTATTTAATTTTCGATACCGAAACTACGGGTTTGCCTAAAAGCTGGAACGCTCCTATAACGAATACCGACAATTGGCCAAGGTGCGTACAAATTGCATGGCAATTGCATGATGAAATGGGAAATGTATTAGAGCACAGTGATTTTCTAATAAAACCAGATAATTTCAACATCCCCTATGATGCTGAAAGAATTCATGGAATTTCTACCGAATTAGCAGAAGAACAAGGTATTTCCTTAAACGAAGGTTTACTTTTATTTAACAAAGCTTTAGAGAAAACAACCTTTATTGTTGGTCAGAATTTAAATTTCGATTTGAATATTATGGGATGTGAATTCCATAGACTAGGTGTTGATAACAAGCTTTCCTCACTCCCAATTCTAGATACTTGTACAGAAAAAACAGCATTTATGTGCAAGATCCCTGGTGGTCGTGGTGGAAAATTTAAACTCCCCACTTTAACAGAATTACACACCCATTTATTTGGCGTTGGTTTTGGTGACGCCCATAATGCAACTGCTGATGTTGAAGCAACAACAAGATGTTTTTTAGAATTAATTCGTTTAAGAGAATTTACAAAAGAACAATTAGATGTTGATGAAGCATATTTCAAAAACTTCTCTGAGGAAAATCCAAAACCAATTCAGGTTATTGGGTTAAAACATATCAACCTTAAAAAAGAAAGTGATAGGATTCGAAAACGTCTTGAAAAGTTAAAAAATACAGCAACTACAGAATCTACTTCAGAAGGATTAGCTGCTTTAGAAAATATACAATTTGCACATTTACACAACCATACACAATTTTCTGTTTTACAATCTACCATGCAAATTGGAAATATTATAAAAGCTGCTGCCAAAGATAAGATGCCTGCAGTTGCCATGACAGATACTGGAAATATGATGGCTTCTTTTCACTTTGTTAGTGCAATCTTAAACCATAATAAGACTTCAGAAACTCCAATGAAACCTATTGTTGGTTGTGAGTTTAATGTTTGTGAAGATCATAAAAATAAGTCACAGAAAGATAATGGTTACCAAGTAGTTTTATTAGCAAAAAACAAAAATGGATACCACAATTTAGCAAAAATGTCTTCTATTGCTTTTGTAGATGGGTTCTACTACATTCCAAGAATTGATCGAGAAATCATTAAAAAGTACAAAGAAGATATCATCGTTTTAACTGGAAATTTATACGGTGAAGTTCCTAGTAAAATTCTAAATCTTGGAGAAAAACAAGCCGAAGAAGCACTTCTTTGGTGGAAAGAAGAATTTAAAGACGATTTATATATTGAGTTAATGCGTCATAACCAACAAGATGAAACCATTGTAAACGAAACTTTATTGAAGTTTTCCAAAAACCATAATGTTAAAATTGTTGCCACAAATAATACCTTTTATCTAGAAAAAAAAGACGCCAACGCACACGATATTTTACTCTGCGTAAAAGATGGTGAAAAACAAGCGACACCAAAAGGAAAGGGTCGTGGATACAGATATGGCTTGCCAAATGAAGAATATTACTTTAAGTCTTCAGCAGAGATGAAAACACTCTTTGCAGATCTACCTGAAGCCATCATCAATATTCAAGAAATTATAGATAAAATTGAAATTTTCACATTAGTACGAGATGTTTTATTACCCGCCTTTGATATTCCTGACGAATTTAAAGATCCAAAAGATGAAGAAGATGAAGGAAAACGTGGCGAGAATAATTTTTTAAAACACTTAACATTTGTTGGCGCTAAAAAACGCTATGGTGAAATTACAGAATCCATCAAAGAACGATTGGATTTTGAACTTTCAGTAATTGAAAAAACAGGATACCCTGGTTATTTTTTAATTGTGGAAGACTTTATTAGAGAAGCAAGAAATATGGATGTTGCTGTTGGCCCAGGGCGTGGTTCTGCTGCAGGTTCTGTAGTTGCTTTTTGTCTGTGGATAACCAATATTGATCCAATTAAATATGACTTACTTTTTGAGCGTTTCTTAAATCCAGAACGTGTTTCCATGCCAGATATCGATATTGATTTCGATGATGAAGGAAGGGGGCGTGTAATGGATTATGTAATTAATAAATATGGTGCCAATCAAGTTGCGCAAATTATTACCTACGGAACCATGGCGGCAAAATCTTCAATTAGAGATACTGCCAGAGTTTTAGATTTACCACTTTTTGAAGCCGATAGAATTGCGAAGCTAATTCCCCTAATCAAACTAAAAAATATTTTTGGTGAGGATGCAAAAAGCAAGGGTAAAATAGCGGGCTTAAGAGCTGAAGAAAAACAGCTCGTTGAAGAATTAAAAACCATTTCTTACGGAAGCGATTTGGCAGCAGAAACTATCAATAAAGCGACTATTCTCGAAGGGTCTGTAAGAAATACAGGAATTCATGCCTGTGGTGTAATTATAACGCCTGGAGATATCACCAACTATGTACCAGTTGCTTTGGCAAAGGATTCTGACATGTATGTGACTCAATTTGACAACTCTGTGGTAGAATCTGCAGGATTGTTAAAAATGGACTTCCTGGGATTAAAAACGTTGACTTTAATTAAAGACACCGTAAAAATTGTAAAAGCAAAGCATAATGTAGATTTAGATCCAGAAAATTTTCCTCTAGACGATGAAAAAACATATGAGCTTTTCCAAAAAGGAGAAACTGTAGGTATTTTTCAGTACGAATCTCCTGGAATGCAAAAACACATGCGCTCTTTAAAACCGACCGTTTTTGCAGATTTAATTGCTATGAATGCATTATACAGACCTGGTCCAATGGAATATATTCCGTCTTTTATCAATAGAAAACACGGAACAGAAGATATTGAATACGATTTACCTGCCATGGAAGAGTACCTGGCAGAAACATACGGAATTACGGTGTACCAAGAGCAAGTAATGCTATTATCACAAAAATTAGCAAACTTCACCAAAGGTGAGGCCGATGTTCTGCGAAAAGCAATGGGTAAAAAACAAATTGCAGTTTTAGATAAAATGAAACCAAAATTTGTAGAACAGGCAGCGGAAAATGGTCATGATGCAGAAAAATTAGAGAAAATCTGGAAAGATTGGGAAGCCTTTGCTAGTTATGCTTTTAACAAATCTCACTCTACTTGCTATGCGTGGATTGCCTACCAAACTGCTTATTTAAAAGCACATTACCCTGCAGAATATATGGCTTCTGTACTTTCTAATAATATGAATGATATTAAATCTGTTTCATTCTTCATGGAAGAATGCAAACGCATGGGATTAGCTGTTTTAGGTCCAGATTTAAACGAATCTTATCTAAAATTTTCTGTAAACCATGAAGGTGCTGTTCGTTTTGGAATGGCTGCGGTAAAAGGAGTTGGTGCCGGTGCAGTAAGAGCAATTATCAAAGAACGTAAAGAAAATGGTAATTATACCTCAATTTTCGACCTGGCAAAACGGGTAGATTTACGTGCAGCGAATAAAAAATCTTTTGATAGTTTAGTGAAAGCTGGTGCTTTTGATTCTTTTTCTGATACCCATAGGGCTCAATATTTCTCAACAGATGAAAAAGACATTACATTTTTAGAACGTGCTATGAAATTTGGAAGTAAATACCAAGAAAACGAAAATTCTGCACAAGTTTCTATGTTTGGAGAAGCATCCACGGTTCAGTTCCCAGAACCAGACATACCAGAATGTGAAACTTGGGGTACCATGGAGCTTTTATCTCAAGAAAAGGAAGTAATCGGAATTTATATTTCTGCACACCCTTTAGATGATTTTAAGAATGAACTAATTTTTTGCAATGCATCTTTAAAACATTTTAAAGATGATATTGGAAAATATGTGGGGTTGAATTTATCTTTTGCTGGAATTATTTCTGATGTTCAGCACAGAGTTTCTAAAGCCGGTAAAGGCTGGGCTTTATTTACAATCGAAGATTATAATGATAGTAACGAATTTCGAATTTTTGGAGAAGAATATCTAAAAATGAAACACTTTTTAGTTCCCAATTCTTTCTTATTTGTTCGCACAACGATTCAACCCGGTTGGACCAATAAAGAAGGTGTTACCGGTGAACCAAGATTGAAGTTTACAGAAATGAAACTCTTGCATGACATTATGGATGAACTTTGTAAAAAAGTAACCATTAAAATTCCCTTAGAAGAAATTAAAGAAGATACTATTTTAAATCTTGAGACTATCCTAAAAAATAACCCAGGAAAACAAACCTTAAACTTCACTATTTGGGATGCAAAAGAAAAGATTGAAGTGAGTTTTCCCAGTAGAAATACTAAAGTTAAGATTTCTAATGAATTACTCACCATCTTAAAAAGTCAGGAAATAAATTATAAATTAAATTGATTCTTAATAGTCAAGTTTTAAAACTAGAAGTCCTGTAAAAAAAGATAAAACTATACTTTTGCCGCACATTGTCACAAATATATGAAGCAAGAAAATAATGGAGTATGGGTTAGTTGGAATGAAAATCTCACTTACAAATACAAATCTCTATATAGTATTCGTTCAGAAAAAGAATTACAAGAAATTATTTCAAAAACAGATAAAGTCCGTTTTTTTGGAACCAAACAATCATCTGCTGATATTGCTTCAGGAACAGAAACTTTAATAGATATTTCTAAGTATAATAAAATTTTATCTTACAACGATTCGGATTGTACTATTACAGTTCAGTCAGGAATCATTCTAGGTGATCTACTAGAAGCTATAGAAGCTAAAAATTGGTGTATTCCCTGTTTACCTGATATCAATACGATTACCATTGGTGGTGCTTTGGCTACTGGAACACATGGTACAAGTGGTAAATTATTGTGTGAATATATGACAAGTTGTAATTTAATTTTAGCAGATGGATCTATAAGAACAATTAATGATGATGAGGAAATAATGAATGCTGTAAAAGTATCTCTAGGAGTTTTAGGGGTGATGTCTACCGTAACTTTTAAATGTGAACCACTGTATACTTTACATATAAAAGAATTTCCTGAAAATGATTCGGAATGGTTGCCTAAAATTAGAGAAAGACTCAAAAAACATGATTTTTTAAGAATTTTATGGCTGCCTCATACAGATAACGGCTATGTAATTACAGGAGATAAGATTGATGCAAAAACACCAATCAAGGAAGATTTAGGTCCCTCCTATTTAAAACACCGAAGAACAGCCTCTAAAATATTATACAAATACACACACATATTTCCCTGGATAACAGCAATTGCAAATAAAATTTTATACAAAGGATTTTTTAGTGCAACAAAAGAACACAAAGGTTCTCTATACCAAGCTACAGTTACTAAATCTAGAGGTTCTACTTTAGAATTAGCAGAATGGACTATTGGACTAGATATTTTTCCATCAGTGTTTGAAGAATTAAAAACAGAAATTAACAAATGGACCAATAAATCATTTATTCATATCCCTATGGATATCCGTTTTGTTTACAAAGACAACTCTTGGTTAAGCTATGCTTTCAAAAAAGATACTGTTACCATGGGCTGTGTTTCTAGAAATGCTACTACAGCTGATACATATGAAGCCTTTAAAAGTATTGAGAAAATTTTTATTAAATACGGTGGAAAACCTCATTGGGGTAAACGATTTATGGCTAAAGATGCCGAATTATCTAAAGTGTATGATAAATGGGGAGCCTTTAAGACTTTAAGAAGAAAATTAGATCCAACAAATAAATTTTTAAACCCGTATCTAACTGAATTATTCAACGAAAAATAAAACAATTTAAATGTTACCTAAAGGAATATTATTCGATTTTGATGGCGTAGTAGTTGATAGTGCTGAAAGTCATAATTCTGCTTGGGCTTCTGCTTTTAAAGAATTATTTGCGACAGATATAGCCCCTTTTCCAAAAAGTTATGCTGGAAAATCGCCCATGGTAATTGCTAAATATTTTTGTAGTATCATTGGAAAAGAGGCACAAACTGAAGATTTATTTTTTTTGAAAGACAAACATTTAGATCTTTATTTTAAAACACCAAATTTATTACCAGGAGTGCACGAGTGCACAACTTTTTTTTCAGAAAAAAATATTCCTTACGGCATTGCAAGTAACGCAACAAAACAGTTTTTAAAAAATAGTGTCCAAAAATTAAACTTAAATTTTACAACTATTTTTGGTGTTCAAGATTATGAAAAACCAAAACCTGCACCAGAAGCGTATATCAAATTAGCAAAAGCTTTAGGATTCAAAGAAAATGATTTTAAAGATATTTGGGTTTTTGAAGATAGCTTAACTGGCACAACTGCGGCAAAATTAGCTGGCATGATTCCTATTGGCATTTCTACACAATATTCTGATAAAAATTTAAGAAAAGCAGGGAGCCTTTTGGTTTTTCCAACACTACTTGAAGCGTATCTATATTTAATAAATAAAACGCAACCTCTAATACCATTAGAGCGCTAGCAGAATACTTAAATAATTTAGTTAGAGGTAAGCTCTGTAAACAAACTTTCTAATGTTTTACTTTCTAAACTTAACTCTAAAATTCTGAAGCTATTTTCTTTCGCAAAGTCAAATAACTTAGGACGCATATCTTGCGTGTTTTCAAAAATAAATTGCCAGGTATTTTTTTCAATGTGCTTCAGTGAAACAACTCCTTGTAGTTGGTTTATTTTTGCTTCATCAAAAGGACTGTCAAAAATAACTTTTATAACTTGTTGTTTATTATTCTGAAGTTCATCAAGCTGTTTGTCAATAATTATTTTACCTTTTTTAATTATGATCACTCTATCGCAAACAGCTTCAACTTCTTGCATAATATGCGTAGAGAAAAGTACCGTTTTATCTTTCCCTAATTGTTTTATTAATGCTCTAATTTCTATTAATTGATTTGGATCTAAACCTGTTGTTGGTTCGTCTAAAATTAATACTTTTGGATCGTGCAAAATAGCTGCTGCCAAACCAACTCTTTGCTGATAGCCTTTAGATAATTGATGTATTTTTTTATGCGCCTCAGAAGTCAAACCAACTTGTTCAATACAGTTTTCTATTTGATTTTGATCTACTTTAAAAATTGCCGCTTGAAATTGCAAATATTCACGAACATACATCTCTGCATACAAGGGATTATGCTCTGGCAAATATCCTATTATTTTTTGCGCTTCTAAAGGGGTTTTCAGTACATCAATTTTATCTACAAACACTTCCCCAGAGTTCGGTTTTATAAAACCTGTAAGAATTTTCATCATGGTAGATTTTCCGGCACCATTAGGACCTAAAAAACCAATTATTTGCCCCTTATCTGCAGAAAAGGAAACATTGTCTAATGCTTTTTGTGTTTTATAAATTTTAGAAACTGTAATTACTTTAATTGACATTTAACAAATGTAGTTTGAATTATATTGATAACGAATTTCAGCTGTTTTTAGTTTACAGCATTTAAAACATTCAATCTTATTTTTCTAATATTCTTCATTCTAGACCAAGCAATTTTATGGCGTTGTTTGTATAACCATAAAGTTCCTAAATCTAATAAAAAATAGAAAAAACTGATACCACTTGGCGGATTGTGACTAGGTAAAAAATCAAAAACACCCCAAGCTGTGGCTGGCCATTTCCAACATAAATAATTGGTGCCAATAATTTCTAAATAAGCAACCGTAATATACATCGTTAAATAAAAAAGTCGTTCTCTTGGTTTTTTTCTTAAAATGAATAGCGTGACAATTGTCATTACAAAACCAAATACGTCATTTTTAAAAATCAGGAAGACTAAAGCGTATATAAAGATAAAAATGGAAAGAGAAATTTCCCATTTTATTTTATATTTAATAATCGCTGTAGCTTTTGAAAAATACAAAACGGCAATATATACCAATGCGTGACCTGGCGGAACATAATGTGGAATATTTCCTAACCTATAGGTATACATACCTAAAACTATAGAAAATAAATATTCTCCAATAATTGCAATAATAACTGCAGCGATCATTTGTTCTCTTAAACGTTTATTTACTTGCCAAAAAACAACTGCAAAACCAATAAACATTGAAATATTTGCGTAAAGCTGAGCATTTTCCGTGATTCCTAGCATATAAAAACTGTCTAAAAACAGCCCAAAAGCAATAAATAAAAAAAGAGCTCCTAAACTTTTAAAGGTAGCAAAAAGGGGAGATTTTGATGCAACTAAACTCATGCTATAAAAATAATAAAAGGAAATAAAAAAGGATTAAAATAATTCAGTATTTTTTAATTATTAGAGCTGATAACGTACTCTAAAACTTATAAATCTTGGTAAAATAAACGTTTCATTAATATTAAAGGAAATATTATTTTGACTTACAGTTGTTCTAGAACCTGAAGCAAGTAGGTTACTTCCTTCTATTTCATATTCCCATTTTGCATCTTTGTCTTTTCTATATGCTA
>Ga0115008_10001248_pt1 | contig 20209 bp, 18 predicted proteins | sample FraStrMetagenome_FD_87164 | JGI IMG/M metagenome (GOLD analysis project Ga0115008, IMG submission 87164) | Marine eukaryotic phytoplankton communities from Arctic Ocean - Fram Strait ARC3M Metagenome | ecosystem: Environmental > Aquatic > Marine > Oceanic | place: Fram Strait | collected...
CGTTTCATTGAACGCGGCTGGCTGCAAGAGGACCCTGAACCGGGCTATTATGTGTTGCGTCAAACCAGCGCCCTCGGCGAAGTCACAGGGATTCTGGGGACGGTTCCTGCGAAAGCCGCAGAGCAAGGCGCAGTCAAAGTGCATGAATCCACTCTCACGGACCGCGAAGTATTGTTCGCCCAGTACCTTGCTCAAGTTGGGCTGAATGCCGAGCCGACCCTGCTCGCTCATGACCCGAATCCCGCGTTAAACGACGTGATTGAAGGCATCACTTCCGCACCGGCTCAATATGACTTCACGACAGCAGATGCTGTCCGACATTCCCTGTGGCGCGCAACAGGCAACACCGCAGACCGTATTGCAAAAGCCGCTGCGCACATCGAAGCCCTCTACATTGCCGACGGGCATCACCGTGTGGCCTCTAGCTTGAGGTTGGCCAAGGCCCATCCTGAAGTGCCTTCCGCTCAATCGTTCATGACCTTCATGGTGCCTGGTGATCAGCTGGTTTTCAAGGGGTATCATCGGGTGCTGAACAGTGCCGAAACCCATTGGGACTTGGCTTCATGTGTCGATTTGCTACGCGCCATGCCCGAAGTGACGGCGAATTCCAATACGGCAAGTCCCCCTTCCCCCTCCCCACTTCACAATCAAATTCACTTGAGAGGTGCCATCCAACTCGACTTGACCGTCGACCTAAGCGAAACGGAATTGACCCTCCCGGAATGGCTTCAAACTCGTGTTTTTGCGCCTGTCTTCGGCATTCAGACGCCCCGCACAGACCGGCGACTTCGCTACCTCACCGAGGATCAATGGGGTGACTTGCAACAGACCAATTTTGCCACCCGTCTGGCTTTTATTCTCCCACCAATGGACTTCTCATCTTTGAAGTCTGTAGCCGACGCAGGCCGTTTTATGCCCCCAAAAAGCACGTGGATTGCCCCCAAATTGCGCAGTGGACTTACCCTGTTCGATTTCGGACCTATCGCATGACCTTTGCCACATGGGCAGCATCAAAACCGCTTGGGAGTCCGTAAGGGCTGAAGTACCGAATGAAGTCACTGTTGTCGCAGTGAGCAAGACCAAACCCATAGAGGACGTGGTGGAAGCATATGGCGCTGGCGCGCGCATGTTTGGCGAAAACCGAGTCCAAGAATTGGTGGGCAAACACGAGACGTTGACCCATGAGACCAGCGGAAAACCCGACGATTTTAAGGGGCTGGCCTGGCATCAAATTGGGACACTTCAGCGCAACAAGGTCAAATACATCGCCCCTTTTGTAGACTTAATTCACGCCGTAGACCAGCCGTCTTTGCTGGACGAAATCAACAAGCGAGCAGGCCAACATGGCCGAATTCAGAACGTGCTGCTCCAAGTTCACATTGCCGAGGAACAGAGCAAATTCGGATTTATCCCAGACGAGCTGCGCCCACTGCTGGACCGACTCGATTCAGGAGAGTGGCCCCATGTCGCAGTCAAGGGTCTAATGGGAATGGCCACATTTACCCCAGACGAAGCACAAGTGGGGCGTGAATTTTCCGGATTGCGCAGGCAGTATGAGTCCCATGGCACCAACAGAAACTGGGAGACCCTTTCCATGGGCATGAGCGGAGACTGGCGCGTGGCGGTAAAAGAAGGGAGCAACATGGTTCGCATTGGCAGCGCGATCTTTGGTCAACGATGAGACCGGCTCTCTTCCCCTATGAACCCTGGTTCCGAGCTTGGCTCATCTTGCTCCCCATGGTGATCTATGGAAGCCACTACATCATTTTCAATGCCCGGTTGAGAATGGCCCAATTGGCAAAAGACAGTATGGAAGTCTCTGATCCGGAGGGAACATGGGGCTATGCAGCCGTTTGCGGACTCGCTTTTTCTCTCCTCATGGTGATCATCTCCCGGTTGTGGGTGAAATCTACATTGCCGGCCGATTGACGTCGACTTCCACTCAAACGGCCAAAGTGCTGGACTTCATCTTCAAGGCCGGGCGAGCCATTGAAAAGCGAGACACATCGACCTCGGCGCTCTGATTGAGGGCCATTTGAGCAAGGAGACGCCCCACCAGCGGTCCGAATTTGAAGCCGTGCCCACTAAAGCCGGCCCCCACAATCATTCCGTCCGAAGTGCGGTCCAAAATGAAGTCTCGGTCTGCCGTTCCACTGTAAAAACAGACATGCTCCCAAGCCACATTTGCCTCAGCCAACTCGGGCAAGTGAGTCCCGAGAAACGCCCGCGCAGCTTTTCTGAACTCCGCCGTGACTTTGCGATCGTCTCCATCGGGATGACCCAAAGGTCCGGGGTGATGATTGGCCACCTTAATCCGTCCGTCCTTGACGGTGGGAATCGCATAAAAACCGCTGGCCAAATCACTAAAAACCGGCAGGTTGATGAGTCTGTCCCCCAAGGCGCTCGCGTCAAAATAGACGAGTTGCTGCCGGGTGACCTCCATGGGCACATCCATCCAACGCTGGGTCCATGCTCCTGTGGTCAGCACCACTGCATCAAATCGCTTCTCGCCTTGCGCGCAATGCACCGAATTGGATGTGACCTGCATGGCCTCCCCTCTCATTTTAACTTGGTTTTGAGCCAACCACCCCGACATTCCTTGAAGGACAACCTGAGGGTCCAACACCCCACCCAGCCTGTCTATTGTAACGTGCGCCGCCTCAAATCCAGGCCACTCTCTGGCCACTCCCTTTGCACCCATTCGGTCCGTTCGCAATCCCATTCTTCTCATGGTCTGCCAGCTCTCAAAGGCCTGGCGATCTGCACTTGATTTCTCCACCAAAAGTTTACCCGTTGGATGCAAGAGAGGCCTGCCCAATCGCACAGACCATTCCGACCACAATCGACGGCTCCGAACAGCCATGCTCACCAATTCAGAATCTTGGCCATAGTGAACCCGGAAACTGCGCCCCGTGTCCACCGAAGCACCGGGACCTGTGCCCATCTCATGGGGATCGTAGAGGGTCACTTCTGCGCCCAACATCCGAAGGTTAGCCGCCGTAAAGGCCCCCATTACTCCGCCACCAACTACAGCAACTTGTTTGACCTGCTGCCGACTGGGTTCAGAATCAAATGCAGAAATCGTACCGGTCATGACAAGGCTGTTTTGTGAATTGAAGACAAGGGCACCTGAGCCAACTCTGCTCCGAGGTATTCTGCAATGGCGCGCATTCCTTGACGCCCATGGCCCGCTGCGGCCTCCGCCCTTGCATTGTAATTCGTATTGATGTTGACGTCATAGAAGCGAAGTTGGCCCTCTGAGTCAGCCACCGCCTCCATGGCCGCAACATCCATGCCCACCTCCCTTAAAAAGGCCTGACATCGATCCAATTCGTCGGGATTGTGGTCTGCCAAAATCTCAAAGCGACTTCTTCCATCGGCCGGACAATGTGCTGCACCCACTTGGCAAGCATCGGACGGGCACAACTCAAATCCACCTCCTGCGTCAATCGACACCGTGTAGAAATGCTGACCTCCAATGAATTCAAGCCGAAGCACACGGCCATCCAACGGCTTGACGTACTCCTGCAGAACCACGGTCCCATCCAAGGTGTAGGTGTCGAAATTTTTAGCCAAAGAATCCAGTTCTTGGGAAGTCCGTATCAATGTGACCCCTGTGCCCTTTCCGCCTCGGTTGGGCTTCACAATGAAAGGTCGATCCCAACGGGAGGCCGCCGACTTGAGTGCATTGACACCCGTCACAGCCACTGTATGTGGGGTCAACAGGCCATGGTCTCGAAGGGCGATGACCTGCTCCACTTTGCTCACCTCGAGCGCTGTGGCCTGTCGGTTGTTGATCACCCTTCTGCCGTTTGCCTGAAGCCAAGCCACGACACCGCGGGTGGCCTCCCAAGCGAATCGATGGTCCCTTGTGTGGCTGCTTGCGCTCATCCGATTGTAAAACACGCCCTCTGGCGGAAGTGACAACAAGTCCAATTCAACTTCGTCTAAAAACCACTCGTGAAACGGAATGCTCAACGCAATCAACTGCTCGCGCAATGGCTCAACCCAAACCCCATTTTCATGGAGAATGTGGACCGCTGGCAGGGCAGAACGGGAAGAAGAGACAAGAGGAATTGGAGAAATCATGGTCAAAAAAATTGAATGCAACAAAAAGCCCGGCAATGGGCCGGGCGCTGGTCGTTTTGTATCGAAATGGAATCAGGAGTCCATTGAACATGACAGCACCAAGCCCGGGGACCCCGGACAACAGATGCAACAACATGTTTCGTTCATGAACATGTGCTCAATTTACAGTTTAACCTCCAATAAAGCAAGTTTTATTTGCTCAGTATGGGTCTACGTCAATAATTACACGTATTCCTTTGTATGAATCTACAGCTTTGAAAACAGCGATGTCCTCCTGGAGTGCTGCCTTCACCGCAACTGGAGAGGCTTCGCGCTCCACCTTGAGCAGAATGTTCCTGTGGTACACATCATTGATACGCGCAATGGTGGGTTCCTCAGGCCCAACTACCCGTCCACCAAACCGGCTCCGCAATCGTCCGGCCAAAGCAGAGGCACCTGACCTCACCAAATGAGGGTCCCTGTGTTTGAGCACAAGCCGGATCAACCGAACCACTGGCGGATAGCCAAAGGAGGTACGCTCCTGCATCTCTGCCTTCGACATCGCCTCCGCATCGTGACGAACGACGTGATCGAACACCCAATGCTCTGGGTCAAACGTCTGGATCAGCACCCTTCCCTGCTCAGCGCGGCGGCCGGCTCGTCCTGCCACCTGCGTGAGCAACTGAAACGTCCGTTCCAATGCCCGGAAATCCGGATAATGAAGCATGTTGTCTGCCTGTAAAATGCCAACCAGCCCCACCCGCTCAAAGTCCAGTCCTTTGGTCACCATTTGAGTGCCCACCAGTACCTGAACCTTCCCCGATTCAAAATCTCGGATGATGCGCTCATGTCCCGTCCTAGACCGGGTCGTATCCAAGTCCATACGGGCGGTGGTCACACCTTCAAAATGCGTTTTAATTTCTTCCTCTATGCGCTCCGTGCCCAATCCCTTGGCCTGAACTTCCTCGCTTCCACATCGGGGACATGCCGGCGGCTCAACTTCCCGGTACCCGCAATAGTGACAATGTAAATCCTTGAGATACTTGTGAAAGGTCAAAGAGACATCGCATCTGGCGCATTCGGGCACCCAACCGCAAGTCCTGCATTGGCTCACAGGCGCATATCCCCTTCGGTTTTGGAACAAAATTGCCTGCTTCCCCTCCTCCAACGTGTGGGCCAACGCATCCAATAATGCCCTTGAAAAATGCCCCTCCATTGCCCTTTGTTTGTGGGCCTTACGAAGGTCCACCAACTCGACCAAAGGAAGGGAGGTCCCTCCAAAGCGCTCGCTCAACTTCACACGCACGGCATGGCCATTGGCCACTGCCCATCTTGATTCTAAAGAAGGCGTGGCTGACCCCAACAACACGGGCGCATTGTGGAGCTTCCCCAACATTGATGTGGCATCCCTTGCCTGGTATCGCGGCGCAGGATCCTGCTGCTTGTAACTCGAGTCGTGCTCTTCGTCCACCACGATCAATCCCAAGTCACGAAATGGGAGAAACACCGCACTTCGCGCCCCCACAAACAACCTTCCTCTTCCCTTTTCTTCTGACACCCTCCGATAAGTGGTGGTGCGCTCCCTGGGGGTGAACCTGCTGTGGTACACCTCCAGTCTTTGACCGAAAAACCGCCTCAATCGAACGATGAGTTGTGTGGTCAGCGCTATTTCTGGCACCAGAAATAGCGCGTCTCGGCCCGATTTCAATGCCGCCTCAATCAAGTGGGTGTAGACTTCCGTCTTTCCTGAACCCGTTACACCTTCCAACAAAACGATCCCCACTTCGGACAGCCCCTTCTGAATGGCGTTCTTGGCCTCTTCTTGGGACGGACTTAATTCGGCCAACTCCATGGGAAGGTCGTTGACCCCCATCGCCCAAGGGTCTTGCTTGAACTTGAAGACCAGCCCCTTCTCCATCAGTTTGCGAAACAGACCGGTATCCACACCCTCTCTGCTGGTGAGCTCCGACAGGGGAACGCCGGTGCGACAGCGGTCATGACCCAGCAGCGCCATCATGGCCCTGGACTGAGAAGGCGCCCTGGCATCGAGTCGATCCAGCTGATCTCCCAGCCAACCCTCATCAGAGGCGGCCTGCTCTGACAACCGAACCACAGTCACCACTTTGCGGCCTGGGCCACTGCGCATCTCTTCAGAAGAGTGAACCCACCCGGACTCGACCAATGGCCTCAATACTTGAGCGGGATCTTGAACCCCCAAAACTTCCCCCACATCTCGAAACGTCATTCCCCCCCTCAACCTCAAGGCCTCCACCACCTGAAATTCTCGATCTCCCAAAAGAGACTCGTCGAGCTCTTCAGCCTCAGGCCCCAGCTGCAACTTGGTCTCACTGGCCAGCCTCATGCCCGATGGCAATGCCGCCAGCGCCACTTCTCCGGGTGAACAGCAATAATGCCCCGCCATCCAGCCCCAAAATTTCAACGTCTCCAACGAAAGCAACGGGGAAGTGTCCAATAAAGAGGCGAAAGGCAAAGTCGCATGACTGGGCTGCCGATGATGAATCTCCCGAACCACGGCCGTGTGCAATCGTTTCCCCCTGAGCGGAACAATGACCCGACATCCCACTTGGACCCGCTCCTTCTCGGCTTCTGGAACAGCATAAGTGAGCAGACCGGGCAAGGCCAAAGGAAGAATGACATCCACAAACATCTAGAGAGCGAAAGTACCCGTTCCGGAGGTGTTCCCATGAACGTTTGCTTCGACTTGAACCACAAAGGCACATCAGTGGTTTTCTTTTTATGCATCACCTGAATATTGGCGACCCCGCCCCCGCATTTGAAGCGTTGGATCAAAACGAAAATCCACACCGCCTAGAAGATTACCGAGGACACAAACTGGCCCTCTACTTCTATCCTAAAGACAACACACCGGGCTGCAACAACCAAGCATGCAGCTTGAGAGACGGAATGGGGGATTTGACATCAAGCAACATCAAAGTCCTCGGCGTGAGCATTAACCACGCCAAATCCCACCTCAAATTCATCGACAAATTCGAACTGCCCTTCGATCTTCTCGTGGATGAAGACCACGCATTGCAGGACCTCTATGGCGTTTGGGGCCTCAAAAAATTCATGGGCCGTGAGTACGATGGAACACACCGCACCACGTTTTGCATCAATGAAGAGGGCGTCATCTCCGCCATTATACGGAAGCCCAAAGTAAAAGAGCACGCCGAGCAGGTCCTGGCTGCTTTCGTTGGCGAAAGTTGACCTTCCGTGTACAAAAACACACCACAACGTAAATCCCTTACGGAGCGGAGCTTCTACTTTGCTCTCGCTTCACACGAAATAGACCGACATGGCTGCAGACAACAAGGATAAAATGAAAGCGCTCCAACTCACGTTGGACCGAATCGATAAAACGTACGGAAAAGGAACCGTGATGAAACTCGGCGATGAAGCCGTTGAACGCATCGACTCCATTTCTTCTGGCTCGCTCAACCTAGACATTGCCTTGGGCATAGGTGGCTTCCCACGCGGCCGTGTGGTTGAAATTTATGGCCCTGAGAGCTCAGGAAAAACCACATTGGCTACACACGCCATCGCAGAGGCGCAAAAGGCCGGCGGCATCTGTGCCTTCATTGACGCCGAGCATGCGTTTGACAAGTACTACGCCGAAAGCCTCGGAGTGGACACTGAAAACCTCCTCATCTCCCAGCCTGACAATGGAGAACAAGCATTGGAGATCACGGACAATTTGATCCGCTCCGGCGCGATTGACCTGATCGTCATTGACTCCGTCGCCGCATTGACACCACGGGCCGAAATCGAGGGTGAAATGGGCGACTCTTCTGTGGGACTTCAGGCCCGATTGATGTCCAAGGCACTTCGGAAGCTCACAGCGACCATCCACAAGACAGGTTGCTGCTGCATCTTCATTAACCAACTCCGCGAAAAAATCGGAGTCATGTTTGGAAATCCGGAAACCACTACGGGTGGCAATGCGCTCAAGTTTTACTCTTCAGTCCGCATCGACATTCGCCGAAGCAGCCAAATCAAGGATGGTGATGTGGTGATGGGCAACCGCACCAAAGTCAAAGTTGTCAAGAATAAAGTTGCACCACCCTTCCGCCGCGCTGAGTTCGACATCATGTACGGAAAAGGCATCAGCCGAGTGGGTGAAGTCATTGATCTCGGTGTCGACTTGGGCATCATCAAAAAATCTGGCTCCTGGTTTAGTTATGGAGAAACACGTCTCGGTCAAGGCCGTGATGCTGTCAAAACCCTTCTCTTGGACAACCCCGAACTCATGGAGGAACTGGAAGTTGGAATCAAGGCCAGTTTAGCTCCGGAAACCACGGAGGAAACCTTGGAGACGGCAGAAGCGTGAATCCCGTTACAGGACGCTCAGTCCTCATCGCGGCATTGAGCTTTTCTTTCGGGGGGTGCGTCACTTCGACGCACCCCCCAGAAGGTCAGAGCACAACCGTTCAAGACTCACTGACCTGGCTCAGTGACAACATCCTTAGCGCCCCCAACGACGCGCAGGTATACATTGACCGTGGAGAATTCCATTTGCGTGAAGGCAACCGAGGAGCTGCCTTGGAAGACTTTGCATTGGCCATCAAAGCAGATTCCACCCGACTTGACATCCGCCAGCGCCTGGGGGAGATGCGCTTTGACATCCAAGATTTCGAAGGCGCAGTGCGAGAGTGGGAGGCTACCCTCCAAACCCAAGATGATTTCGTGCCATCCCTTCTGTCTTTGGCCAAAGTCGATTTGCTCCTCCGCGCCTATGATCCTGCCCTGAAAAGAATCAACAATGCCCTTCGCGTGGATGACAAACTCGATGAAGCCTACTTTTTAAAGGGCCGCCTGTATTTGGAAACTCAGGACACCGTGACCGCGGTTAGTTCATTTCAGACAGCCATTGAAGTCAACCCCAATCGCTATGACGCCTTCATCCAGTTGGGCTTGCTCTACGCATCTGCCCATGACGATCTGGCGCTCGAATACTTCAACACCGCCCGGGCCATTCGCCCAAACAGCATTGAAGCCATTTATGATCAAGCCATCTTTCTACAAGAGCATGGCCAAGGAAAGCAGGAGCGTTATCGCGCCGCGCTCGAGCTCTATGACCGAATCCTCTTCCTAGATGAAACAAATGCATCAGCTGCATTCAACAAAGGGTTTGTTTTCTTAGAATACCTCAACCAATACGACAGTGCTGAGTTCTGGTTTGACCAAGCCATCGTGCGGCTTCCTTACTACCACCAAGCCCATTACAATAGAGGTCTTTGTCTGGAGAGTCAAGGGAAAATGGACGCCGCCCTTTCGGCATACAATTCCGCATTAGAGTTGGAGCCAGCATACACGCCAGCGGCATTGGCCAAGGGACGTGTTCTTTCAACCAACTGAAGCGGCCCGCTAAAAACATCCTTCATGAAAAAAGCCGGCGAGTGCCGGCTTTTTTCATGAAGGATTGCGAAATCACTTCACTTGGTCTACTACAGCCTTGAAAGCCTCTGGGTGGTTCAGCGCCAAATCTGCAAGGACCTTCCGGTTCAATTCGATTCCGGCCTTGTTGCACTTCCCCATGAATTGGGAGTAGCTCATGCCGTGCTGGCGTGATCCAGCATTGATTCTTTGAATCCACAGAGAGCGGAATTGACGCTTCTTCAGCTTGCGGCCGACGTAGGCGTACTGTAGGCCCTTCTCAACTGCGTTTTTGGCGACAGTCCAGACGTTTTTACGGGCACCGTAGTACCCTTTGGCCATTTTCAAGATTTTCTTACGGCGAGCTCGGCTCGCGACTGCGTTGTTTGAACGAGGCATTGTTTATCGGGTTTGGCGGACAGCGTCCCGCACATGCGGACACTTTGGGGCTGGACGCCGGTTTTGATTTGTGTTCAGATGCCCAATTGGGTCTTAATGTTCGGCGTATCCGACTTGTGCACCAAACCAGATTGCGTCAAGTTGCGCTTCTGCTTTGTGCTCTTTTTAGTCAGGATGTGCGACTTGAACGCATGCTTGCGCTTCAACTTTCCCGTTCCGGTCACGGTGAAGCGCTTTTTCGCGCTACTCTTGGTCTTCATCTTCGGCATGTCGTCCGTATCTGGCGGTTCAGGTTTCCCGTCCCCAATTTTTTTACTTTTTCGGGCGGATTGTGATGAACATCCGCTTTCCTTCCAACTTGGGCATCAGCTCCACGGTTCCAACGTCCTCAAGCTCCTGCGCAAAACGCAGCAACAAAATCTCTCCCCTCTCCTTAAAGACAATGCTTCTTCCTCTGAAGAAGACATGTGCCTTCAACTTGTTCCCCTCCTCCAAAAACTTCCTGGCGTGTTTCACCTTGAAGTTGAAATCATGATCGTCCGTATTCGGGCCGAACCTGATCTCTTTTTGAGTCACCTTGGACTGGTTCGCTTTGATTTCTTTTTGCTTCTTCTTCTGGTCATACAGAAATTTCTGATACTTCAGAATTCTGCACACCGGAGGATCCGCCTTTGGAGAAATCTCCACGAGGTCCAATTCCTGTGCTTCTGCCATTTTAATGGCATCGTCAACATCGACGATATCGGCATCGCCAATATTGTCTCCCACCAAACGCACTTGGGCAGACCGAATTTCTCGGTTTGTCCTGTGCGGGTTTTTCTTGATCACCCGGGCTGGGCCACGGGATCGTCTGCGTCGAATAGCGATGGTGCTATCAGTTTGGTTGTTCAATCATTTCATCTCCGCCTAGCATTTCCTCAACCTCTCTTTCGATTTGGTCGGCAAACGCCGAGATGCTTAAACCTCCTAAATCACCTTCGCCTTGCTTCCGCACAGCTACAGTTCCTTGTTCGGCCTCGTCTCCTCCTACAATGAGCATGTACGGGACTTTTGCGAGTTCCGCTTCGCGGATCTTCTTCCCAACCTTTTCACTGCGGTCGTCAACGAGGGCGCGAATATCGCGATTTTGAAGGGATTTTGAAACTACTTGTGCGTAGTCGTTGTACTTGTCGCTAACAGGCAGGATTCGCGCCTGTTCTGGAGTGAGCCAAAGCGGGAATTTCCCTGCACAATGCTCAATCAGTATGGCAACAAAACGCTCCATAGAGCCAAAAGGAGCCCTGTGGATCATCACAGGACGATGTTTGCTGTTGTCTGCACCGACATACTCGAGCTCAAATCGCTCGGGTAGATTGTAATCAATTTGTACCGTACCCAATTGCCATTTCCGACCAATGGCATCGCGCACCATAAAATCCAATTTGGGACCATAGAAGGCCGCTTCCCCCAATTCGGTGATGGTTTTGAGCCCTTTCTCTTCGGCAACTTCAGCTATGGCCTTCTCTGCCTTGTCCCAGTTCCCATCCTCACCAATGTATTTCTCGGGAGTGGCCGGGTCTCGAAGAGAAACTTGAGCGACGAAATCCACGAAATCCAAAGTCTTGAAGATGTACAGCACCAAGTCGATGACCTTCCCCACCTCTTCTTTAACCTGATCTACGGTACAAAAGATGTGTGCATCGTCTTGAGTGAAACCCCGGACCCTTGTCAATCCATGCAATTCTCCGCTTTGCTCGTATCTGTATACGGTTCCGAATTCCGCAAATCGCACAGGCAAATCACGGTAACTCCTTGGGCGACTCTTGTATACCTCACAGTGGTGAGGGCAATTCATGGGTTTGAGCAAATACTCCTCGCCTTCGGCTGGGGTTTTGATCGGCTGAAAACTGTCTTCTCCGTACTTCTCGTAGTGACCGCTGCACACGTAAAGCTCCTTGTTGCCAATGTGCGGTGTGATCACCGACTCGTACCCCATTTTTCGTTGGGCATCTTTCAAGAAGGACTCGAGCCGCATCCGGAGATCCGCACCCTTTGGCAACCACAAAGGCAAGCCCTGCCCCACCTTCTCACTAAAGGCGAACAAATCCAGCTCTTTGCCCAGTTTCCGGTGGTCGCGAAGACGGGCTTGCTCGAGCAATTCGAGGTGCTCTGTCAGCTGCGCTTTCTTTGGGAATGCGATGCCGTAAATCCGAGTGAGTTGCTTTTTTGACTCGTCTCCTTTCCAGTAGGCACCCGCCACTGCAAGAAGCTTGACCGCTTTGATGTGGCCTGTGTGGGGGATGTGCGGACCTCGGCAGAGGTCTGTGAATTCTCCTTGGGTATAGAAGGTGATGGTCCCATCCTCTAAGTTCTCAAGCAAATCCAGTTTGTACTCATCTCCCTTTTCCTTGAAGTAAGCCAAAGCCTCGGACTTGGGAACCGGTCTGCGCACAAATTCACTCTTCTGCTTGGCCAATTCAAGCATCTTTTTCTCGACAACAGGAAAATCCTTATCGCTGAATACATGGTCTCCGAAATCCACGTCATAGTAAAATCCCCCTTCAATGGAGGGCCCGACCCAGAACTTCACGCCGGGATAAAGCGACTCTAAGGCTTCAGCCATCAAGTGGGCACCGCTGTGCCAAAAGGTGCTTTGGGCATTCTCATCGCCCCAGGTCAACAGCTTTAAGGCTGAATCCCCTTCCAAGGGCAGTTGTGCGTCTTGGACTGCACCGTTGACTTCGGCTGCAAGGACGTTTCGGGCAAGCCCTTCACTGATGCCGCGCGCCACGTCCATGGCTGTTGCACCTTCTTCGGCTTGCCTTACTGAGCCGTCAGGGAGAGTGATGTTGATCATTCGAGCTGGATTCGCGGCAAAGGTAATCCCCACCTTCCCCCTTTCTCAATTCCAAAAGGATGCCAAATCCCCATGCCATTGGGCACAACCTCATACCAAGGGATGTCCATTCGGCATTGTATGCACAGAGAGGGGGATCGACCCCGTCCAATACTAAACAGAACAAGCCCCTTATGGCCTCATTTCCATCTCTTCAGCGCACCGCTACAGCCTTGACTTTATTGGCTTTCCCTGCTGCCGCTTTCGCCTTGCCCCAAGACCTGCGCGACTTTGACCACTTTATCCACCACGTCCGACTGGAGGCCAAAAGTGGAGATCCGCAAAGAATTCAAGATTGCTTTGCCACACAAATTGTGTCCGAAACAGGCTGCTCTCCAGTGGGGTTCAGCGAACTATTTGGTCCTGAAGCCACACGCTTTGGTTGGCCGCAGGTCGGAAGGGACATTGCCCGTTTTGCCGATGGATTTGCACTAACAAATCAAGACGGCACGATGGTCAACCTTCATGCCAGAGCCAAAGGGCGATCACACCACTTGGACATCTTGGGCAACCGCGTCAAGTTGCGCCGCGAGGCGGGCAGTGGTGGAGACATCATTGCCATGCTCGACCAAGGTTTGTTGCCCGGAAAAATTGACCACACCCGCTGGGAAGTCAGCCGCGACGATGTAGAATGGACCCCCGTTTGGGTCGAAGTGCCGGGCATCGGAAAAGTCCGCGGCTACATCGGATCCGATTACGTGCGGCTGGGAAAATCTCAGGGCGACCTTGCCCTTACCGCTCAATTTGACGGAGAACGCTGGGCACTGACGGGGTACGAGCGCATCCGCCCTGAACTGGCAATCAGGAGCGTCCCCCCCACACCTTAAGATGCCAGTGGACATGAGCTTGGGCGCAATGGTCGCCCTGGGCGTCGTACAAGTCCGAAACGAGGGTGATGCGCGCGACGCCCTCCCCTTCCAGCACGCCGGAAAGTCCTTTGACTTCCGGCGTGTTTCTTGAAGCCTTGGCCACACAGTTCCCCTTTGGCTTGGCCAGATAGTCCACCTCGATTCTAGACATAATGATGCGGTAATCCCGCATCCCCACTTCGATCATGACCGATGCCCCAGAAGCAAACTCCAAAGCCGTGGCGATGGCACAAGCATGCATTCCTCCGAGGTGATTCTGATTTGAACGTCGCCACGGGAGCCCCACCTCAACCGCATCAGGAGTCACCGCCGCAACGGAGATTCGATGCGGTCTATTGAATGGCAGCGCGACGCGCATGAGCCGATCCATGGCTTTTGGATTCCCCTCTCTCGCGGCGGACAGGGCCGCTTCCGCACGTTTGACTATCCACGCGTTCATTCTTCCATCGATTGAAGTGGCAAAGCTCCGGCCCGTTGCAAAACACCTTGAATGTCCGGCTTGAAGTAGTGAGGCCCCTTCATCACCTTTCCATCTTCCCTGTAGATGGGTTTTCCATCGGCGCCCAATTTGGACATGTTTGAATCCTGAATGGCCTGGAAAACATCGGACATGACGTCTTGCATGCCATGGGTAAGAATGGTGCCACACAAGATGTACAACATGTCGCCAAGCGCATCTGCAACTTCCACCATGTCTCCTGCCTTCACTGCCTCGAGATACTCATCATTCTCCTCGGCCATCAACCGATGGCGAAGGTCCATTTCCCCCTCGGGGATGTTCATTTTGGGCTGCTTTTCTACCCGCATACCAAACGTGGTATGGAATTTTCCAACCGCATTTAAACCGTCTTGTAAAGTCATGGGAACAAGATGGCCAACATCTTTTAACCGGCACACACCCAAACACCTCAAAGACTCGGGTCTATTTTTGAAGTTCTTCGCGGTTTTTATGTCCGCCCATCATTCGACAGCTGTACCCCATGGAAAGCCAACCCCTATCAAGCTCTGTTGAGGCCCCTCAGAATGGACACCCTGACATTCAAGCCCTCACCGAACGCATTGTAGCCGCCAGCGCATTTGTAGACCCTCTTCGCCACGAAGTTGGAAAGGTGGTGGTTGGACAAAAAAACATGGTCGACACCCTGTTAATCGGCCTACTCGCCGATGGTCATGTGTTGTTAGAAGGGGTTCCTGGCCTGGCCAAAACCCTGGCCATTCACACTTTGAGCCAGGCGGTGGCTGTGGATTTCAACCGAATCCAATTCACACCAGACTTGCTGCCTGCCGACGTGGTGGGCACCATGATCTACAATCAAAAGGAGGAGGCTTTTACCGTCAGCAGAGGCCCGATTTTCTCTCATTTTGTTCTCGCGGATGAAATCAACAGGGCCCCCGCGAAAGTCCAAAGCGCGCTGCTAGAGGCCATGCAAGAGCGCCAAGTGACCATTGGTGCAGAAACCTTTCCCCTGCCCCAACCTTTCCTTGTCTTGGCCACGCAAAACCCGGTAGAGCAAGAGGGAACATACCCCTTGCCAGAGGCTCAGGTCGACCGGTTCTTGCTCAAAACGGTGATTGACTACCCTACACCAGAAGACGAGCAGCAAATCTTGCGCTCTCAAGTGGCATCGGGGCCCAAGCCCAAAGTCAATGCCGTCGTAAAACCAGAACAAATTCGAACAGCGCGTGAACTCGTTCGAGAGGTGTACATGGATGAAAAGGTGGAACGCTACATCGTGAATCTGGTCCATGCCACGCGGCGACCAGAAAACCATGGACTGGGTCACCTGGCCCCCCTCATCAGCTTTGGTGCATCCCCTCGGGCGTCAATCGGTCTGGCCTTGGCTGGCAAGGCTCGTGCATTTATGGCTCACCGCGGGTATGTTATCCCCGAAGACATTCGCGCTGTGGCTATGGACGTTCTGCGCCACCGCATTGGACTGACCTTCGAAGCCGAGGCCGAAGACATTCGTCAAGAACAAATCGTCACCGAAATACTCGATCAAGTCCAAGTCCCTTGAGATGGAAGCCGCAGAGCTGATTCGACGCGTGCGCAGGGTTGAACTGCGTGCCCGAGGGCTGAGCAATCAAGTCTTCTCGGGAGAATACCACAGTGCCTTCAAAGGGCGCGGCATGGCGTTCAGTGAAAATCGTGCCTATCAGCACGGAGACGAAATCCGCACCATCGACTGGAACGTCACAGCCCGGATGCGAGCGCCCTATGTCAAAGTTTTCCAAGAAGAGCGCGAGTTGACTGCGATGCTTTTAATCGACGTGAGCGCCTCGGGAAAAATTGGGAGCCGTGGGGCAACCAAACGTGAACTCGCTGCTGAACTCGCTGCCGTTCTCGCCTTTTCAGCAGGCCAGAACAACGACAAAATCGGAGCCTTGCTCTTCTCTGATCGCGTGGAGCGGTTCATTCCTCCAAAAAAGGGACGCAGTCACATTCTGCGCATCATCCGAGAAGTGATCGACATCGAACCTGAGGGGCGCGGAACGGACATCTCAACCGCCCTTGAGCATTTTGGGAGGGCCATGAAAAAGCGGACCATTGCCTTCTTGATCAGCGATCTTCAAGACCGAGGTTTTGAGGACATCCTCAAAAGAACATCCCGCCGCCATGACTTGGTCGCACTTCAGATTCACGACGCCATAGAAGGCCAAGCCACCAAGTTGGGTTGGCTGGCCGGATGGGATCCCGAATCCGCTCGCCTCAATCACATTGGAACGGGATCACTGCGTTGGCGAAAGCGATACGAGAAAGCCGTTCGCGAGCATCAAGAAGACATTGAAGGCTACATGAAACGCTCCGGGGTCGATCACGCGATGTTGCGCACGGACCGACCTTATGTCCAACCACTCATGCAATTGTTTGATCGCCGTGGCTGACTCTCGAGGGCTCTTCTTCATTGCTGCATGGCTTTTCTCGTTTGGATTAAACGCCCAAACGGCTGCACTCAACCTCCAAGTCGAGCGGGACAGTGTTGGCTTGGGCGAGCCTGTCGCCCTGACCCTAACGTCCGATGAGTCCCTGCTGGGCGGACAACACTGGGCATGGCCTGAATTTCAGCCGGGAGACACACTCTCCCAAGGTTGGGAAATCCTGTCTGTCGGAACTTTGGACAGCACAACATCTCCAGAGATGGAAGCCGGAATCCGGCGGTCTCAGCGCCTGGTCGTTTTGGCATGGGACACTGGACTTAAAGTCATCGAGCCATTCAAACTGACACCCTCAGAAGGCCCCCTTGTTTCAAGCTCACCCTTTCTCATGCAAGTGGGATTGGCCACCTTCGAAACCAACCCTGCTCCCATGCCTTTGCAGGGGTACCGGCCCTTTGCGTGGAGCTGGTGGGAACGTCTTCTCCACGTTTTGCCCTGGATTATCGGGACATTGGCAGCGGCTGGCCTCCTGGCTTGGGGCATCCGAAAATGGAACGCCCGAAGCCGGTTCAACACAACACCAGAAGAAGCAGCGGAACCGCAGGAGCCCGCCCATGTTGTCGCCCTGAGAATGCTTTACCACCTCCAAGACTCCCAACCTTGGGCCACAGGCAGCGGAAAAGAATCCCAAGCTCAACTCTCAGAGGCCGTTCGCCTTCACTTGCAAGGCACCTTTGGCATCAAAGCACTTGAGCGCGCAACTGAAGAACTCACCTCGCAATTGAACGAAAGCGCCACGCGCGGAATCGATCCCCCAGATGTTCTCTGGCTAACCCGACTTCTTCGGCAATCTGACTTGGTCAAATTTGCCAAACAAACGATGGGCCATGACGCCCACGTGAACGCCATACAAGGTGCCATTCAGTGGGTCGAACGTACCGCACCCAACATGCACGAGAGCCCTGACAATTCGCAAGCATCATCACCCGATATCCGTTCCAAACATGGGTGATGCCAGTCAGGGTGCGAAGGCCCAAACCCACCTCCGACAAGGTGCAGTGCAACTATCAGCTTGGGTCATTCTCACGGTGACTTTCTTTGCCTTTAACGGCAAGTATGAGTGGGCTGCGCCCGATGCCTTTTGGTGGGGTACACTGGCCATTGCTTGGAGCATGTGGCGGATTTTACTCCCCATAGAAACGCCCACGTTTCAAATCAACTTACATCACTTGGACTTGCGCCCTCCAAGACGAGACCAGTGGATTCCGTTGACCCCCGACTTTCTTCGGACACTCGGCTTGGGCCTGCTTGTGGCGGCATTTGCCCGCCCCCAAAGCTCATCCAGCATTGAAAACATGACACGGGAAGGCATCGACATTGTGATGGCCATGGACGCTTCTGCAAGCATGTTGAGCAAGGACTTCAAGCCCAACCGCCTCGAGGCCGCGAAAGAAGTGGCCAAAGCCTTTGTAGAAGACAGGCCTTATGATCGCGTTGGCGTTGTCGTATACGAGGGTGAAAGCTTTACTCAAGTGCCGCTGACCACAGATCACCGCGTGGTCATCGATGGCCTCGACGCTTTAGAAACAGGGAGGGTAGAAGGAGGAACTGCCATTGGGATGGGACTGGCAACGGCGGTCAACCGCTTGCGAAAGAGCGACGCCAAGAGCAAGGTGGTGATCCTCATCACCGACGGGGAAAACAACGCCGGACAAATCGAACCGCTGGATGCGGCCCAATTGGCCAGGCTTGAATCCATCCGTGTTTACACCGTTGGCGTCGGAACCGTGGGAAAAGCAAAAAGTCCGGTTCGACAGCGCCCAGATGGCAGCTACATCTATGATTGGGTTGAAGTCAACATTGATGAGGCTTCCCTCAAGGCCATTGCCCAAGAGACCAGTGGCCGTTACTTCCGTGCTACCAGCGGCGAGAAATTGAAGGAGATTTACACTGAAATCGACATTTTAGAGAAGACCCGGTTTAACGTTTTCCGGTACAACAAGAAAACCGAGGAGTTTCCACTTTTGGGTTGGATGGCGCTCATGTGTCTGGGGCTAGAAGCCATTGTTCGTCATGTTTTTATTCGCAGTCTCCCGTGAAGCAGCTGACCACATACAAGGTGTTTGCCCACATCACAGGGCTGATTCTGTTTGAAGTGGCATTCTGGGCAGCTTTGGGTGCCTTGTCCATCCTGCTCAAAAAGGCTGCACCTCAATTGGATTTGCATCAACCCGAAGCATGGCCCGTCCTATTGATTCCCGTTGCCGGACTCGCTTTGTTTGCGCGCCACTACCGCTGGAAACAAATCAAAATGACGTCGGTTGTGGATTTGAATTTGAGCGCTTCTTTGTGGCCAGACGCTCGGCCTCGTCGCAATGTTTGGAAATTTCTCGTCTGGCGCACGGCCATCGCCATGCTCGCTCTGGGCATGCTCGACCCCAAATGGGGAACCCGAATGGAGGAAGTAGAGTCCCAAGGTGTGGACATCATGGTGGCGATGGACGTGAGCAAATCCATGCTCACTGAAGACTTGAGCATGTCTCGGCTAGACCTGGCCAAGCGAACGGTAGAACGCATTGTCAAACAATTGGATGGAGACCGTGTCGGCTTGGTGGTCTTCGCCGGAGACGCCTATGTGCAAGCCCCCTTGACTTTGGATTTGGCCGCGGTCAAGCTGTTTTTGGACGCCGCGAGTCCTGAATCGATCCCCCTGCAAGGCACCGCTGTTGGGCGCGCCATCGCATTGTGCGCGGACTCCTTCGACGAAGAGAGTCAAGCCAGTAAGGTCATCTTGATCATCACTGATGGAGAAAACCACGAAGACGATGCTCTGGCTCGTGCTGCAGATGCCGCCAATTCCGGCATCCTGGTCCACGCCATTGGCATGGCTTCCGATGGAGGAGGTCCGATTCCTGAATATGACCGTTATGGCCGCTCAAATGGCTATAAAACAGATGAGACAGGTCAACCCATCGTATCCACGTTAGACGAGCGAATGCTGGTGGCCATGGTGGAAGCCGGAAAGGGAACCTACGTCCGCGCCAATCAAGGGTTTGTTGACCTCAGCCCCTTCATCACAAGTTTAGAGGGCCTAAACACCGCACAAGGCACCACCGTCTCTTACACAGACTACGAGCACCAATATCCTTTGTTTTTCCTTTTGGGATTCCTTTTGCTTCTCGTAGAGGGAATTTGGCCAACCAAGGCCGCATTGTTCTCGGGAAGAAAGGCTTGGTTGGCATTGTGCTTGATTGCGCCTTGCTTAAGCCTTCAGGCGCAAAGCAACACCCCTGGAACAAAGGCGCAAGCTGTGGCGGGATCCGAAGCCATGGCCAAGCGGTCTTTTGCTGAGGCCGACAGCTTGTTCCGAACGGCAGAGAGCTGGACAGGAGCACCTTCAGGCCAATTGGCGCTCAACCAGGGAATGGCGTTGGCGTCGGCAGGGAAAAATGAAGACGCCTTGCGCGCGTTTCAAAGGGCCGCTTCCTCTTCACCCGACGCGAACATCAAGGCCGATGCGTGGAACAACGTCGGCAACGTCCTGATGGGCAACCAAGATGTGGAAGGGGCCATTGGTGCATACCAGCAATCCCTGAGGCACGACCCCACCGATTCAGAAACACGATACAATCTGAATTTGGCCTATTCTCTTAAGCAAAGTCAAGACCAACAGCAAGAAGGTGACCAGCAGGAAGACGGAGAACAGCAGGAAGACGGAGAACAGCAG
>Ga0115008_10001249_pt1 | contig 20196 bp, 21 predicted proteins | sample FraStrMetagenome_FD_87164 | JGI IMG/M metagenome (GOLD analysis project Ga0115008, IMG submission 87164) | Marine eukaryotic phytoplankton communities from Arctic Ocean - Fram Strait ARC3M Metagenome | ecosystem: Environmental > Aquatic > Marine > Oceanic | place: Fram Strait | collected...
GTTCAGGGCGGTATCACTGTACGACAAGTCCTTCCTGATAAGCTTGTGCTTTTTCTGAAGTACTCTGCAAAGTGGGGGGCGGACAAGATGATTACTCGTAAATATATTATACTTCGAAGTACATCTTTGGGTCCCACTTGAGGAGAGATTATTTTTTTCAACTTTATTATGCGGAGTGGGTCTATCGACATTCAAACGGATGAAAACCACAAACTTTTCAAAAATCTCCGATAAGCCGGTCAGTCTTGTCAAAATACATATGATGATTTCTTTTATTTAAGCAAATTTTGGATCTCTCGCCAAAAATAATTTTTTCCTTCGCCCTTTTTGAAACTTATTCCATCTTCAAATTCTTCCAAATCAAAAAGAGAAACCAATTGAATGATGATCAGCATGAAATTTATAGCGATTCCATTGATAATTCTATCTTCTTCTGTAGAGAAAATTTGTGCTGCGAATGGTGCCGATCAGAGTTACCTCCGTGGCACAGAAAAGGTGACTGACATGGAACATCGAAGTTTATCTTGGTGGACAACTTTCTACGAACACTTACACCCACCTTCTCATCATAACAAGTCATCTGGAGGTAGCAATAGTAATAGCAGTGGCAGTAGTAGCAGTGGTGGTGGTGCTAGCAGTAGCAGCGCTTCATCGTCATCTGGAAATGGTGATGATGTTGATGTTGAGTCGACAGGTGTCGATGATTACGTTGGAGAAAGCAATGATCAAGATAGTGGTAGCGACAATGAAAATGAAGATGCGTCAATAGTTACATCAGTAAGCAAAAACTCTTCTTTAATGCTCATTGTTGCTGGTGCGGTTTCAGCCGCGGTCATTGCCGGTATTGCAATGTCAAGAAGAGAAACTACTGAGCCAGAAAGAACCCACCCACTTGCTGGATCAATCGATAGAAGAAAAGATACTTTTTCTAAGGTAATGAGGAGACAATTTGAAGCTTCGACCGGAATGGCGCAAAACAAAAATAGTTTCGATTATGTCAGGGCCTGAGGTGGTATAGCTGTGGACGGATGAACTTGAACTTTGTAACACTAAACTGCTTCGCCACAAAGCCTTAGCGATTCGGAAGAACATATCCAACTTGAAAGGAACTTTCGTGAATGGTCATGTAGAATTTCATCGATAATATAATATTTAGGGAATGACAATCTAACATCATACAGTCTCACTACTATCACAGTGGTAATCAGAGAATATTCTGAGAAAAATCACCAAGGTTTTTCCTTAACTCTTTTTTTTTGCGAAATTTTGTAACTTCACTTCTAGAAACCTAATTTTCAACATTCCAAGTACCCCACCAGACTCCTTATCATAGTGTTTGGGATGTATCTGCAAATTTTTAATGAATATGATTGAATAGAAGTTGAGATATTCTAGAATAACCGATATATAGCTCTACATAATTTTCTACGAGAAAATTAAGTCTAATAGGGGATGTTTCTTGGAAAATATACTATCATCTAAGACCCGGGTCGACTCGTCATATAAAAGTTTAATGCTTTGTCTTTGTTGGGAAAGTGTCAAATAAGTGATAGCCTGTTTCTATCGTGAGATACAAAGCTTTGAAAACACCATATTTTGGCAAAAATGCGCAATATTTGCGCAATGTCGAGCAGAGCAATTTTAGAATTTCTTTCTAAGAAGCTCAAAAAACACTATTCTAAGTTCACGATCCTTTCATATTAAGTGTAAGTGATTCGTTTGTATATTTATAGGATATAATATAAAGGAATAGGTGAGAAATAGCGTAACAGTCCACCATCGGAATATGTGAGTGATCCGTCAACCTATACACCAAATCATTACCATCAGTATCGATATATCCGTCACCCATAACCCCGGCTCTCCCGTTAAAATCATCCCTCATATCATCAAGAAGCCCCTCTCTAGCAGGGATTATTGCAAACTCTCCATTATCTTGTGTCTCATAGCTGTCGGCATCACCATCTAGATCTGGACTATGAAAACCCCCGGATTCCTCAATTACAGGCGTATTATCCGTATTTTACTCCAATTGCTTAGATCACGTTACCATATGGTAGATGAGTGTAATACGGTTGTGTGGTATATTTTCTTTTGAAAAACCGTTAGGTTTATGGTATTATATGGTGCGTTGTTGTGTAGGTATTGAATTTTTTTCTTGCAAATTCAGGTCGTTTGCAGCATCAATTATGATGGTTTCATCAGTTCCCAGTGCTATGGCTCTATTATTCCAACCCCTTCTAATATCTTGAAGTTTACTATTTTCAACTGATGTGAGTGAGAAAAAGCTATCATCATCAGAAAAGAGATCATCTGCCTCAACACTGACAATTTCCTCAAAATCGGACCCATCTGAGGCTAATGGGTCATCAAATTCTTGGTAGTGAGAATCATCATCTACCACTCCACCCAATTATGGACGAGGGGATGACATGGTTGTGTATGGAATATGACGTTATTTTATTGAGTGCAAGTATGTTTTCAGAGAGGTGCACGATGTTGTGTTCTTTCAATGAGAAGTGTTATCGCGTTATCGCCAAGAGGATGAGTTGTAACTACAAAGTAATTTATGCCTGGTACAAGAGTAGAAGTTAATAAAATAAAAGCATACAGTTTAAAAAAAAATCAAGAAACTACAAATTAGTCTCATCATTGTGGGCCCAAGAAATTCTGCTGATTGCTCATCAAGATCTTCACATTGCGTCTCAACAATATTTTGCTCATGAATAGCGGAAAACAGGTAAACCAGCGACATCATCACCGCCAGATGCAGCTAATCTCTTCGAACTTTCGTCAGCAAAGACGCCTCTCATAATTTTCTTTTGCATTCTCGCCTCTTGTTTACTTCTTTTCACAGCTTCTTTTCGTATCTTTCTCTCCTCCCGGGATTCTCCCCTTATGCGTACCACTTGTTTCTTTGGAAGTTCGGTCCTCTTTTTAGTACTCTTCTCAGTTACTGGGAGGACACCGAGAGGTAAACCAGTTTTCCTGGATAGCAAGATAGACGAATTATTTTCACTTACAAGTTCCGACTTATTCCTTCCAGATTCCTTCTTTTTCTTTCGTCGACGAGAGGAACCGATCACAGCGGGATTATTGTCAAGTGTTGAATACGTCGAAAGTATGGACTCACAGTCCCATGGATTAACTGTTCTCTCTGTGAAGTACGATTTACCGTCTATTAGTACCTCTTCCGCAGGCGGTTCCAACTCTACCATCAGCTCTACATTTTCAAAACTATTGTCTTCATCTTTTTCATCATTATCAGTGTCAATTTCGTCGGCACGAACCATTTTTCCCTTCACCAAAATAGAATACCCGCTGCCTCCATGCCGGGTTTGATTTGAACCTTCCATGAGTTTTTCATCGTTTCTACATTCTAGATAATCGTTTAAAATATCGTTCATTGCGCTATTTTCATCACCAAACACGTCAAGTGCACAATCATTCGCTATGTCTTCTTCTTTGGTGTAAAGATCACCCACATCGTCACTATCGTATTCAGCAAGAGTTTGCTCGAATTTTTCCAGGATAGCTTTTTCTTGGTCAGGATCACCTTGAGGATTGTGATAGAGAGAAACGGTAGTTAGTTCTTCATCCCAACTATCCACTTGGCTGTCGTCATCTGCTTCGTTTATTGGCTTCATACTAGTGAAAAAATCATCTTTGTACTCCCTCCCTTGTTCCGAAACGCCGCCATTTTCAGCAGCCTTTGCTTTTTCCATCAACTTCCTGATATGATCATCATAGTTGAAAGCTTCCGTGTTTTCGTCATTGTTTGGTTCTTGAGCGGCAGTCAAGCAAAAGTCATCGAGAATCTCTTCGAATTCTTCCTCCTCGAAATTAAAAAGAGCGTCGCGAATCTCTTCGTCCATATATTTTGGATTCAAATTGATGCTTTCAAGCATACGCTCGACTTCCGTTGTCGTTTGTTCTACGGGAATATCTTTGGCTCGCTCGTCCGTAGATTGGTCTGCAATCTTTCCGGAATTGGCAGATAAAAAATCACCACTGCCCATCTGGCGGTAGTGTTGAGAATAATCGTAAGTCTCATCGTCAGCCAACATGTTCATTTCTTGAAATTCATCCTTCAGAGACCCTATCAAATTGTCATATTTGCTTTCCTTTCCATTCCCTGGGATATTGTTATTTTCCTGGACCAGTACAAATTCGCTGCGATGGCCATGTTCATCCTCAGTAACATCTCTCTGCGATCGATGGACGATGTGGAAATGCGTTGCGTTTTTCTTATCGAAGCGTTTCTTATTTCTCGGCATTTCTCTTCAATTACTATCTTTCACCTTCTATATCTGTTTAAACATTCATTCTCATCCCTCGTCAACCACAGACAAGAATTGTTGACAAAGGAATGCTCTTGTTATTCTCGTCTCTCTTCTCTAATATGTTAAGAATAATTGAATGGCCATAAACCATTATTTCGTCCCAAGGTTCGCAACCTCAAATACATAGATTTACCAGGACCAGGACATAACTTTCTTGCGAAATAACTTTTTATTAGCGGTATACATGTGCATAGTGCAAAGTGCGCAAAGATGTGCATGTAATGATTTTGATTTCGCTAACACACGTAAGTATTATACATTTTGCGTCTCTCCGCATCCATACGTTACTCCTTATGTGTAAACGAACCCTTTATGTAAAGGTTTTTTCAACTTCTACGGAAAAATTGTCTTTTACGGTTTCGCTTTTTTCCAGGACTAAAGCCAAAGACACAAAACACAAACGGAAAACGTGGTGGTGGTATGCATCCCCATTCCACATATGAGGATCATATTTTATAAATGACATACCTTTACATCTTTTTTTATTTGAATCCAACAAAGATAGGAACTGAAATTTGATAATTCATTAAGATGGGTAAATACGAAGATTACGATTGGAAGGAACTGCCAGACGACGCAAAGGATGCGGCCAAGGTACTAGGTTACAACAAGAAAATGTGGAACAAAGACCAAGAACCCGCATGTTGCGATGAATATTGGGATGATTTGACAAACGAACAACAAGAGGCAGCAACCTTATTGGGTTATGACAAAAAATCTTGGGATAACGAAGGACTTGCCTCGTGTTGTATTATTTGCTAATTGTCGGCTTTGTCACTTACAATTAAATTAAGCATTGCCAGGATAGTTACAAAATCAACAGAGAGACAGGATAACTTTCAATTTTTGGTTGCTTTTATTAATCTCACTAGGAATTGAGTTTGCTAATTTAAAACTTTCGGAATATATAAATTTAATAGAGGTATTCGTTGCATTTGATTTTGTTTGTGAACTCTACATTTAGCAACCAAACCTTGCTTCTTTGTTGGGAAAAGTTAAGTATCAGCCCACGTTCTGATATCTTTGAGTGGGAAGCACTAGTACGCAAGGTAGAGATACTTTGACATTTCGTCTGTCACTCCCTTGTTCATGGATATTCACCCCGAAGAAGAAATAACATTACTCACTCTTAACCCGATAATTCCAGGATCCATTATTTTTCTACCTGAAAACCTTCAAAAAAGGAAAGAAGCAGTAAACCAATGAATGAATTTACTGCCAGTGGTCATCCGAATCCATTCATTATCTGCATGTGGAAAATGCGATAGTCAAACATCTTCGAAATATGAAAGAAGTAATAGTCACTGTTTGAATTTGCTGTCAGCAGTTATACTCCCAATGCTTCCGCTACTACGTGACGTTTCCAAAACGGCCAAATTCTCAGAGGCATTTCAAAAATATAGCATTCAAATTATATATTTACTTTATATCAGTCTCAAATATAACGATCTGTCAACATATGCACATGTTCGTAACAAGTATTCCGCGATAAATTCCACTTATTTAAGCCATTAACAGCACGAACTTCTTGATCGATTATTGGCCGTCTGCGAAGAATTTCCTTGGTTCATATTACCAGTCATACCCAATTTGATTCCATGTGCATCTGCCGTTACGTCAATAATTCCAGCGGCAATGTTCTCATAAATCTTTTTCGCTGTTCCAATGAAAGCATCTTCAACATTATCAGCAGTCTTTGCGCTTGTTTCCATAAAAATTAATCCGTTCTCATCAGCAAACTGCTTTCCTTCTTCAAAAGAAACAGCTCTTCGATGCTCTAAGTCGGATTTATTTCCAATCAACATAATCACCATATTGCTTCCAGAGTGCTGTTTTGCTTCCTCCAACCAACGCGACAGGTGTTTGAAAGTCTCTCGCCGAGTGATGTCATACACGAGGAGAGCACCCGCAGCACCTCGATAGTAACTCCTTGTAATGGATCTAAATGACTCCTGCCCAGCAGTATCCCATATCTGCAACTTAATGTTTTTCTCGTCAACACTAATCATCCGAGCACCAAATTCGACACCAATTGTCAAGTCATGAACAGGCTGGAATCTTTTGTCCGTAAACTGCAACAATAAGCAGGACTTCCCCACGCCTTTTTCGTAACAAGAAAAGATCAAGATATATGAATCCACGAAAATTAAATACGAAAATTAAAGAATTAAACAAACACCATGACACAACTGAGCCACGCAAATTCATTATTTTCCAATGTCTCCATTCCATTGCGGCTGCCCAACGCGATTGATTTGCACATGAACATCTCAACGAGAACATTCGTATTTACGACTAATGAATAAAACATAGATCCCGCCCTACATGACCCGTACCTGTATCACCAATGATAATATATTTGAATAAAAAATGATAGGACATTGTTCAATTGTAGGGTATGTGGTGATTGTGCCGCCCTTGTCGTTGCTGCTCTGTAGCTATGAAAAATGAAAGATGAGAGCAGGAACACACCCAGAAGTTATCGTGTATTGTATCATAAAAATGCGTGCAAGTGTGAAGACAGAACTTTTTGCTGTGCGGGGTGCGGGCGGGGGGGTAAAGAGGTCACAACGTAAGCCATATCTTTCAAATAGAAATCTACTGTAAGTAATGCAAAGCACACAAAGGTCTTGTTTTTCAACTGCCCAAATTTTTACATTCGCTATTTCACAGGAGGAGTTCGTGCTCGTGAAATGTTATTAGCAATATACGTTACAAAACATAAGTTGGTGATTTGTGAAATTTGACAGACACAAAAGTACGAAGGACGAGCACGGACTGTCTCATCGTCGTTTTGGATTGATATAACAAATGTATTACACACCGTTAGGGCAATATACCAACACCCAAGAATGAGCTCCGATATAAAGTTTCCCGACGCAGGCGATCCGTTCGAAGTGCTCGAGTTGGAATATGGCGCCGGAGTAGATGAGATAAATAAGAAATTTCGAAAGCTTGCGCTCAAGTATCACCCAGATAGACAACGGGTCAAGACTGAGGAGGTCACTCGAAAGTTCATGCTTATAACAGAAGCGAAGAATTTTCTAATTGGAGATGAATATAAGGATCAAAGGAAAGCGTACGAGTCGAAGCGAAAGGCCGAGCAACGACGACGCAGTGAGTTGGAGAAATTGAGCGGTAAACGCAAGTCGATGCGCGAAGAGCTATTGCGTAAAGAGCGGGAAGCTGCTGGTATTCATGACAGACGGAAGCAAAGTTCCGCAAGAGATACACAAGAAGATCTGAAACGGTGTGGCAGAGATTTGAGAAATGCGTATACAGAAAAACTTAGGAAGACAGCTTCGAAAGAAGATATGTCGCGGCAGATGCGTATGAAATGGAAAAGAAAATATATGAAATCTGCTACGAAAGATGATATAAGAGAAATCCTTTCCGATCATGGACGTGTGATAAATGTTGAAGTTATCGGTAACGAAGCGTTTATTTTATTTGAAAACCCTCATTCCGTGGAAAAAAGCGTGAAATACTTTCACAATAACCAAAACATTAGAGCCTATTTTATCGATAAGGATCGTGCTAGAAATTATGAAGAAAAAGAGCAAAATATAGAAGACTCAATCAATGATCCTAGAATGCGAAGTGCTCGATATGAAACAAATGAGCAGCGTCGAGCTAGACGCGAAGAATATTTGAAGCGAATGGAGCAAGGAATTTCGTACGAGGGAGAAGAAGAGCGACGTGAGAAAGATGACCCCGTAAATAGCGAGGAACAATATTTGTACCCGCCACCTCTTCCAAATCTTGATGGTTTAACACCCTTAGAGTTTTTAGAAAAATGCGAGAAAGAAATTTTTTCGAAAATTTTGCAGAAGAATAGTAACGATTAACTAAATGAAGCAACGAAGGTTACTACAGCATTTTATGGCATCCTGACTCCTACGAATAAGAGAGTATGCAAATAAAGGGCGTCATTTTTTGCCCCCTCAAAAAATACAAGATAACTTGTAGGAAAGGTTGCTTCTTTAGCTTCTGTCACGATAACGGGTATACGCAGGGAAAATTAAAATGCAGAACATACACAAAAATTATCATCTTTGATGAACTTCCGTAATGATTGAGAAAACGAACAGGTTTCAGTTCAGGGTTACGTAAGTTGATTAAGAATGTTATTATATGCGAAATAGCCAACACTCGACGAGGATGAAGCAAGCTCAAGCAATCTTCCTTGAATGTACATCATCCCTTGCCGATTTTCTGGAACCAGAGCTAGGTTGACCAATACTTTTCCTGCAAGTTGTGGAGCATCGTTTCGGCCAACTTGGGTGGACAGAATCGGCACCAAATGATCATAAATTGATGGAAATAATTCGTCTTCACCAAGTCTTTTCTTCATGTCTGTAGACAATCCAGATAACTTCTCAATACATTCCAACGATCTATCTCTCACGTCGGAATCCACCATAGAATCATATCCACCTGTCAACTTTAAGGTATTGACTCTAGTGACGATATTTGTGATTGGGTCAATGTAATCAATACTATCTGGCCCCAAACGAGGAATACACATTACATTGACTAATCTCTTCAACAACGCTACAGGTATGTTAGAACATATCTCCAAATTTTCCGATATACCAATTAAGTCACGAAGCAAGTCGAGGGTGGCCATCAACGTATTGCGATTTGGACTATCGTGGATCAAGCGTTCGACTAAAGGAAAGATTACAGCCGACGCTTGTATATGAGCCCCGCAGAGACTATACACAGCCTCGTTTGATATTTTGCTTATTGCTTCTTCTTTCGGATCAAATCTCCTCGCAACATACCAATCACCCATCCCCAAGCAAGTAGAAGTATCCACCGTTTTTAGAGGCAAGAGTGCTTTGATATCTTGATTACTGTTTTCATCAAAAGTTCGTTCCATTAGCATAAATTCACCAAACATTCTGCGACCTGTTACATCAAGATGAGGAGAGATGTTCATTAGAGTGTGAATTGTGTGTAGAGCAAAGTTTTTGCTATGGGATGGCGAAGAAATCGGGCCATTTTGAAGATCGTCCTCTTGGGAAAACTCAGGCAACGACAGCGAGTATAGTGGCGAAGCAGAATGCAGGCAACCGGCAAACATATGGAGTAAATCCGCCGAGTGGACAATGAAACGGCTATTTGCTGACATGAAACTCAGATTCCTTACAACCACCAGCAAAGATTCAATCATTTTTGCTTCATACACTGTCATCATAGGAACGACCAAATCCAACTTTGCATCCTGAATCCAAGGTCCCGGAGAAGATGAGCCAAATAATCTAGCTCTACACAACTGTACCCACTTTTTAAGATAACCCTCAGCAAATTTAAAGTTCCAACAATTGTTAATGACTTCAAATTTATCTCCAAATGAAGCTTGATCGATGCGTGCATATTCCTTACGAGCAGTCTGCATGTACTTCGAAATCCTCTCATAATCGACACTCTCGTCCCAGAACCCAGACACGCATCTCCAAAAGGATGTACATATCCCTTCTATGAGGTATTCCCCCCCTGCTCCTAAAGTATAGTCGCTACTCGCATCGAGGGTTTTCTTAAGGAGATGATTTAATGCATTAGCAACATGTTTTGGATTTTCACTAAGTAGATTCACGGCCAGACGAAGCGTTTCCGATGCCTCCTCTGGATCCGCTAGACACTTCGCCTTCAACACATCAAAAGAAGTAGGTGTGAGACTGGTTCGTGCGCGCTTTGCTACCATTGAAATTGCTTAGATAGGAGTAGTATTATTTGTTCCAAAACAATATTTGTTGTGCACTGTGCATATGCGCGTGTTTACGTTTACGGGAGAGCGAGCTAAATTGAGAAATATCCACAAACTACTCACACAATTTATTTTTTTTAACCTGGTACACAATGATATAGGTTAACAAAATAAAAGCATACGGTACAGATTTAAAAAAAAATTATGTTCTAGTGTCACATTTTCATTTTCTTCATCAAATACACATCAAAAATATTACTTCACTTTGTCAAAAATTATCGATGAAAGAGATATGTAGGTTCAAAAATGATTTACGGTGAGAAGTTATAAGTATGAAAAATTGTCAATTCGTCCAGCTGACTAGTTCAGGATCCATTGAAAATTAAAGAGATACTTAGTTGACCAATTGAATGCTTGCAGCAATAGCAAGTCACTTCATATATACCTCGCTTTAATTCTTGGAGACTGCGGATTGACTCGTCTTCTTTATAATTTTACAAAAATATCGTCTACTGTTCAAAGTGATAATATTTTTCTGTAACCGTGTCTTCGGTGGGGTGGGGGGGAGGGCTACAAATGTCATAACGCTCTGATCGCCAAAGGTATCCCAACTCATTTGTGCTCAAGCGATAACCTTTAATATAAGTTGAGCTATTGATCGAGATAAAGTCCAATAATTGATCCTATTCTATTTACCAGCTGACTATAGTTCAATCGCAGAGATGCATCAATTTGAATCATTTTGTTGCATTCGTGCTCTCTCGATAACTTGCGCCTGTAATCTCTGCATGTCCTCCAATGAACCCGTCCATGTGTTCGGTCTCAAAATTCCTTTTACATTATCTTCCACGCATGATCTAGAACCGATTGTATCATTAGACCCTATAGGCACGGCGTCAATCTGAATGAGCGTTTCACCAACGATAGCCTTCACCTTTTGTCGATATTCGTAGTCTTTGTCAATCGGATTGTATTCCAAGTATACGCAGCTTAACTTCTTAAGGCAGCTCAAGGAATTAATTTTCTCATAGCTACTTATTAAATTTCCGGACAACCATAAATCTTCAATGGATGTCAAATGAGCGATTGGGTCGCTCGATGTTAGGCGATTTCGAGAAACATCAAGCATGCATAAATTTGGAAAAGATATGTTCAAAGGGAACCCGAGCGCAAGCCCGTCGTCAGTAATTGCATTGTGAGATAAGTACAGCTCCTCCAAAGTTGATGCCTGATCCTCAATGTGTTCAACCTTTGTCAGACGGTTTGATTGAATATCCAACCTCCTAAGTTTCTTAAGGCATCGCAAACTATATGGCCCAATACTTTCAATTTTGTTTTTACCAAGCCATAGTTCTTCCAAATTTACCAACCCCGATAATTCGTCTTTGTCAATAATTCTTATTCTATTGGCACCTAGATCAATCTTTCGAAGTTTAATCAGATTTGATAGCCCTTTCATACTTTTGATCTTGTTATTTGCCAGATAAAGTTCCGTGAGATTGGGACAAAATGAAACAGGAGCCATTTCACGTATCACGTTATAGCTCATATCTAGAACTCGCAAATTTGGTCCAACATAATGTAAATCTTGAAGAGCTTGAATTTGATTGTCGTAAAGTTCAAGCAGCTCTAACTCGTTTTCCTTCAAATCCAGCCCTTCCATATCAATGATAAGGTGTGATCTGAGGACCAATGACTTTAGTTTTGGGCATGAATGTAATATAGAACCCATGACCGTAATCTTTTGACCAGCAGTCCCGACAATACACAAATCAGTTTCGTTTGACGAAAACTCCATAACATCGCCAGGCAGCCGTCTCGGCCTGGAAGAAATATCAGTTTGCCCCACTCTCGTCCAATCAAGGGGAAGATCTGCCAAAACTGCAGCTCTTTCGTCGCTGTTCGCATGAACTTCTTCTCCGGTCATTTTTAATAAGCTCGAGTTAAATTTGAAATAACAGAGTTTCTTTACAATTTTTTGTACCTCGATGCAGACTGCAAGAATGGTTCGAATTTTCATAGATTTTTTTCCAACTGTGTGTACAATGTATTTATTTTTTGTTAATTTCTACTCTTGTACCAGGTACAGGTACCAGGTATAATTTTTAGAGTTCGTACAAGACGATCTTCCACTGTCCACGGGTCATTCAATTGTAACGTAATGTGTTCCCTATCTACCGGCAGAGAGGTTTCCTTCAGACAATTGACTATCGCATGTCATCGACAACATTTCATTCATTTACAACTACTTATCGCAATATTTAAAATTGCATTCAGACAATTGACTATCGCATGTCATCGACAACATTTCATTCATTTACAACTACTTATCGCAATATTTAAAATTGCATTATCTAATGCCATGTAAACGTACTCACTCCGACTGCTGACTAGCCTTCTCAGTATCTGCAAAATATTAAAAACTTTACTTTTTTAATGAAAAATAATGTTATGAGTTAAATTGGCATTCTCTCCTCAGTGATTATTTTCGAGCACCTCTTTCCCTACCGCTTCCAAAGTCTAATGACTTGTAAATGAATTTTAGTGCCTCAGGAGTATTGCTGTCATCGCTTTCGTCGTCCTCGTTATCGCCAATAGTGTATGCATAACCATAACTAGCAGCAGTCACTGCAAAATTTGCCCACCAAATTATTAGTGCATTTTTCGTGGCAACTGGAGCTACGAGGGATATCAACGGTGTGCCAATAAATGCAAGATCAAGTGCTTTCTTCTCAGGACCACTTGGGCGACGAGAACGAAGAGAAGGTACAATAAATAACCACCACCACCAAAATCCTAATACCTGAATCGGTAGTTCCCTTTTATTTCATCGAAGTAGAATTAAATATTTGAAAGACGGGAAGAAAAACTGCGTGCAGAAACTTACATTTGATAGCTGTAAAACCATCCAAACCCACCAAAGAGAATCGTTGGATCAGTAGCCATAATAAATGAAACTCCCAATGACAAAAATGCTTGCACAAGAAACACATTTTTCAGCCAGCCTCTAAACACAGACCGTCTCTCTACAACAAGTTTCTTTTCTTTCTTCTCAATTGTTTGCCGAAGTGCATCTATTTCGTCACTGTTTCCGCCTCCATCACATTCCTGGGTAGTCAAGCCCCCCACATCAATTTCGCCAAGCCCTGTCAAAGTTGCAAGAGAACTCCGAAGGTTATACAGATCTCTTTCCAAGTTAACTACAGTTGCAGGGTTAAGTAGTCCGTCCAAAGGGACGCCCATATCCCTCATAATTTCATCATTAATCCTTTGTACGAACGGGTCATCTGACGTCAGCTCCTCATCGTTCGCTGGCGATGCCCAGCCAACACTCTGCAATGCATCTGAAGCTTCGGCCACAACCTCGTTGACAGAGGAAACTTCTTCGTTTGTCTCTTTACTAAGCTGTAGTCGAATATTCCCACCTGAAAGTTGTTTCTGTTGAAGTAATGAAGTTCCAAAATTCAGCCTTGTTGAAACAAACGCAGATGCATTTCCAGCACATAAAAATAAAACCGAAAACGCCAAACCCCTATTCATTTTACCCTCCTCTATTGTTTTCAACTCTCTTTTGTGTTATTACAAAGCAACGCTCTAGAGACAGACTGAAGATGCGCTGATGTGTTCAGTGAATGTGTAGACATGAGAAAAATGTTGTGATGTCAATTAGTATGGAAACCTTCTTACCTTGCGAACGTTCAATGACTCCGCAAGAGACAGATTTATCTTCAATCGCTGATCAAATGTAAAATGTCAACAAAGATTGAGAGGCAGGGGAAGGCAGAAAAAGAAAGTAGTGGGAGTTTTTGAGGCGGATACCTCGACGCTCCAATAAAGACTTGAAAAGCTTTCCAAACCATTGGCTCATTCCGGCACATACTCGAATTTCGTTTCAAACATTAGAATGAAGCCTGCTTTATCGTTACTTTCTTTTTTAGTTTTGGTTGAGGCTTGTAGAGCGTTCACTTTCTCACCGAAGCCATTTTTGTGCTCGTCGTCAACCAAATGTGGAGCAGCGATATCCCGAAAAGACGCGTTAATGACCGGATGCTCATCGTTATCATTCTTAGTTGCAGCAACTATTCGTCCTTCACCGTCTCAAGCGAAGGAGACAGTCGAAATAAGCACGGAAAATGTAAAGCTTTACTTCGACGATGTTCGGTATGAGCTTGAAGATCCTAATGGTGGAGTGAAACATGTAGAACAAGCTCTTGATAATCTCGATTGGACCGAAATAAAGGAATTCACGAAAGGATATGATTTGGAGCTTAGAAAAAAGAAAATGGGGTTTGCCAGAAAGATGATGACTGATAGTAAAATGAAAGACGAAGCTTTAGCTTTAAGGAATGCTGTTACTTTTGACCTTATCGCTGTTAACAAGGCTGCCCGTGTGCAAGACGAGTCGTCTTGCAGAGATGCACTCGAAATACTGAAGACCGATATTTCGAATTTCTTGACTTATGAGGACAAAATCGTTGTTCCTTAGACACAGTCTTCCTATCAACTTGTCTCAAGTGCTTACAGCTTGTCACCATTGATTGTCTAAGTGGTTCTTTGAATCAGCGGGTCAGAGTGAAGTGCGACTGCAATCTAAGTGATGAACTTTCGTTCAGTTTAAAGCATATAACCCTTTGATGCTCATATTAAGAGAGCAACACTACTATTCTATTTATGGTTTAATACAGTTGTTGCAGTCCCGAGCTAGGTGATCACAAATTCATTACAAAACATTTCTCCTTTCCATTGCCCTATATTCTAGCTCCAAAACACCTCAGTACCATCAGTTAACAGAATCCGTACTATATTGCAATTTACACGATTCTCCTTAGGTCGTTATGAGATCTATTTGATAATAAACGATATTTACAACGCCATGTCGTCGTACAAGGGTACATCGCCCATTGCACTGAGTTCATCCATATATGATCGGAGTTTCTTTGGCCATTCAACACCCTTAACAATTGTTATCGATCGGAGTCGCGCCCAAAGATCAATGTCGTCTAGACTCAAACCTCCTTCACTACAATAATGTTCACAGTAAATTTTGTCGTTCAATTCAACAAGTTTGGCATTCAACTCTTCGATTAAAGGTGCAGGGTCCTTCGCCATTGCCTCAGCGTATAACATTAATTTTTGGTCCATTGGCATACCCGGGTTTTCATCAGTACCATCTCCCTTCCATTCAGGCTTCTCAAATGGTGGAAGCTGGTGGTTCTTTATGAAAGCATGACGTCCATCAAGCTGTTGAAATTCCGGCAAAAGACCAGTTGCAACGTAACGAGGACGCTGCAAGGTTCGAAGTAAAGTCTGAACACTTTTTTGCCATTCCTTCAAATCTTTGCGTCCAGTGGATGGGAGAATTGCACCGGTTGGTCCGAAGCGATCATCGGAGTCGATGAGTGCAATAATATCGAGTGACTCGCCCATCACGAGATCATCCTCAGGAAGAGACTGTAAAACGTAAAAAGTATCGCAACAAAACAATCAGTGCACCAAGTAAAACAAAATATCTAAAAATTCCAATAATACGTACGAAAATAGGCGCCACCTTTTTCCCCACAAGTGCAGTAGGGGTTGGAATATCATCGTTGGCAAGAAAAAATATGTTATGCTTTACATTCTTCATACCAAGCGCCAAACGAGCACGAACACAGAACGGACAGTGGTCATACACATAAACAATCGGCAACTGATCACGGATAACGCGTGAAGGCTGTTCAAAGGCTTTTGTCACAGCTGCGGGTGGGGCTGATTCTGCTGTAGACGCTAAGGCAGTAGTAGCAGTGCTGATAGGAATGAAGCCCCTGTTCCCAGCTGATACGGTGAACGCATCGGCGTTAAGGTTAAATAAAAGTGAAGAGAGGAGGGCGGTTGCGAAACCGAGCTTCATGGTTAGTGAAGAAGGTGGACTTTAGAAAGGAGTGATGGAATGTATGGTTTGTAGCATAGAATATATTTTACACTCTATCTGGTAAGTCGTCGTTCGATGCATCAGAAGCACACAGCGTCGTTCCTCTGTGCTTGAGGTTCTGTTTTGTTTCACGCACTTCTTTACGCTACGTATCTCTGATCTTTGCTTGCATCAGCGTTCTATTTAGCTAACTTTACTAATTGACGTTATAGTCGAAAATAAATGGGAACATCAGAAAATATCATAGAAAAAATATAAGAGAGAGTTGAGAGTTGAGAATACATGTAGTCGTTCCTATTGGCAGTTGCCTCTCTCTCGTCTAGATCCAGCAGCCACAGCCGCGTCAAAAATCAATACCTAAATCAGCTTATTCATTCCTATCCTCTGAGAGTGCACTCTCTAACCACGATGAGGTTAGATGTCGTAGTTGGCAAAATATATCCTCCTCGCGGATTTTCACTTCCGCAACACGAAATTGTGACGGGAACAAACGTCAATGTAGGCTATGTCTCGAAGGAAGCCCCTACTTGGTTAGTGCCAGTATGCAATGTATAGAAAAAAGGGAGAAATAGTTCAAACACATGTCAGAAACACCAAAATCATTTACATTGTCTATTGATTAACTAAATAGATAAGGCCACCTAGTTCTTTTACAAATTAAGCTAAGAGGATGTCACCAACCCATGATGGGATGGATTAAATGGCTTCTGACTTCAAGTTGAACAAAGCATAAAGTCAGAAGAAATTGTTGTAGTCAGAAAAGTCACAATCGACTATCATACCGAACTCTCTGATACATTGTCGAATATAGTGATCACTGTTCCTTTTTTTGTTCCTAAAGTATTTCGTTCGTTTGTTTAAGAAAGATAAGGGAATCCATTTCCGGTGATGGATGCTCCTGCAACCATTCCTCCAATGGCAATCATGGCCAAACGTCCATTCTTTAACTCAGCGAGCTGCATCTTCTTGGCGGCTTCAGGATCAGTGGGGTATAATCCCATGGGGTCAAAGCTGTAATCACCGGGGGCACGATCATAGTTGTTCATGTTGGCAAGGGCAGGGAAAGTGCATGCCTCAACAAGACTAATCCAGATGAAAAGCTGGGCGAGGTTATCGGAGAGAGCATCATGGGCATCAATGACCTTGGGTACGGCCTCGAAGGAAAACATATCACCGGGAACACGTACGAATTCGGGAACCACGAATCCAACAGTGGCCAACATAGCAGCACGTCCGTGCTTCAATTCTGCCTCACGGAACCAAGGAACCCACTCAGGAGCACGCTGTATGAGCCATCATGTTTTTGAAATAAACGAAAAGTATTGGTGAGTGACAGTACGTAAATAAGCTCGAGCCTTCTCAAGTTACGAAAGAAATGGTATGCTGGGAAACCTTCCATCCACGACGTAAAACCATTACTTCTCTGTAAGCATCAAACCCTCCATCTATACAATTCCACAAACATAAAATTCTCACCTCTGCGAATCCACATGGATCGAAGTCAATGGAAGTTCCACCAGGAGCGAATGGCATCGGCTCAGGTCCTTCATTTCCAACGTAACCGTTCGCAAACGCGTTCAAGGCGCTATTGACATTGGCATTCTGAACCGGAGCGAAGGCAGCGGCGGTAGCAAAGAGAGTAGAGGCAAGAGCAAACTTCATTTTCGTGTATTGTTATATGTACTATCACAACCTTTCGTGCGACGACGATTTGCGAACTATTGTTTTACGAGGGAAGAGAGGGGCGAGTGTTGAGTTGATGGAAAGATGGATCTCGTACGAGAGCAAAGCTTGCATCACGCGAGAGGGGACGGAAGACGGAACCGCTGCCGTAGAGCATCTGTGTATGTAACGAAAAGATTTGCTCAACTTGCAGTCGTATGTATGTTCACGTATACTTATGGACTCCTCATGAGGGATAACTTGTAGCAGGCTAATACGTAGCGTTCTCTTGCAATTCAGTAATGAAAAACTTATCGTTTTGGGGGGTGTTTTGCTTGTTGAGAGGCTATGTATGTATGCTTTCTTTTCTCCCGTATTGAAGTCAATACAGTGCAATATAATACTACTGAAAGTATTTACTATCAATATTTTAATACACCATGAAGTCTGCCGTTGCTCTCCTCCTTTCCCTCGCTACTGTCAGCGCATTTGCTCCCGCTTCTGTGAGCAGACCTGTTTCTCAGATTCAGGCTACTATGGATGATATGGAAGGTAGCTATGATTTCCGTGGTGCCGAATTCAAGTTCGATCCGGTACGTGCGAACTGGTGATACTAATTCGTTTCTTTTGTTTTACTGCGGACTCTTTGTCGTTGGTAACGAGAATTTGGTAATGTTCGTTTTAAATAGGAAGGGCAGAGTTCTCGTTCATTGGCGCCTTTACTAATATATATTTATTTTTGATTTTGTCACGATTTTCGGGTTGGATTGTCTATAGCTTAAATTGTCTGAGACATACTCTCCTTTCCTTCCCTTCTTCCGTGAGGCTGAGATTCGTCATGGCCGTACTGCAATGCTTGCAGTTATGGGATTTATCGCTACTGACTTCGTTCGTCTTCCTGGTGAGATGTACTCTTTCGAGGCCATCCCCAAGACAATTGATGCTCACGATGCTCTCTTGAAGACTGGTCCTATGTACCAGCTTCTTCTTTGGATTGGTCTTTTCGACCTCCTCATTACTGCCCCTGCCATTCAGGCTCTTGGAGAGGGAGAACGTGAACCTGGTGACTTCGGATGGTACGCCTTCAAACCCACGGATGAGGCCACCTTCGAAAAGAAGAAGATGTCTGAACTTTTGAACGGTCGTCTTGCCATGTGCGCCGTTGGGGGTATTGCCACTCAGTCTATTATCACTGGACACGGATTCCCTTATATTTAAACCAATGAATGCAGACGTAAACTAATTCAACAATCCCAATAGCTACGGTTTCTGACTAAAGAAATCTAGCGCCTATGGCTAGCCCCATCAAAGGTGCGACTACCACCTACGTTCGATCATGGGTCGTATTGATCATAGTACATGATATAACATATAATGTAAACAAATTGAATGCAATGTTAAGTTTTATACAATTTACGCGGAATATGTGAAATGAAACGTTTTGCACCTATCTCCTTACAATATATTACAACGGTGCATGGTATCTACATTAACCATTAACAGTAATCGTATAAGGAAATGTGGGTCGATCGCTGTTTCCCAAATACAGATTTCGTCGAAACATCTCAACACTCTATGAAGTTATCAGATTCGACCAATCTTTACCACCACACTTGTTCACTGCTAGCAATTGCATCCCCCATGCCACGAGACCTTAGCTATCAATTACCTACAAGTGGTCCATCTTCATTAGCCGAAGAATAACCATAATTTTTAAATGATGTCGCAGCGCAAAATTTTTATCGCGAAAATTATCACAGCAACTCTAAAGCCACCGATGGAAGACACTCTCTACGCGAACCTTCAGCTCGTCCTGTTCACCAGACAAGCGCTTAATAATGGATTGTACAACTAGTTTTTCGCTAAATATTTTGCTAACAGTTTGGCCATCCGTAATCCGTTTTCCAATGATTTGGAATCGTGACCGGCTATCATCCGTTTCATTCTCAAGCGATGGTTTGTCACCCTCGAGAACATCAAAACATAAACCACCATCGACACTACCTTTCTCTTGTGTTTTTTTTCGCAAAAAGGTTACCTTGACTCCTCCATCAGATGGCAAGTAATTCAGCGGTTGCACAGGAAGGACAGCAGCAAAAGGAAAACTTCTAAGATATTTTTTTGTCGATTCAACAGCCTCATCAAGCGGACTTACACTGGAACAATCCACTTTGAGTATAACATCGTCTGCCAACAGTGCCTCACCAGACAACGCATCATCATCTTCTGACAATAAGCAAGCACTTGATCTCCTCAAATCGACAATTTTGTTTTTTCTAATGATGACAGAAGTAACGATTGAGCGTGTATTGAAAGCATGAACAACGAAGGATTGAACCACGATTGCATGATACAACACAGCGCAAACGGACAATAACCAAAAATTCATCTAGGTTCTAGCTGTATTCAAATTAACAAGAATTGTTGTCGAGTGTCGTTGTGATCTTGTATTTACGAGTACATTTAACTGGAATGGGAGAGGTTATCAAATGATACTCTATTGTAATTCTACAATTTCGTCATCGTCATCTCTTTTCTGTTTGGCGCCAGGCGTCACACGTAAATCA
>Ga0115008_10001255_pt1 | contig 20155 bp, 26 predicted proteins | sample FraStrMetagenome_FD_87164 | JGI IMG/M metagenome (GOLD analysis project Ga0115008, IMG submission 87164) | Marine eukaryotic phytoplankton communities from Arctic Ocean - Fram Strait ARC3M Metagenome | ecosystem: Environmental > Aquatic > Marine > Oceanic | place: Fram Strait | collected...
ATTTGAGCTTCTGTAGCTTTGTAATGGGTTCTTCTCTTATCTCTTCTTGTTTTTGAGATTTTTCTTTTAGGATGAGCCATAATTCTTTTTATTTATCTGTTACTATTTTTTTTAATTTTTCCCAACGCGGGTCAATTTCTCCATTGTTTATTGAAACATTTTCTTTCGGACTAAGTTCATTTAACTTGTCTAAAATATCTGATTTTAGTGTACCATCAATAACTCCTGGGTGAATTTTTTTTTGAGGAATTGAAAGAGCTATAAGTTCATAAATCAATTGCTCAACATTAATTTTATGCTCATTATGAGGTAAAATTAATATTTCTTCACTGTCATTATTAAATTCTTGTCCAAACTTTACAACCAAATCAAAGCTATTATTAATCTCTTGATTAAATATTTCGTTAGAGATATCACAATTAACTTCAACATGGCCTTTAGAATCAAGATTGAGTTCTAGTAAGGTTGTTTTCTTGACAAGCTTAACCTTAACCAACACGTTAATGTTGTTAAAGTCAATAAAATCAATATCTTGAAAGAACGTGTTTTTAATAGTGTACTCAAAATCATGAAGACCTAACTTTAATCCAACAAATTCAATATCGAAATCTTTATTAGGCTTCATTTCAATTTATTTCGAGGGTGCAAATATATAAAATTTCTTTTTATGACTTAAACTTGCTGTTCTTTTTCTTTTTGGGTAATCTAAAAACTTTTAAAGCATTGCTAGAAAGTTCATTTTCTTGTGATCTAGTATTAAAAATTTCAATTGCAGCAAACAATGCTTTTTTAAATGAAGTTTGGTCTGCAACTCCTTTGCCGGCAATTTCAAAAGCAGTTCCGTGATCTGGTGAAGTTCTAACAATATCTAATCCTGAGGTATAGTTTACTCCTGAGCCAAAAGATAAGGTTTTAAAAGGTATTAGACCTTGATCGTGATAAGCAGCTATAACGGCATCGAAATTTTTATAATTGTCTGAGCCAAAAAAACTATCTGCAGCATATGGGCCATAAATTAATTTGCCCGATTGTTTAGCTAATTCTAACGCAGGTTTTAAAATTGTATCATCTTCATTTCCAATTACTCCATTATCACCTGAGTGAGGATTAATCCCTAGCATAGCTATTTTTGGTCTAGAAATACTAAAGTCATTTATTAAAGATTGATAAATCCCATCAATTTTTTTTGTTATTAATTCTTGATTAATCAAATCTTTAATTGAGCTTAAAGGAACGTGTTCAGTTAGAAGTCCGATTTTTAAGTTATTTGTAATCATAAACATTAGGCTGCTACCATCAAACACACTGTCTAGATAGTCTGTGTGACCCTTAAAAGTAAAGTTGTCAGATTGTATAGCCTCTTTATTAATAGGTGCTGTAACAAGAACTTCTATTTTTTTCTTTTTTATGTCCGAGGCCGCAAATCTTAATGACTTAACTGCTAGTTCTCCAATTTTAAAATCACATTTTCCAAAATTAATTTCTTGTAAAAAATTCCAAGGTTCAATTATATTTAAACAATCAGAAGAAGCTTGTTCTGGAGATGTAATAACATTAGTTTTAATTTCAAAACCAAAATGAGACATAAAGAAATTTAGATTCTTTAAAGAGCAATATATAATAGGGGTGCAGAACTCAAAAATTCTTTTGTCATTGAAAGTTTTTAGAATAATTTCCGGGCCTATCCCATTCATATCTCCAATAGATATCCCTACTTTTAGTTTTTTATTATTTTCCATCAGAATTCTAATAAATCGTTTAATAATATTCAGTAAATTTAATCAAATAAAAGCTACATAATAATGTTTACAGGAATAATTGAAAATATAGGTATTATAAATTCTATACAACACGATAATACAAATATTGACTTCACAATAGCCAGTGATTTGTCTAAAGAGTTAAGAGTAGATCAGAGTATTTCTCACAATGGCGTTTGTTTAACTGTGGTTAGCCTAGACGATAGCACATACACAGTTACAGCAATTAAAGAGACGTTAAATAAAACAAATCTTGGGAAGCTTAAATTAGGAGATTCGGTAAATTTAGAGAGGTGTTTAAAAGTAGGCGACAGACTAGACGGGCATTTTGTACAGGGTCATGTTGATCAAATTGCAACTTGTAAATCAGTTGTTAACGAAAATGGGAGCTGGCTCTTTACATTTAAATATGATCCAAAAAACAATAACATTACAATTGAAAAAGGCTCTATAACAGTAAATGGTGTAAGCCTTACTGTTGTAAACTCAAAAGAGTCTGAGTTTAGTGTGGCAATAATTCCTTACACTTATGAAAACACGAATTTTAATAGTTTTAAAGTTGGCAGTTTAGTAAACCTTGAGTTTGATGTTTTTGGAAAATACATAACAAAATTACATTCAAAAGCTTGATTTTATTTTTTAGCAAAAAGCACTAAAAAGGACTTATATTGACTAAAAATCGTCAAAAATTAGTGAAAAACCGTGAAAAACCGTGAAAAATTGAAAATATAAAAACTTCTATATTTTAGATTTTATACATATAATAAGGTTTAATTAATAATACAATAGATAGAGTATTAGCTATTGCTAATTAAATTTTAAATATCTTTGAGGAAATTAAAAATTATGAAAAAATTATTATTAGTTATCGGAATTTTACTTGCTGCAATAGTCTTGTTTTTTGTGTATTCAACAGTATTTCCTGCCAGCCCATTACAAATCGTAAAATTTAGCTCAGAAAATGTGAATTATGAAGTTGAATACAGTAGGCCTTTCAAAAAAGACAGACTGATTTTTGGCGACGAGAGTGAAGGTGCATTAGTTCCGTTTGGAAAGTACTGGAGAACTGGTGCCAACGCTGCAACAACATTTTATTCAAGCGCAGACATAACTTTTGGAGGAGAGTTATTATCCGCTGGGAAATATAGTCTTTACACTGTTCCAGGAAAAGAAAATTGGACGATAGCTCTGAATTTTAATGATGACACTTATTTTGCTATTGCGGAAGCGGATAAAACGGAGGATGTGTTAAGAATATCTTCTAAAAGCATTAATGTCTCTGAGTCTGCTGAGCAGTTTACTATCGATTTTAGTACAGACTCATTAAGCACATATTTAAATTTAAAGTGGGACAAAACGCTGGTTTCAATTCCTTTAAAATAACAGCCGCATGTTTAAATGGTCAACTTTTAAGAATTTTCTGAAATTCAGCTTTTTTGTGACATTTGCCACAATGGTTACTTATTTCGCAATTGATTTAATTCAAGAGAAAAATAACCTAATGGACATAGAAGAATATAGCCCAAAATCTTCACTGGTAGTAGCTGAAAATCCACGTGATAGAGCAAAATTTCCGTTTGTAGATGTTCATAGTCATCAATGGAAAATGCCTGTTATGGATTTTACTAATCTTGTAGCTGAAATGGACAGCTTAAACATGGGCTATATGATTAATTTAAGCGGTTCTGGGTTTGCCACATTTGCAGGAAATCAAGACCTGATGGATCTTTCATTGACTGAGTCTCTTGAAAATATAAAAAAACAAGGGGTCTCTAATAGATTTGGTGTATTTGTTAATGTGGATTTTAATAAAATTGATGATGCAGATTTTGGCACTAACAATGTTGAAATAATTAAAGACGCTGTAAAGCAAGGTGTTATTGGGCTGAAAGTTTATAAAAATCTTGGTCTAAACCTAAAGGATAATAGTGGCAGCAGAGTTAAGGTTGACGACGAAAGATTAAATCCAATATGGCAAATTTGTGGAGAATTAAATATCCCTGTACTTATACACAGTGGGGAGCCTTCTCCGTTTTTTGATCCTATAGACAAGCATAACGAAAGGTGGTTACATGCTAGGCAAAAACCAGCAAGTTTTAGGCCTGCAAGCGAATACCCTTCTTTTGACGTTGTTATGCAAGAACAATACAATATGTTTAAAAACAACCCTAATACAACCTTTATTAATGCACATCTTGGTTGGTATGGAAATGATTTAGACAAAATGAGTGCTCAACTTGACGAGCTATCCAATGTTTACACCGAAATTGGAGCGGTAATTGCTGAACTTGGAAGACAACCTATTAGAGCAAGAAGGTTTTTTGTTGAACATCAAGACAGGGTTTTGTTTGGAAAGGATACTTACAAAAAGAGTGAGTTCAATGTATATTTTAGAATCTTAGAAACAAGTGATGAGTATTTTGATTACTACAGAAAAAGACATGCTCACTGGAAGATGTATGGATTAAATTTACCTGATTCAATTTTGAAAAAACTGTATTATAAAAATGCTAGAAAATTATTCCCTAATATCCCTCTAGAATTATTCGAACCTAATAAGTAGTGAAAAAAAAACTTATTTTATTTGTAAGCTTATGTTTTAGTACCTGTTCTTTTTCGCAAAATTTTGAAAATCTTGAATATCTACTTCTTGCCTCTTCAGAAGATCAATCAATGTTGTTTAAAGAATACTTAAACCCTCTGGTCACTAGTGTAAATTTTGGAATGGGAAGTGGCTGGTCTCATTCGGCCAAAACTCATAAAAAACTTGGTTTTGATATTACAATTTCTTTAAACACATTTTTTATTCCATCCAATGCAAAAAGTTTTTCTACTTCTGGTTTAACCAGCATCACATCCTCTTCAGATTATCTCCCAACCGTTCTTGGTGATAATACAAACGAAACCTTGTCTGTTTCAATAAATGATGGCTCGGATGTCTTTCCAAATGAATTTAACGCAACGTTTATAGCTCCTTCTGGTATCGAAAGTGATCTTTTTTTAAACATGTTGATAACTCCAAATATTCAAGTTGGTTTGGGTCTTCCCTTTAAAACGGATCTTATTGTTCGATACATTCCAACAAAGTCAACTAAAAACACAGATATTGGATTAATGGGAGTTGGAATCAAACACAATTTATTACAGCATTTTGGACCGGCAGACAAGATTCCTTTTATAGACTTATCATTACTTATCGCCTATAGTAATTATTCTATTGATTATGCGTTTCAAAAAACTTCAAATCTTCAGGGAATTGACCAAAGAGCGACAATGGATATGAATAACTATACTGCTAAGATTATTTCTTCTATTGATCTTAAGCTGATAACTTTTTACGCAAGTATTGGTTACTCAAAAGGGGTTTCCAATTTAAGTGTTTTAGGTTCTTATGATTTGTCTTATTCCGTCCTTGATAGTACACAGGTTGTAGTACTTACAGTTACAGACCCTTTGCAGTTAGAATGGGAAAAACAATCTATAAGTGGAAATGCTGGGTTAAGCTTTAACCTTCCTGGGATTAAATTATTTGCAGATTATACTTCTCAAGACTATGACTCTGTAACTGTCGGAGTTTCTATTGGAATTAGATAATTCTTTATTAAAGGTTTTTGCTCCCTTTTAATTTAAACAAACTTGATAATAAAATAATTGGCTCCCAATTCTCAGTTGATGATGAGTAAAACACATGTCTAGTGCTTTTAGGGGTAAGTAACTTGCCTTTTGTTCCGAATTCAACGATTTGATTTTTACTTATTTTTTCTTCATAATCAGTCTTAATTAAATCAGAATCGTAATCTAAAAGAGTAACTGGAATTTCTTTATAGCCAAGTTTTTTTAAGGCAAAATACCTGTGGTGACCATCAATAATAACATGTGATTTACTACAACATAAAATTGAAGATATAATAATATCATCATAATTAAAAGATTCAATATACTTTATAAGTTTATCTGCTTTTTGTTCAATTATTTCCTCGTGTGTAATTATTGTTTCTACGTTAATCAGCTTAACTTCTTTGATAATTGATTTGTCAAATTCTATCGAATGCATTTCTAATTTTTTTATTTGTTAAAGTGGCAACAAATCTAGTTCTTTATCTGGAACTCTCAAATAACTTTTTTGTTTAAGTTTTTCCATTTGATTTAGCGCTTCTTCACCATATTTTAATTTGTCTCCATTAAAGATTACTCTCCATATTTTTCCGTTTCTTGATTCAGAAATATATAATGATCCGTCTGGCCCTTGAGCCAAGCCCATTGGTCTATACTTAGAGTCTTTCATTTGCTTAACAAGATCTGTGCCCGTAAAACCATCAGCAAAAACCTCCAGATTTCCATCTGGTTTTCCATTTTCAAATGGGATAAAAGCAACAATATATCCTGCTTGTGGGTAAGGTCCTCTATTGGTCGATCCGTGAAAAGCAATAAAAGCGCCGTCTTTATATCTTTCTGGAAATTGATTTCCTGTATAAAACAATAAATCATTTGGAGCCCAGTGAGCGGGAAGACCCATTATAGGCTCTGCATAGCCTTTGGCTTCTTGTGTTCCGTCTCCTCCATATTCTGGAGCTAACATTCTTTTATTTTTAAAATGGTCGTAATAAGTATAGGGCCATCCAAAATCATCGTTTTTTTTGATCAGCATAAACTCTTCTGATGGTAAAGTAGAGTTTTGCCATTTAGTGTAATAATCGGGTGCATGATTGTGAAGGTAGTCTCTTCCATGATTTACTGCGTATAGATTATCTTCTTTCTTATTCCAAGTAATGCCTACAATACTTCTAAGGCCTGTAGCAAATCTAACTCCATCAGACTGTCTTTGTTCAAGTTTATTTTCGTCAAACCTCCACACTCCACCAAGAATGTTTAATTGTGAACATGGAAACTCACCTTTAACAACTGCGTCTGGATCTCCAGCTGTTAACCTCAGGTCTTCACAGGCATTAGTAGGCGCGCTAAATGTTACGTACATTCCTCCTTTATTGTCGAACGCTAACGATTTTGCATTATGCCATCTAATTGGATATTCATCAACCATAATAACTTCAGGTTTTCCAATTGGAATAAGTTTATTTGGATCAAGCTTTTGTCTATAAACAACTAGTTCTGAGCTATAGTAAAGGTAATCGTTGTGAATTTTCATTTCCGTTGCAAACCGTCCGTCATTCGGGTAGTCTCCAAACCTTTTGAATATGTCTGCCTTGCCATCTCCGTTGGTGTCTCTAAGCGCCATATTTCCCTTGTCCCCTGTATCAATTCTGAGCTTAATGTAAATGTCTCCATTGCTGTTGACAGCCAAGTGTCTTGCAGGTCCTACGCTATCGGCAACAACTAGTGCTCCAAATCCTTGTGGAAGAATTAGACCTCCATTATCTGGATCAGTAGCTGGAACATCATAGATGATTTTCTCGTCAGCACAAGAAATTAAAAGCACTAATAATAAAATAATTAATCTAATGTTCATGGTTTAAAGATAGTATATCTTAACAAGACTCTTTACTTTTGCTGTAAAGCAACAAAATATATAGTCTTGAATTATCTAAATGTAGAAAATATTTCTAAGTCCTATGGTGAAGTCACACTTTTTGAAGGTGTCTCATTTAGTATTCATAAAGGTCAAAAAATCGCTTTCATTGCTAAAAATGGAACAGGGAAAACATCTATTTTAAAAATTATTTCGGGTGAAGACACATGTGATTCGGGAGAAATAACTTATCGAAAAAACATTGCCGTGTCGTTTCTGTCTCAAGACCCAAAGTTCAACGATAACCTTACAATTGAAGAATCAATTTTTAATAGTGACAATCCAATATTAAAAGTCATCTCAAACTATGAAAAAGCAATATTAAATTCAGAGGATACAGAAAACTACCAAAAAGCATTTGAAGAAATGGAGCTTTTCCAAGCGTGGGATTTTGAAACACAGTACAAACAAATCTTGTATAAGTTAAAGCTGGATAAAATAAATCAAAAAGTAAAAGAACTGTCTGGTGGACAAAAAAAACGATTGTCTTTGGCTAATGCTCTAATTAATAGGCCAGACTTACTAATCTTAGATGAGCCCACCAATCATTTAGACTTAGAAATGATTGAATGGTTAGAATCCTTTTTTGCTAAAGAAAATATTACTCTTTTTATGGTTACTCATGATCGATATTTCTTAGAAAGAGTCTGTAATGAAATCATTGAACTAGACCACGGTGTGCTGCATAATTATAAAGGAAATTATTCGTATTATTTAGACAAAAGAGAGGCTCGAATTGAAAGGCAGGCTATTGAGCAAGGAAAAGTAAAACAGCTCTTTAAGAAAGAGCTCACATGGATGCGTAAACAGCCGAAGGCCAGAACGACAAAGTCTAAATCAAGAATAGATGACTTTAAAGAAATTAAACACCTTGCTCAACAAAGAAGAAATGACCATGAAGTCCAACTAGAGCTAAACATGGAAAGGTTAGGAACTAAAATTGTTGAATTTTATAAAGTCTCTATGTTTTATGATGACAAAACTATTTTAAACAAATACAGCTACCAATTTCAAAGAGGAGAGAGAGTTGGTATAATCGGTAAAAATGGAACAGGTAAAAGTACTTTTTTAGATATCTTAACTGGAAAAACAGCTCCAGAATCTGGTAAAATAATTATTGGAGAAACTATAAAGTTTGGGTACTACACACAAAACGGTATTAAAGTCAAAAACTCCCAAAAGGTGATAGATGTAGTTAGAGAATTTGGAGATTACATTCCGCTAAAAAAGGGAAAACAGATAAGTGCCCAACAGCTACTAGAGCGATTTTTATTTAGCAGAGAAAAGCAGTACGAATTTGTTGAAAAATTAAGTGGAGGGGAACGAAAAAGACTTTATTTATGTACCGTTTTAATCCAAAACCCTAATTTTTTAATATTAGATGAACCTACTAATGATTTAGACATAGTCACTCTTAATGTTTTAGAAAGCTTCTTGCTAGATTTTCCTGGATGTGTCATTGTGGTTTCTCATGATCGATATTTTATGGACAAAGTTGTTGATCATTTATTGGTGTTTAAAGGAGAGGGGGGAATTGAAGATTTTCCTGGAAATTATTCAGATTATAGATCTTATGAAGACAGTAGGCCATACGTTTCTAAAAAAGAAATTAGTGACAGCAAAACCTGGAAAGAGCCGGCAAAAAATAAGCTAAGCTATAATGAAGAAAAAGAGCTAAAAAACATTGAAAGCAAAATAAAAACTCTTAATTATGAAAAGAAAGAGGTTGAAAAAGAGTTTTTACAAGAGAATTTATCTCAGGAAAAAATTCTATTGATGTCTGGTGAGTTGGAAAAAATTATTGCTGAAATAAGTGCAAAAGAGGAAAGGTGGTTTATGCTATCTTCTAAATTAGAGGAATAAAAAAGCCCTTAAAGGGCTTATCTTATTTGTTTGAATGTGATCCGTCACAATAACCATTTGAGTCACTTGTGTTTCCGCATCCACATTGGGGTTTGTTAAAGTTTGATTTCATATTAATTAAATTTTAGTTTTGCTGATAGTTCAATTTCATTTAAGATTAATTTATCTCCTAGATTCTTAAAAAAACTGCCTGAGGCATACTTTACGTCATATTTAGATCTATCAAAAACTAAGTCAGCAATGTAACCTTCATTACTTTTAATTAGCGAAAAGCTTATAGGGTGGCTAATATCTTTTATAGTTAAAACTCCAGAGGCAATGTTGTTTGCAACTTTAGTTACAGTTAGGTTCGCTGAGGTGTGTTTATCTACTGCAAAAAAGTCTTCAGACTTTAAGTGACCTTCTAGACTCTTCTTGCCTTTCCCTGTTAAATCATCACATGTAAGTGATGTCATATCTACAGAAAAAACTCCGCTTATAATTTTACCATTTTCCATTAAAACACTACTGTCACCAAACTGTAACGAACCATTATGCCCACTTCCAGTTACTTTTTTACCTTCCCAACTTAGGGCTGATTCAGAAATGTTTAATCTGTTTTGACTGTATGATGACACTGTCATAATAAAAGAAAAAACAACTAAAAAAAGTTTATTTAAATTCTTCATTTGTAGTTTTTTTATCGTTAAAAAACGAAACTACACATAATTTATAGAAAATATTATAACTTAACATTTAATTAAGTTTTATGGACAATATGTTTAGAAAAAATAAAAGAAAAAAGGTGCTAAATCTTTGGGTGTTTGTTGTTTTGTTATTGTTGATATATCTGTTTTATAAATTTCTTTAAAAAATCAGTTCCTATGAAAAAAATTGAGGCAATTAATATAATGGATAAGTTTTCTTTGTTCACAAAACAATGGACACCACAAATAATAGGTGAGTTAAATGGGCAATATGTAAAAATCTGTAAACTTAAAGATGATTTTGTATGGCATAGCCATGAGAACGAAGACGAGCTATTTATGGTTTTTAAAGGAACTTTGTTAATGGATTTTCGAGACGGTAGTACTGTAGAAGTTAAGGAGGGGGAAATTTTAATTATTCCAAAAGGAGTTGAGCACCGACCTCACACGAATGGAGAAGTTGTTTTTAACCTACTTTTTGAGCCTAAATCTACGGAGCACACTGGTGGGGTAGAAACTCCTTTGGAGGTGAAGAAATTAAAGTGGATTTAAAATTAAATTTACTCTTCAACTTCAACTATTTTGTTTATACTCTCTGCAAGTTTAAAGTCTAGTTCTGTAACACCACCTGCATCGTGAGTTGTAAGTCTGATATCTAATTTATTGTAGGTGTTTTTCCACTCTGGATGATGATTTAACGCTTCACATTCAAAAGCAATTCTGTTCATAGCAGACATGCAGTCTTTAAAGTTGTCAAATTCGAAATCAGTATGTAGTGCATTCTCATAAAAATCCCAGTCTTGTAAAGATTCTATTTTATTTTTTATTTCTATTTCTGTAAGCTTTTTCATAATCTATAGTGTTTTTTGGCAATCTAAAAAAAACAACCCCCTTGGCGTGTTAATTAATCGTTAAAACGCCTATTGTATAAAGTTTTTTAACAAAACTTTAAGCCAAACTAAGTTTAGTTTGTGACTATCTTTGAATAAAATAACTAAAAAAATTTCAACATGAAAAAAATTACTTTTTTAGCTTTTACGATTTTAAGTGTTCTTTGTAATGCCCAAACCGAATATAATTTTGACTGGAATATGCAAAGTACCAATCAGCAGATCACTATTGATGTTGGAGACACTGTGATTTGGACTTGGGGGTCAGGGTCTCACAATCTAATCTCCACTTCTGGAACACATACTTTTGACAGCGATTATCATGGGCAGGGCTACACCTATTCTTTAACTTTTAATGAGCCTGGTGTTACAGACTATACTTGTACTCCTCACTCATCCATGTACGGAACAATAACTGTAAACTCTTCAATGTCTGTTAACGAAAATGAACAGTTAGGTTTGAAGATTTTCCCTAATCCTGTTTCGTCTGGTTATGTTACACTTAAGACTTCTGTTAGCGGAATTAAAAATGTTGAATTATTTGATTTAAACGGCAAAATAGTCCTAAAAACATCTTTAAATACAAATACGTTAAATGTAGGTTCAATTAATCCCGGTGTGTACTTTATTAAATTATCTGTTAACGGGGTGGTCGAAACTTCTAAACTGATAATCAGATAAAGCCTTGATCAAACTGAAAAAGTGGGTTAATATTGATATCTTTATGTACATGAAGTTTAGGTTTTTGTTTTGTTTTTTATTTGTCACAAGTATTCTTAGCGCTCAAAAGTATGCTACAAGATCTGGAAAGACCTCTTTTATCGGAAGCGAAGAAACGTTTGAACAAATTAAAGCAGTTAATAATGTGTCCACTGCTATTGTAGATTCTTCTAGCGGAGATATTGCAATACTTCTTTTTATAAGTGCATTTGATTTTGAAATTTCATTAATGCAAGAGCATTTTAATGAAAATTATATGGATTCTTCTAAATATCCAAAGGCAACTTTTTCTGGAAATATTCAAAACTTTTCTCTTGAAGAATTATTGGACTCTGAAAAAGATTATAAAATTTTAGGTGTTTTAACAATTCGGGGAATCGAAAAGAATGTTAGTGTTAGCTGTCGTTTAAAAAAAATAAGTAAAGGGCTGTCCTTAAAAACAAATTTTAATGTGTCAGCTAGTGATTTTGACATCAAAATCCCAAAAGTTGTTAGAAATAAAATTTCCCAAGAAATTAATATTATAGCAGAATATGATCTTTTTGAAAAACTATAAACGTTCCTTGTTAGCGCTAGGAACTTTAATGATTTCTTTGTGGTTTTTAATAAACTATGCGTACAAAAAGGAAGTGCCAGTTTCTGAAAAAGTCGCTATATTCTCTGGTGAGATATCCGGGTTTATTAATGCGAATATTGCAGAAAACTCGGTGGTTGTTTTAAAGGCTTCCGTTACGGCAGTTAGAAACAAAGAACTTGTATTAGGAAGCGTGATTAGCGTACAGTATCTTGAGTCAGAGAGTCAGAATTTTCTCGATGTCGAAAAAGGCGATTTAGTTTTGTTAAAAGGAATTTATTTAGGCTATGACGATTTGTTTGAGGAATATAAATTAATAAACTGTATATTGTTAGATGATGAATAAATTCTACTTTTTTGTTATAACTCTTTTATTCGTATGTTTTACTTTTGGACAAAACTCACTCCTAAACGAAATCAGTGCAGAATCAGACTACGAAAACACATTTCAGATGCCAGCGTTTAAGGCAATGAAAGTGGTTAACAATCAGTCAACCAAATTAGCTGGAAAAGGTGATTTATATCTCTATGTTGGACATAGATTCGGAGCGATAAAAGGAGGTATAGGCTCATTGTTTGGATTAGATTATGCCAATACCAAAATTGAAATGTTATATGGTTTGTTTAGTGAAGTTCAAGTAGGGTTTAGTCGTGAATCTTTCAAAAAAACTTATAATCTTCATGTAAAATATGGTATCAAAAAACAAACAAGCAGTTTTCCTGTTTCAATAGTAGGCTACAATAGCATTAATCTAGACACGTCTTTAGATGAAAATGTATATCCAAATCTCAACTATAATGAAAGGTATGTGTATATTTCGCAGCTACTTGTATCGAGGAGGTTTAGTGACAACTTTTCTTTACAATTGTCTCCTTCTGTTATAAAACACAATTTTTTAACAACTCAAGCCAAGACAGACTATAATTATGTCTTAAATACCGGAAGCAGATTAAAAATATCCAAAGGAAGCTCTTTCAATATAGACTACTCTTATCACCTAAATAGATTAAAAAATTCTATTGAAAAAAATGTTCTAAGTGTTGGTGTTGATATGGAGACAGGTGGGCATGTTTTTCAATTGTTATTTTCAAATACACAAGCCTCAGACGAGGCTGGTGTTTTAACCGGAGCTGAAGGAGACTGGCTTAAAGGAGATGTCTTTTTTGGATTTAATATTTTAAGAGTATTTTAAAAATCAAATTATATGAAAACTAGAAGAAAATTTTTAAAGGAAGTTTGTCCTACTGTAGCTTTTGCTTTTTTTGGGCTTTCTTTTTTGGAAGCGTGTTCCACTGACGAAGCTCAAACTGAAGGCCCTGATAGCGGAGGTAATAACGATGAAATTGGTTTTGTTCAAGACGGAAATGTTTACACCATTGACTTAAGTAATTCAAACTTTAGCTCTTTAGATTCAGTTGGAGGTTGGATTAATGGACATTCTTTAGGTTTACAAATGCTCTTTTTAAGAGTTTCAAACGACACAATAAATGCTTACAGTAATTCTTGTCCTCATAACGGTACAAGGAATTTATGGGAACTAGATGGAGAAAATTTTAGATGTAATGACCACGGCAACTCTTACTCTTCAAACGATTGCTCTGGATCTGCTGGATCACTAAATTGTTACAACTCTTTAATCGAAGGTAATTCGTTAATTGTTACCACCTAGAAAATACTTAACTAATTGTTTATTTATTAATAGCGTTTGTCTAAACAGTCTATTGTTTCTTTTATATTTGCCTCAAATTAATTGATAAAGTTTTATCTACTATTATGTTGCAGCATTTCAATCAAAACGTTGATCAGATTAAAATTTCTAAAGTTCAGTATTTTTCAATTGCAATTTGTTTCTTAATGAATGTTTTAGACGGAATGGATGTGCTAGTTATTTCATACAGTGCTCCTGCAATTTCTCAAGCTTTTAGTCTTGGGCCTAAAGCCCTTGGGATTGTCTTTAGCGCTGGATTAATAGGAATGGCTATTGGGGCTGTATTCTTAGCTCCCTATGCTGACAAGTTTGGGCGTAAAAAACTAATTTTAGCTAGTGCGTTTATAATGGGTTTTAGTGTTCTTTTAACATCCTTAAGTGAAAACATTTTACAGTTGGTAATTATGAGATTAATTAGTGGTCTTGGAATTGGATGTATGCTCGCAACTACAGCAGCTTTAACTTCAGAAAATGTCTTAAACAACTCTAAAGATTTTTGGGTTAGCATTGTTCTTTCAGGCTACCCTGTAGGGGCGGTTATCTCAGGCTATGTTGCTGCTCTTGTAATACCTTCTTATGGCTGGGAAAGTATGTTTATTCTCGCTGGAATAACAACTCTTTTTACTATTCCATTAACATATTTTTATTTGTCTGAGTCTGCTCAATTTTATTTAAAAAAACAGCCTGTCGGTGCTTTAGAAAAAGTAAATAAACTTTTTGTTAAAATGAACCTTAGGCCTTTGGAGAATCTTCCTGAACTTAAGTTAAACTTAGAAAAAAAACCTCTAGTTTCACAGCTGTTTTCTTCCAAGTATAAAGCATCAACATTACAGTTGTGGGGTGCGCTTTTTTTTGCATTTGGTTGTTTATATTTCTTAATTAGCTGGATTCCTAAGCTTGCGACTGATGCAGGTTTATCAATTGAATTAGCTATTTATGCAGGGACTATTTTTAATATTGGTGCTTTTTTTGGAATAGTCTTACAGGGGTATTTCTCATCAAGGATTGGTCTTAAAAAAACTGTATCAATATTTTTATTGTTAACTTTTGTACTAATGGCTTCGTTTAGGTTTTTTATAGGAACAGATTTTTTGCTAATCGTATATTTTTTACTAGGCTTTAGTTTGCAAGGTGGTTTTGTTGGGCTATATGCCGTGGCTGCAAGATTATACCCTACTGAGTTCAAAACTTCAGGCGTGGGTTGGGCTATTGGTGCAGGCCGAATAGGTGGGATATTAGCTCCAATAGTTGGGGGGGTGTTTATAGCGATGGGGTTAAGTCTATCCGCTAATTTTTTGATTTTTTCAATCCCTGCTTTGATGGCTTCAATTCTTACCTACTATATGCCTTCTCGTGACATCACTTAGACAGGCAAAAAGAAACTTATTGTTTAGGTTTTTTAACCTTTTTCTTTGCTATTGGTAATGAAGAAACTGAAAACATCTTCCACTTGTTGTCTGTCTTTTTATACATATAAACTCCCCTGCCTTGAAAAATTCTTTTGTACTCGTCATTATATCTCGAATATGTTGCATCAATCATGTAAACATCTTTTGACAACCAGACTATTCTAGATTTATCAAGCAAACTATATTTATATCCATCTTGAACATTGGTTCTCATTTTTTTATAAAAAGCAATTAGATCTTTTTTATTTGAAATTATTTGAGGGTTATCCAGTAAGGAAAATGTTAAAGGGTATGTAAAGTATGAGGCTATTTTTTGATAATCAGCATACTCAAAAGCTTTGCTATACTCTTCCCAATTGTCTATTATCTGTTTTTCATAAAAAGCTTTTTTCATTACTTTTTCTTTCTTTAGAGCATTCGGCTGAGAAAGAGCAAAAAGTGGTAATAATAAAGCTAGAATTAGTGTTTTTTTCATTTTAATATAATTTTATCTAATCCTAATATAATAAATAACAAAGTTAAATAAAAAAGCGTCTATTGCTCGATTGATGAAGCTCTGAAAGATTCAATTAAGTTGTCGTTGACAACTATTATAAACTCTAATGGATTGCAGCAAGTCTCGCAGTCTTCAATAAATCGTTGGTTTATTATTGAAGGATCAATCATTTTTAGCTGGTTTTGCCAACAATGGGGGCAGTCGAAATAATATTCAAGCATAAAATAATTGTTAGAGATTTTCGAACTGCATCAAGTACATTGTTTGATTTTATTGTTGATACACTTTAAGATTTAAAAAAGTAAATATATGCTAAGCACATAAAATTAATAATTATGCAAATGATTATTGTCTTATTGACCCAGCTTAAATTTTTCCACTTTTTCACACTGTAAATATAACCTATTATAAGAAGACGTTCTTATTGTTTAGTTGTTTTTCAAAATCATTATCTTTAACTTTTAAAATCACAACACTGATGATGGCTGCTAAAAATTTACGCTTGCACACTGATACAATATTTGACGGTCTTCTTAGTGATGGTTTTTTTGTTGGGCTATTAATTTTACTTTTTCTTGCTATAATTTTCTTGATGTATAACTATTTTAGGAAGAAATAGGGGTTATTACTTAACCAATCTAAAAGAAAAAGATATCGCTAAAATTTAATATATTTATTAAATAACACTTATTAAGATAAAAACGAAACATATGAAAAATTCAATTTTACCTGTAGCTATTTTTATAATTACATTAATTAGCTCACCACAACTAACTGCTCAAGAATTTAGAAGCTTAGATAAAAGCCCAATGGATATGGCAGCATTTCCTAGTAGTTATAAGATCTCAGACAAAATAGTAAAAGTAATTTACAGTCGCCCTCAATTAAAAGGAAGAGACTTGGTGAAATTAGCGCCTCCAGGAAAGGTTTGGAGAACAGGAGCCAATGAAGCGGTAGAAATCACATTTTATAGAGATGTTGTTTTTGGAGGAAAAGCACTAAAGGCGGGGACTTATTCCTTGTTTGCAATTCCTTCTTCTAATGAAGATTGGATCATAATTATTAATAGCGCACAAAATGTTTGGGGCTCATATTACTATAAGCAAGACCAAGATGTTGTCAGGGTTGCTGGCGTAATCTCTAAGGCAGACAAAAATATTGAAGCTTTTTCTATGATGTTTGATAGCGATATGACATTAAAAATGGGATGGGGAGATACGATTATTTCAGTCCCTATAAAATAAACTTTTAAGCCAATAGTTGTTTTTTTGTATGAATAAAAAAAGTGAGTACTAAGTAATTCAAAAAAAAGTAGGTGTGGTCGTTTAAATTTTAACAACAACCACAGCTTTTTTGAGAGATGTGGTTGTTTGGTTTTTTAATTTTACAAGAGTAGATAGGATATTTAGCAAGAAATAACTCTGCCAACATAACATTAGAAATATAATTGTCTCCTCCAAATTTATTTCTCAAAGCAGAACCAAATTCTTCAACAGTATATAGTTTGTTTTCTAGTCCTAATGGGTTGTTGTCGTTTTCTTGCATGATTACACTTTGTGAAATTTAATTTTTACTAAGCACCAGCACCACCCAACACAATGAAAAGAAGAATTGCACCTCCGGCTGCTGCAACCCAAGCGACTCCTTTGGCGGTTTTACCTAAAGTTTTAAGGGCTGAAAATTTCACAACTTTCACTTCGTAAATTTCTTCCACAAGGATTGTTTGTGTGCTTCCGTTGTCTTCTAAAGTCATCGTTGTTTCGTCTTTAGAAACTAATTGACCTTTAAAATTGGTTCTGTCAAGCATTTCAACTTCAACCATTTGTTTTTTATCTGTTGTGATATTGTTGTAATCAACTGATTTATAGCTAAAACAACTTTGAAATAAAATTGAAATCGATAATAAAAGGGTAAGGTTTTTCATAATAAATATGTTTTAGGTCTAATATAGCTGAATTAAAACAAAAGGGGCTTAGTCGCTAAGGTTGTTTTTTAATGCTTTTACCTCATTGTCGGTAAGGAGCCTGTGATTTACCCAAAAAGCCATTACTTTTCCGTCTTCAATCCACGTGTCATAGTTTTGATTCACATAGACCGTTGAGTCTCCATCTTTATAGCTCATTTCATAAACACTTTTAACCATGCTTCCGGTTTTGTACCCTACCTCGGTTACAGAAGTGCCCCATATTGCTTTAAATTTAGGTTCAGATGCTTCAAACCAATTTTTTAAAAATTCAATATGTGCTTCACTACCTTCTGTTAGTCCACCCCAGGCATCATATATCTGAATGTCTTCTGAATTTAAGGCTTTTATGCCGTCTAGGTCTCTTTGGTTGTGTAGCTCGACGTATTTCAACCAGGTGTCTACATCAGCTTGATTTCCAATTGTAATTCCTTTTTGCCATACATCAAGGTTAGAAAATCCGGCAGTTTTTACACTTTCTTTACAAGAAGTCAATATAAATAACAGGCCCATTAAGTATATATAATTTTTCATTTTCTTTGTTTTAAATAGTTTAGAAACTTTAATTTATAATCTTTTATAAAGTTATACTATAAATATCTGTTTTAAATTTGTAATAAAAGTATAAACATTTTAGTTTTTAATTATCCTATCTGAACTTAATGAAAAAGATATGCTTATTGTTTAATAATAGTAAGTCTTGCCGTTTTGATCTTGTAAAGTCATTATAAGTAAAAGCTCGGTTGTTTTAAAAAAATTTAAAACCTGAAATAAAGAATTACATTTCACAAAATTATAGTAAGAAGTTAATGTTTAGTTAAAGTCTAATTATTAACAAAACATTAATAAAATTATCTAAAATAACTTTCATTCTTTGCAAAATAAATTTAACAAATAAAAAAAACCAACTTTATGAAAAAACTAGTATTTATTTTAACAATTGCAATGACTTTAGTTATGTCTAAAAACGTTATCGCGCAAGAAACAATAGTAGATGTGGCGGTTGGAAACGAATATTTTTCAACATTAGTAACTGCTTTAAAAGCTGCTGATTTAGTTGGTGCTTTGCAGGGCGATGGCCCCTTCACTGTTTTTGCTCCAACCAATGGTGCTTTTGCAAAAATTGATCCGAGCACATTGAGTTCTCTATTGGAACCGAAAAATCAAAAAGCATTAGCTAACATCTTAACATATCATGTAATATCCGGTAAAATAACTGCAACTGACGTTGTATCTGCTTTAAAGAAAGGCAATGGAACGGTAGAGCTAAAAGCATTAAATAATCAAGTGTTAACTGTAGTTCAAAAAGATGAAAAAATATGGCTAAAGGACACAAATGGTAATTATAGCGAAATTGTTGCAACAGATGTAATGGGTAGCAATGGTGTGATTCACGTAATAAACACGGTAGTGATGCCTAATTAATTGAAGTTGTTTGTTGTGAAAAAATAAAGCCTCATTAATTTGAGGTTTTTTTTACTGCATGATTTAGCAATGCGAAAAGCATTTAGTTTTAACTTAAGCTTTTGAAGAAAGTCTGAATTCATGAAAATAAAAAAACCCATCAATAGATTACTGTTTACTACAATGTAGCTTTTTGCTTCACCATAAAGAAGGGTTTAGTTTTTCTTAAACTGTTTAAAGAAAATGTAACAATGGTTTATGGGAATCCAGATAAAGATAAAATAGCTAAAGCTCCAATTCCAATGTAAAGATATGAACTTGCAGCTCCTTTAACGGTTTTTAAAATTGAAAATTTTCTAACTTTCAGGTCGTAAATTTCGTCTTTTTTTATCGTTTGAGTAGTTCTAGTGTTTTCTAAAACCATTGTTGTTTCGTCTTTAGAGACTAGTTGACCTTTAAAATTTGTTTTATCAAGCATTTCAACTTCAATTTTTTGTTTTTTATCTGCTGTGAGCTTGTTGTAATCTACTGATTTGTAACTAAAGCAGCTTTGAAATAAAATTGAAACGGATAATAAAAGAATTAATTTTTTCATACCCCAAATTTACAATATTTAGTTTTTAATTAAAATATCTGTAATTATTTCCTTTAAATTGGTTTTTTTAAAATCCTTATTTATATTCAGCTTAAGATCTTTGATAAGAAAAAATGATATTTAACTCTACATACACAGACAAAAAAAAAGAATTAGAAGCTGAAAAATTGATAGGTAAAAAATACAGACTTTTCAGTTCAATAAGATTTAATGGGGTCGGATCAAAAAGATTAATAATAGAAGAAACTAGTCTCAAATTCAAAAAAATTATCATTCAAAAAAATGACTTGATTTACTCAAATATTGAACTTAGGCCTAAGGGTATAATAGTATATATAGCCGAAGGGTTAAATAGGTTTTCGTGGGTAATTCCGTATTACAAATTGGCTATATACAAAACCCCAAATTACAGTATACACTCAGACGGTAATTTTATAAGATTTAGTAATGATTTAAACTTTAAAGAAAATCTAAAATTTTTTAAGAAATTATTAAACCACAAATCACTTAACAACGAACAACTAAATATTATATGATTTACTAACTTACTAACTATTAA
>Ga0115008_10001257_pt1 | contig 20141 bp, 17 predicted proteins | sample FraStrMetagenome_FD_87164 | JGI IMG/M metagenome (GOLD analysis project Ga0115008, IMG submission 87164) | Marine eukaryotic phytoplankton communities from Arctic Ocean - Fram Strait ARC3M Metagenome | ecosystem: Environmental > Aquatic > Marine > Oceanic | place: Fram Strait | collected...
CGGTGCACGAGCCGGAGCAGGAGCCGGTGCACGAGCCGGAGCTTGAGCCTCAGCTTGAGCCCGCGCGTATGCCTGCATCTGTGAATACACAAACGCCTGCTCATGTGAATATGCCGGAGCAGGAGCCGGTGCACGAGCCGGAGCAGGAGCCGGAACACGGGCCTTCCTACAGTCTACACACACCTTGTGTCGATCGGGGTGGTGTTTGGTGTTGCAGTAACTGCATGTCCACGTCATCTTGTTAAATGGGGTAATGCGGGGACTATTACAGATATAAAAAAATCAAAATTTTTGCAAATCAAATAGCCGCATGGCATCGAATGTGCAAATTATATGTGTTGCTGGGACGGCTGAGTGAACTCGGTTTTAGCGCTTGTCGACATGCATGCGATATTTACAGTAGTCGCTCAACATGTCAGATAATACGACCATTATGTTACTCTTCCCATGCTTGTCCAGTTGGACATACTTCTTTTTTGCTCTTTCAACCATTGTAATCGTCGTTCTAATGTCCGATTCTAACCTCTTTGATGTTGCCACAGTAGGGTCTGGGATATAGTACATCTTGATGTCTGTGGTGAAGTCAGTTTCGAGAAAGAACTTATCATCTTCATTGGTTATGTGATCGCCATACTTCAACAGATATGGTCCGATACCATTTATCAGACTGGTCGGATCAACGTCCACCAATCGGCGGATGTAACGTTTAGTCACACGTATATCACTGTTATTAACCCACTGTAGTTGTTCACCATATGTATTTAACAACTCTTTGACATTACGATTAAAGTCATTACATGTCGTGGCAATGACGTCCAGTGACGATGTAACTTTTGACATAATTATATGACACATAGCTCATGAATTTAGATAGTTTATTCTTTTTCTGGCGGCACCCGTATCTTTAGTGGAACTTGCGTATTGACACTCTTGATGAGTAATTTGCAGAACTTCTTGACATCAACTGATGTATTGTAGTCCCCAAATGATATTCTAATGACACCTTTTTTAACATATGACGGCGCACGAATTGCTTGCATAACGTGGGATGATTCGGCCGATGATGTGTTGCATGCCGACCCTATGCTCACGACGATATTATGCATGTTGAGTGCTTTTTTAAGTTTAGTATTGCAAAACTTACCATTTTTCATGACAAATGACACGAATAAGGTATTTGGAACGCGATGCTGTACATTCGTCGGACCAATTACAACGAATCCAAATTCCGGCAACGACGCTACCTTGAAACATGATTCGTATTCTAACTGCTCATACTCATCACATAACGCATTTATGACAGACTGCCTCATGTTCTCCAACCGTTTATTTTTCTTAACTCTGTTGACGAACGTATGCTTGAGTGCAGCATACGCACCGGCTATAGCCGGCACATTTTCGGTACCACCACGCAGGCCACCATGTTGCGACCCTGCAATCTGTCCATCGAGATCATAACCAGTGACGAGCTGCTTATTAATAATTAACATGCCAATACCCATCGGGCCATATAGCTTGTGAAATGATACAGACACCGCGTCGATGCAGTCCCTTGTCAAATTCATCTTGTATTTACCGAACGTCTGAACCGCGTCGGTGTGAAATGGTATATTTTTGCGATTGGCAATATTTCCAATGATATCTATTTGATTAATGCAACCAATTTCGTTGTTTGCGGACATAATACTTATTAAACAAGTGTTGGGTTTTATGGATTTGCTAACGAGGTTTGGTGATATACGACCATCACTCATTGGGCTTATGAATGACACGTCGGCACGACCACACTTAACTAATTTGTTGCAACATTCGAGAACTGATTTGTGTTCAACAGAACTAGTAATTATATGTGGTTTGGTGTTTTTGATCCGTTGATACGATTCGGCACAACTGATGAGTATTAAACAATTCGATTCGCTCGACCCACTAGTGTAAACGACGCTATAGTTAGCTGCGTTGCAATGTTTTCTGATGCATTTTTTAGACATCTCCATCATCGCCTTAGCGTTGATGGATATCTTAGAATCTGATGATGGATTAGACATACATCCTAACCATTTCACCACTGCATCTTTGGCGGGTTTACATATTTTGGTTGTACCGTTATTATCAAGGTATATAAGCTTCGATGTTTTTGATGATTCACGCGTCTTTGCGGTTGCTGCCGATGTGCTGGTTTTCGTATTAGGTGGCATTCTATATTCAAAAAAATATAATACTTCTGCTTTTTGGACTGAGTCGCATTTGGGCGAGTATGTTTATTCATCTTCGACACCCTCGACGGTTTCCTGAGTTTGGTCGGTGGTTATCTTTTCTTTTGATGACCTATACTTTCTGTATACATCGACACTGTCAATAACCGCATCCGTAAGCGCCGGGTACTCCACTCGATAGTCAACAAGAATGAGATTTAAAGCGGTTATTACAATTGAGTCAGTGATAGTTTTCATATTGCCCAGCTTGGCTAATGTGGAAAACATGTTTGTCATGCGCGCGATGAGTTGGGAAATTGTGCTTGAGCAAAAGTTTCTCATATACGCACTCGCACGCATATTCTTGTACTCTTCACCAAGCTCTTTTTTCTGCACCGAAATAATCTTGTCGATGTAGTACATGTACTCGCAACCAATACCATCCTTATTTTCTGCACGTTTTTTAGTTGATGGTTTTGCATCTGATGAAGCGGTGTCTTTCTTTTTGACCGACTTCTTGGTCTTTTCCGGTTTTTTGACATTCTCGGCATCGTCGTCATCCTCCTTGGCTGAGACCTTTGACTTCTTTGGCTGCTTCTTCGCATTTAGCTTTTCTTCTTCGCGATCTTTCTTACGTTGTTCACGCGTGGCTATCTTGGCGGCAGCCTTCTCGGTAATCTTTTGCACACGCTCTACTTCCTGCGCGTGCAAGACGCTTTCGTGTGTTTTGATTATTTCTAAGTTATATATCAGCGCAAATACATTACTGGCCTTGAGTGTATCGTTTACGATATGAATGGGTAATATATTGTTTTTGCCACACGCTTTAGCGGTGATCATAGACATTCGCACAATCTCTTGGATCACATGGTCGACACTACGTGTTATAGCGACATTAGCAAATTGGCTAACTTTGAACGATTTGCTGCGAGCGAGTGATGTCAGTTCTTTGCCGTTCATGGTACCCGGTACAGGTGGTTTTTCGCCATTCTTCACCTTAACTTTAGACGCAACATCGTTCAAAAATAGCTGCGTGCTTTTAGTTAACGATGACCACTTAACTGCACCATTCTTTCCCGTTTTGTCTGCGATCTCTTGTCTAATATTTAATATATCTTTGTTGAGAATTGTGCGACACGCACTACGCACTCTTGCAACCGAGCAACAGCAGTTAATAACTTCCGATGTCTGGGTTCGCTTGGGTGATGATTCATTACTGCTAACTTTACCGTTTGTGTCTGCCATGGTTAGATGTTGGTTATATCATTATCCAGTGGTTTCTTTATATTGTTTTTGAAATATTTATATAGCAGGTTTGTGGGCATAGACCATCCTTACAGGGATCAATACTCGGCGAGTTGTAATAAAACATTCGACAACCGGAGGTGTTGCCAGTGCTGTGATAGTCGTTAAGTCCACCGCAATGCTTAACGTAGTTGCATTAACAACAGTCACCACATGCCCATTGTCTCGATTGATGACATTGATTTGTGATTCATCAATCGTTGCGGCAGCAGTTGTGAAACCACTCAATAATACGATTTCGCCATTATTGACATCGTGCGCAACGGTGAATAGAATATGTGTCATCAATTGGTTAACTGGTATGGCCGTTATGTGGTATCTATCCGGTTTGAATTGTATGGGCGTTAGGGGTGAGCCGAATGAAATAGTTAACTGGTCCACCTTATTGATCGGTGTTGCGAATCGAAACTTCCCCTCATCTGTTGGTGGTGGCCCCATACGTATGCGGTTTCCCTCAATTTCCGTATGAAACAGTAAATGATATCGACGGTTCTCATGTGCAATAACCGCCAACGCTGAGAATTCTTGAATTAGCATACTTACCCGCTTGTATATATTATCAGCATCCGCACTGTATGGGATGTGAAACTCTTGAACTTGTATATATAATATGTCCTGAATCCGCGAGATAACATTCGCAGTGCCTTGTGTCGTGTAAATAGTTGGGGTGTACTCCCATCTATATTCATTGATGGGGTTCCCTATTGCACCTTCTAACTTACGATATCGTGAATCTAATAGCATGTACGAACTATACACGTCTTGTACGGTTTTTAACAACTTAAACTCACTACGCAGGCCAGTAACACTGTTCAAGATATTGGTGTTCAGGTTGGTAAGTAGATTGGATGATTCAGTATCAAATGATTCGTACCGGTGCGGTAGAGTTGTCGCATTATTATCACCATGATCAGTGCGTGTCGATATTTGACGATGTATATTTGGGATTGAATCTGGATGACCATGACTATGATTGTAGATAGTTCCAATATCATCATCGGGTCCGTCTCGAATGTTTAACCGGCCAATGTTTCTCTTCATCAGCTCATGCGTGTCGATAACATAATCGCCTTCCTTTTGCATTTGTATCCTTTTTGCAAATGAGTTGGCTATGATGTTGCGGACGATATCCGTGTCAACGTTGCGGAATGTATTATAGTTTTGGCCTTTCATGTGCGCGATCAGTCCCGTTATTTCATGCTTACCAATATCTCTGCCTATGACATCTCTGAGGACTGATGCGGTTTCAACAATAGAGTTCCGTGTTAAAAACACTGACCGTAATTCCGAATCGTTGATAGTTTCTGACATCAAACGTGCGATATGTCTATAAATATATATTATATATACGTTGAAATGCTATTAATTTAAACTTTTATATTTGTAGAATATAATAACCATGTCAAAGAAAGGGTCATCTGTTGTCCAAAAATCACTGAAAGATGATTCATTGACATCACTGTTTCATCAATTGCTTGGATCCGACAAACCAACACCTGCAATAATCCGACCCAAGTATGTTGCTCTTGCCCAGTCCGTTAAACTGGTTGTACGAATATTACAGTCATTCAATGAAGACATATTCGCAGTGAATTATCCCGATTTGACATCACAGTCACATGGTATCACCGCATTTATTAGTCGTCTGAAATCACTCAAATTAGACTTTGATGCAGATAAGATTGATGATGATAAATTGGTGAACACGTACCTTGATATTAAGAACAGTGATGAGATTGGTGAGATCCTCGAAACGTGTAAGAATCTAATTCAAAACAAGTCGAATTTGGACGTGGCTGATGTTGACGTCGGGTTCGTTGACAGATTGCCAGGTCTCACGTTTTACCCATTTTCATTCTCATCAATCAACTTGAAGGAATTATGGGCAGATGATAATACCACTGCCCAGATCAAAAAATACATCATAACCGTATGTAAAGTTTTGTACAAAACAACACATAAAATATACGAAACAGTCACTGGTGCAGATATTGATGTCGGTCAATTTAGTGAGCTCATCATAGATTCAATCAAGAAAGTAAAGAAAATGATACCTCGGTGTGATCAGGCATTCATGAAAATTGAAAAATCAGTTGAACTACTGAAAGATAACTTCGGCGGATATTACAAAGATTTCATTCAGACGCAAAACCCGTCATGTATAATGCATAACTTTGTATATGATGTAGCGAGCCAGGATGACGTCGATGCCAAGACAACATTTCAATTTCGCAAAATTATCGCATTCTATCAAAAGCAGACCCAAGGTAAGATTAAAGATCCCCGCATCAAGAAGGTATTTGAATTGCTCGGGAACAATATGAAGATCTTAGAGAACGATAATGTGTCCGAGATTAAAAAGATGGAGGCTGAAGAGGCCAGGGCACAAGCTGAAGAAAATCGAACACAGGATGGTGAACCGAAACAGGATGGTGAACCGAAACAGGATGGTGAACCGAAACAGGATGGTGAACCGAAACAGGATGGTGAACCGAAACAGGATGGTGAACCGAAACAGGATAGTGAACCGAAACAGGATAGTGAACTTGAACGCGAGCAAAATGTCAAGGAACGCATCGTTGCGGCACATTCCAAAGCGCAGCAATTACAACACGAAAATAATGCTATCATCATGGATAAAATGAAGGAAAAGATAGATATGTTGGAAATGTCGGGCCACAAATGATTTATAATACGTAATAATATATAAGCAGCGATGGTGCTATCGAGTAAACGAAATGGCTGTATAGACTGGCAATCAGTATTTATCATAGTAATTATTATGATAATCATTGACAACGTTTCGGTCAGTATTATCGTTGCTTGCTTATTTTTGATGCATCAATATATGACCGACGCCGACGGGATGTCAAACAAAAATGAGTTGTCGCATAACTACAATCCGAACAGAACACGCTCACGTGTCGAGCGATTTGGTAACAGCCATGAGTATGAAATCATGCCACATAGCAAAAAAATGAACAATGCGACAAGTAAAGGTGCATGGCAGAACTTTCAAGAACGGCAACGTAAAGCACGTGGCGAGCAATTGTTTTTAAGGAGTACACGCGACCAGACGGGTATCGATCCAAAAGTATATGAAGATAACAATTTGGTTAATATGGTCGATGATGTGTTATACCCACGTAATGCAACCGTTGACGACCGTATGTCTCAGTTCACCAGCCATAACGAACGTAAGTCAAAAAAATCACTAGAATACCGGTCAGCACATACCAAAGATAATTTAGAGCGCTTTCTTGCCAACGAATTGGACACACATGAACATCGTGAATGGTGGTATGACCCACGTGACGAATATGGTGACAAACACGTCATATTTTGAACAGGGTCCCATTCACTTATCATTAGCGATTACTTTTTTTTCTTCGCTGGTTCGTCCATCATCTTGTGCTAGCGTTTTTGCACAATTGTTCAGCATATTCAAGCCGTCCAGCGCAATTACCACCATATCAAATGATGTCATCGCATTATTTGCCGAGCGGTGGTATGCCATGTCGATTATGGTTGGCGGGGGCGGGGTCGGATTGTGTTTTGCAACGGTGCGTAACATCTGTGGGCACGGAATCACATCATTCTCGCTTTTCGTGAGCCATATCGTTATATATTCGGCCGTACTATCGTACCTATTTACGAATTTGGTCATGCGAACAACCTCACGGTACCCTTTGATACCATTGTATTGCGTGTCGCGACCAGTGACGCGCGACGAATATGGTGAACGTGGTTGAACATCAAGCACCGTAGTGAGCCACTTGTGAAGCGATGTGCTTCCGGCACCGCCAGTGAACTCGAACATAATAACGATATGTGGGGGGTTCAGAATATAGATTGCCTCCATGTCATATGGTCGTACACAACAATTTTTTGCGCACTCCACACCATCACACACACCATCGCACTTGCAATTATCGAACCGACATGGTGGGGTATTTGGGTCAGACCAGTTAAGCCACAGTGTGGCTGATGGTACTTCCCCATTGAGATGAGCACAGTAATCTGAAATGGTCGGGTAATCAGGCTTCCTGTACACTGGCTTGTTTCCAAATGATCCGGGTTTGGGATCGATCAGCACAACGTTGTGCCCGGCCAGCGCAACGTTGGCAGCCCATTGACCAGTACCCGATCCGCAGATAATCGCAAATTTCGTCCCGGGAAGATATCTTGCGAATTCGAACAGACTCGGTCGTCCAAATGCACCCATACAGGGGTTAGCATAATTTTCCCATTGCGTAATCTTCGATGCGTCGCCTCTTTTGCTCATGATGCCAGTGACTTATGTACTTTGTATATTTTTTCAAATTTAACACATTTCAGAAACTGCTAAGTGATACTCACAGTAATGACTTAGCATATCAGAAACTGTCACCATAACTTTCTCTCGCTCTTCGGTATTGCACACGCCATATACTTTTCTTATGATTGCGAGTACTTTCGCAGCGCGACCCGGTACTGGCCCAGTCGATGTGTCTTGACTTGAAGGGCCGAGTGTGCCCAATTCGTTTTCATCGATATTTGGATCCACACCGGTATAAAATTGTATGTCTTGTTTATGTATAACGTCGGCATGTTTGAGCAGATGTGGCCCAACTCTTTTCATGACAACCGTCGGATCAAAATTTATGGCGAGGTTCAATCGTTTTTGATTACTGTATGACTGATCACTGTTGACCTTGCTGTGGTAAACTCGTGCCAAAAACCGCATATCTGAATTCATAGCTATACACGCTTTGTCTATCTTATCCAATGGATTCATTTAGTAGTCACGTATATGTATACTATACTATATCGGCCGTATAATAACCATCGGTTTAAATTCGAATCCATCTATCGAGGCACACGTTGACGTGGTCTCAGTGGATGTGCTATATACACCATCAACAGCTCTAGTGACGTGTTAACCGCGTACATTACCATCAGCGCACCTTTCTATTAACCCGGCCACGTAGTGTGATGATGAATATATTAAGTATAGTCTGAGTCTACTTTTGATGTGTTTACGACACCAGTCACTGATTCGATTTTAATAAATTGAGACCCGATATGTTTAGTGGGATAGATACACCGGGGCCAACTGACATCAGAATAAGTTGGTGATATTTATCAGTATATACTACATGACGGAAATGGTTATTGTGTAGTGTGGTGAAATTGATATTAATAAAAAACGGTGGTATTTTTTATTACGGTGAATAATATTTTCATAATTGTATATTCACACCAGAAGCTCAATATACAATTATGAGTGGTGAGGATAGTATGTCGTCAACAAGGCCGTCTACAAGCACTGAAATAGAATCAAGTTTGTCTAGGAGTGCTTCAGAATCGATTTCAAGTCAACAATACGATGTTGAAAACGATTCTGAAGACCAAAACAATGCTGATCGATATAAAGGATTCAAGAGTATAATTCGAACATGCTCTCCGTATAGGGGGAATTTAAAGAAAATAATAACAATGGGTGTCATGGTAGTTGGTCTGATCGTAGCAATAGCATATACTAGTTATACTATATATGATGCGTCATTAGACAGCGACCGTGGGTACAATAGAGCTTTGACATTTGGATTTACGGTATCGATAATTATTTCATCACTCAGTCTACTACTAAAACTTTATGGTGTTATAGATAAACGATTATCTCCAGACTACAAAAAGACCATCGCTCAGAATAACTACTTATGCTTTTTAAATAATTGGATATTGAGAGATAAATTTCAAATAAGCGAAGAGGACCTGAGCGACTTTAATAAACACTATGAAAGAGATATGTGTGTGTACAGCCACACAACACACGTTTTAGATAGTAGTGCCACCGGAGCGTATATAAAAAAACAAAATAAAGAATTAACTAACAAAAAAAAATAAGTAGTTAGGGATTATTCTTTGTTATGGATAACCCCGGCACTTGTTTATATTAAAAACGTATATTATCGAGTCTAATAGTTCAAAGAGCATCGACAATGTCATCACTACTCAGCACATTTTTGGCAGTAAATGATTCATCAACTAAATACCGGTAGAACAGTGGTCCAATGCGCGGGATTTGACCAACGAGTAGCGGTGCAGATACCCCATATATTGGACATTCGGCACCGTTGTATGCCGCCGCAGTCATGTTTCTTTTTGGTGCGGTATAAGCAATACGTAACAACCAGTTTTGACGCTCGCGTTTGGCCATACCTGAGTCGCCAACTAAACTGATGACGCGACCCTGCGCACACATCTCATCTGAAAACATTCGCAAATGCTGTGGCATAATTTTCCCATCAATGAGTGTTATAAACTCCGTCATGATTTTATGACGTGCGACTTCGATCCCCCAGATATCTTCAGTCTCTTGGATTGAATCAGTTTGACACTTTGTTACTTGGAAATATCTGGTGAGGTCCAGTATGCGGGACATGTTCGTTCCGCTTGTTTCGATGTAATGGATTTGTTTGCTTTTGATGGATCCATCGCTGTGTACGTATACACGGCTCTTAGTTTTTACGCGTGCGTTAATGACACCAGATACACCACGAATAACAGTGTTCATAATTTTTTTAGCAATATCATCTATGGCGTTGTCATCTATATATTTGGTTTTCTTAAATAATGAGTTGGTGAAATAACATCTAATAATTAATGGGTCGTTAAACTCATGGTTATACACCATGTATATGTCAGGGATGTTTGCATTTAGTGCGTATATAATTGACCCCATACTGATATTTTTAGCAATCATTGAATTCAAGTCAAGTTCAAATCTAATGCACCAGTTGATTAGGTTGCTAGGTGGTTGATTAGTCGGGTTATTTTTTCGAAACTTATCAAATAGTTCGATATCATCTGCGAAACCGGGGTAGTCAGGCTTGCCAAACTGTTCAAACAATATGTTATAAGTCGGCTTGATGAAACGACCGAACCGCATCACTTCAATAAGGTTGGCTATGTTCTGCACCGTAACGATATCATCTTCATACTTTTCCAACACATACAGCTTCATCGAGGGCATCGACATCTTATTAGTTGGCTTAGCATTGGTGAGTTCGGCAGTTCGCGTAAGTGCATCAACTTTTATGTCCCCGCCAGCTGAGTGGTGTGAGTCGAGCATACTTTGTGTCGATGGTTCTGAAAACGATTGACCTGCTATCAGACCGACACATATGCCATACCCAATGAGTGAAAACTGCAACGTGTGATATATCTGTTCCGATGCAATCTGAACCATCGCCTTGCTCAGTTTACGTTTGCGAACGTTAGAGCATGATAAGTACGTACGTACAAGCATTATGACGAGCGTGCATGCTTTCTGATGTGATTCACAGTGTGGGGTACCTCGTGCTTTTTGGATGCGGTTGGTGTATGCGTAAGGTAAGCTATCGCAAAAATCAATGACGTGGTCAATAAGCCAGATGGGGTTTGCAACTGGTTGATTTTCTTTGCCATAATGCTTAACGGTATCTTCGATAATGCTTTCAACATCTACGCACACGAACGTCTTGTCTGTGAACATATATGCATCTTCGCTAATATTGTCAAGCGTGATATAATTGTTGCGATAGATATTGCGGTCATCAGTTATTGTGGCGAATTCTCGGTCTAATAACTGTTGTAATTTTTCTGAGTTGATACCTTTCCAATTATCTGCACTTTCGTGCCAGCCCATTTTAAACTCCGCATCACTGATTGATACTGTTGGAAATACCACCTTAATCATTTTGGACGGGTCGGCACCTATCTCGCCATACAACGGTTGCAACATCATTTGGTTTTTGGTAGTTTGTCTCAGCGCGTTAGTTATGTTGCTTTGTAAATTACAACACAGCTCACGATTACTGTGCCCGGTCTTGCTTGTCGTGAGCGCAATATTGACAATCGCTTGACGTGAATCTTTGGCCGCCTGCAACAGCTCTTTGGGACCGATACCACTGACGTAAGAATCAGTGATGTAACCGTTTGCAACGACGCTATTGTCATACCGGGTGAAATGCGATGATGTCCTGGCGAATCCGAAGTTTTTAGCCGCACGCTTACCGTTAACTGTCTGCTGTCCTATGATTGCCATGACTTGTTGTCGGTTAAGATACTTCCCCTTACCACCGTGCTCAGACATGATGAAATAGTTATCATCAAATGTCGTCGATCGCATAATGGGCTCACGGTAATCATCACCATGTCGTAAGATTCCCCACAGTAACAAGTCTTCATAGTATTCTTCGACGGTTTTGCCAACTGGCGGGATTAGTTCGCCCCGTTCAACCTTTGCGGTGACTGCGGCGGCCTCTGCTAGAATATTGTTTGTCTTCTCGCGGACTACCTCTTTCATTGCAGGGTCAAGGGTGATGTCACCTAGATGAAATGTGAGCCCATAGTCATATGCAAATTCGTGGCCGAGATGTTGTGTATTGTACAGCACGTCCAGCGTGTCGTTAGGACCATATTGATTACACATTCTATGAAATATCGAACCCATCACTCCTTGACCTGCGGTTTTCTTGTCTATGACACCGCTAAGGATTTGGCCCTGTTCAATTACGACATTAATGTTATCCTTTTCATACGGCAGATATGGTGCGAACCCTTCATTGAAATATCCTGCGGTGCCAGTGAAATTAATCGGCAGCATGAGAAGAGACATGGCTTCCCGCCCAGTATATACATCTTTGTCTAGTTGTAGTTTATTGAGTTTATGGTTTGGTAGGTTGCGAAGATATCGCATGAGCTGCGACCGGCTAAAGCGCGTTGCACTTCGGCTGATAATGGCCACTTCTATAAGCGTGTCTTGGAAGTAGCCATACATGGGTGATGCATCTTGCATTGATATAAATGCACCGTCTGCCCCATTTAATATAAGTTGTTCTGCGATTGCCTTCTGGGAGGTGCAGAGCACACCACTCATCGCGTCCCCATCGACAGGGAACCCCCTTAGCTTTCACTAAAGGCCCGACTATACCTTAAGCCTATCATTAGAAGTTTTTTACACTCCTTCAAGACCGACACCCTTTTCATCCACAATGGTGATGAGCCATATGTAAATGTCCGTCCCCTATTAAAGTTTCGAAAGTCTGTGAACGCTCTCCATACGCCTGTTGTTATTTACAGAACTCTACTTGTGTGTAGAGCAGCGCTAAGGAGTTCGATGCGGATTACCCAATCCTTAAACGTTATTACCGTGCGTCATTCGCATTCGCAAATTCGGCGTACCCACGACGTTATCCGTGGTGCCCTGTCAACCTTTCGGTATAGGGGCGGTAGTTTAAGGCTCTAAGGGAGTTCCCGACAATTGAGGTGTCTTGCATATTAATTAGAATCACGTTATGTTTTTAACTTGTGTAGTTGATTATATGGATATTGTAACTTCATGTGTTTCTTACTGGCGAGTTTACCATTGATTTGTAAACCTTTTTTGCGCAGATGGTTACAATATTGGGTGATTAGTTTATTGTGTGTGTGTACTGTATTTGCGTCAATAGTATCCTGTTTGGAAGCATTTTTACGTGCACTGAATGGTCGAATATTAGTCCAATGAAAGCATTCATTAAATTCGGTTGGGTCTTCGAGATCATAAATAGCTTGAGGAATTACGTGGTCTATACACCACGCTTCCCCGTAATTTAGCCAAGTCATGTCGGTTTCATCATCCTCATTCATTTGCCATTGCATCCATTTGCGAAATCTTTGCCATGAACAACCTTTGATGATATCACACGTTGATTTGTTTTGTGATATTGCTCGCCATATTGTGCACATGCTGTTTCGTCCAATTCGATAACTTTCATTGTTTTCATACCGCGCCCGGTCACTTGCACGCGCGTGTTCTATATTATCATTGCGCCATATGATATGCGTTTGTTGGACACGTTCTTTGTTACGCTTGTACCAGTTTGCCATATGGTTTTTAGCACGTTCCTTTACTTCGGGTTTTTGGCGATATTCTCGCTGATATTGGGTGCGATGCGTCATGATGGTATCGTCCTTTCGATATGCTTTCATTTTTTTCGATCTGCAATCTTTGCAAAAGCTGTAGTAACGCTTCTCACCTTTTTTGGTAAACTGTGGATACTCATCAATGCATTTGCCTTCTTTACAATCTGTGCATACCATTCGACCATCGGCGATATTAATAATACCATCGCGAGGTGGATTAACAGCGCGACCGGCTATGTGTGCACGTTTTTCTCGACATTTTGCATTGACGCAATCTTTGCATGTTTTTTCGATCTTACCTTTCCTACTTGGAAACCTATCATTGCCTTTAACAGTCTGACATTTCTTGCACGTTTGTTCGTTCATGGTACTACCTATACAATTAGATTTTGTGATGTTTAGATTAAATGTTATTACGTGTGATGTGATTCTTTTAATATACTAAGGGGTTATATCATCTACAGATCGCAAAATCCACAAATGGCCAAGTTTACACTATTTTCCTTTCGCACTATCTTGGCAAGATACGAAAGTAGCCCCTTGTTCCGACCCCGATGGTTTAGATTGAGTCGGCATTATACAACAGACATGAAGATGGGTTAGCTTCCCCAGTGTACTGGTCGTATACTTTGATGAAATGTGTGTTGAGAGACTCGCGCTTTAAGCTGGGTTGACGGTTAAATGTCATTGGATCTCCATCTATGAGTTGTCGATACACCACGTCACCAATCTCTAATGTATCTTCACGATTGGCAAAACTACTGGCCAACATGTTCATGCCAGTCCGTGGTCTATGAATCTTCTTTAACATGGGGTATGTTCCAGTAGTCGAGTTCATGAGTAATGACATACCCCATTCGATATTATCATCACGAATAGCCATTGGCTTGACCATACCTTCTGCGGTTATTCGAGGGATACCAAACTCGCGTGGATGTGTCTGTGTCCCACAACTAATTACAAACCGACATATGTGATCAGTTTTTACCCCGAGGTTCTTAGATCGCAAATCGCCAGTTTTCTTTGGAAGCCGCTCTAAGAACCCGGTCAATCCGCGATTAGTACTACTGAGGATTTGAAACTTGGGATTACCACTTGTTCCACTACTTTCCGACCCTTTGATAAGTGCGCGGTATACCATATCTAAATTTGTCAACATGCGTCCTAGCTTCGGTGTTATATCTTTTGGATCGTCTGGCAACGTCGGTGGTATTTTAAGATTGGCTGCGATAATTGATTTGGTAATTGTTGTCGCGTCGTTACTATTTGGGCGCCCCTTAATGATAACATTTGGTCTCAGTCCAACCGGTGCGCACGGTACCGCATAATATAGGAATCGCCGTGGGTGTGATGTCAGTGGTTTGCCCAGTTTCAACACAGTCTCAGGTGTGACTCGTTCAAATATTTTGACAATTATGTGGTTATACAGCCTTTGTTTTTCAGGTACACCAAGTCCATCAGATGGATATTCCATCCATATATCTACCGGCATTGATTTATCGTGGTAAACAATCGGATTGACCGATTTACATGCGTGGCACTTCCTATCGGTATCCCGTGTCAACTTGACATATTCAGCAAGTTTGCGGGCTTTGGATATATGACTCACATCCTTATCGACCAACAGCGAACCACATGCAAAGCAGATTATCTTGAGCCACCTGATCATGATATTGTTCTCGATGGCTATCTGTACCGGGTACCTCAGTTGAATGTGGCCAAAATGTGTGGGGCACAACTTCTTGTCATGATGACACGTCTTGCAATATAAGCTCATGTCGGTGGTTCCTAGTCGCAGTGACATGTGACCATCGTTGACCGGTATATTATTGCGATATGGGTTGGTTGATGTAGTGATGAGTGCGTGTGACTGCCGTATGTAATCCTCTTCACCCATAATGTAAAATTGGGCAGACTCAATGACGCCTGGATATATGATATCGCGGTCATTGATGTTGGTCATTCCTATTATATTATAATATATCGATTCAACTTTGAAAATAATTCAAATAACAGTATATATGTATAATGATAGCTCAAGCATTGTTGATAATAAGTTTAATATTACTGTCACCATTTATTTTGTTGGTGATATGCGCATGTGGGTCGAGTGGGTATATTAGCGGTGGTAGTGATGTCGATAGTTGTGGTGACAATATAGACTACGGCAGTATAAAGGATATATTAGATCACATTAACCAATATGCTAAATCACCAATACTTGCATATAGTTATGACCAGTTGGGTCGACTGAAATATAATGAACGAACTGGTGTCAAAAAAATGGGGTGCCACGACGGTCAGAGAAAACTACTGCTCACCGAAATCCAATTTGCCACAAACTGTTGTCGATCAGTGGATTTTATTATATATGCGGGATCGGCCCCATGCACTCATTTACCCATACTTTTGGAGCTATTTCCCACAAAAAAGTTTCTATTGATTGACCCACGATTCCACGATTTTAAACATGCCAGTACGTATGTGTATCAAAACATATCAGTTGTTCCGCAAAGTGTCATAAACAACCATGTCAAGCGGTCGGGGAAACATCTCGCCCGCCAGTCTCGCATGCCATTCTATAAGTCAACATCGCATGACATAACCAAGACCAATGCGCAAGATATGAAACAGATTCAAAACGAGTTTAACACAACCCATTACAAGAGCTTGGTCAGTGATATCGTATCGGGTAATTGTCGTGTGTATGTGATACAAGACTATATGACACGAGATATCGCAACATTACTCGCCGAGTCGGTGCGAGTGGCTGATGTGCAAATGTGTTTCATCAGTGATATCCGAACTAACCTATTCAAATCGTATCCGACTGATTTAGATATCATATGGAATGATGTGCTTCAATTAATGATAATTAAAATACTGCGACCCACGTATAGCATGATTAAATTCCACCCGCCGTACATGGTAGTCGCCGATGATTATAAATATTATGATAACCCACCTACCAAACAAAAGAACGAATACGACATGATAAAGTCTGATATCGAATACGCAAAAGAACACTATGGTATTGATACACTAAGCAACCTGAAACGCAAAAAATATATGTACATGAGTAATAGCATGGTATGCTTGCAGGCATGGGCCCCCGTTTCATCATCGGAGACTCGGTTGATTATAGCCAAAGTGGACATCGATAAGCCATACATCCATTACGACCACCAACTATGGGACGACCGATTCATGCATTTAAAACACGTGCGTGGGTATGTGTACCACAAGTTTTTTTACGAACATATTAGGGGGAGAAAGGATCATACATATGATGGTTGTTTCGACTGTACCTTAGATATTTTCATCATTTTGAACTATATGTTCCCATCGAAAACAGGTATACAACCCATCGACGTTAATATACTATCTGATAAATTCAAAGACCACGAAGTTCAACAACGTTGGATATATATTACGCAGCGACTAATACCGAAATACATACGGGTTGCATGGAATCAAAAATGTCCTTTTCATAGTCGATTAACACACGCTATGAATGATATGTACATATACAGTGTGCATAATAGTGGTCGAACGAACTGTATACTCCAACACCGTATGGATAATAAAACGATGATGTCCAAAAAGGTTGCCACATGGGATGACACCAAGAAAGACATTAAACTATCGATGACTTTGTCTAACAATACTACCCAAGGACAAGTGGTGACAAACATATTTAATGCGTCTCGCATGATTAACCGACCAAAATAGTTTAAATTTGAATACACCCACCAGGTGAGTATAATCATGGCAAGTGATAAGAGATCATTCACGAATTTTGAAGATTTTCCTGGTGATATTGTTGCAGGTGAGTATCACTTCCCGGAACTTCACAATACTAACACAAAAGGAAAACCAATGATGTGGAAGGCTTTTGTCAGACTTGTTCCTCGTGAAAATATTAAAAAATACAAAGTGAACTGGGATCCCAGTAGCGAAGTGGACGATATGATACATATCGTGGATGGTCACTTAAAGCATACAGCCATCCCGGATGGTGTTGTTGGCCAGATATGGTCTATATGTGGCCGTGCCGATATGAACCCAACCACGAATATACCTACATTTATCAAGATTGGCAAGAACATAGGCCGAGCTAATCAAACAAACGTACTCACCCAAGCACTGATTACCATGCGGTCCAAATATTTGAAAAAAATGGACATTGGATATAACACAATGGGTGGTGATGCCCAATTAGCGGAAGTTAATCCGGATGCGCCTCGCCCGTACTATATGATGGCATACCACAAGTGGTGTGACAGACCAAGGGACCCAGAACGTCATATCGTGTTTCCCGCAGTCGCCAGCATCAAGTTTGATGGTACGCGTGTCCAAGCGCATTCAGTCAACGGTCGTATATGTTTTAGCAGTCGTCGCAAAAAGCTGTTTCCGAGCAAACCACATTTAGAACATGACCTGCAGAAGGTCTTTGACAAGTACCCCGGTATATATTTAGACTCAGAGGCGTACATTGAAGGTAGTAATCTTAATGTCATAACGGGAATAATGGCTCGCGAATCGAATAAGCATCCAAACGTTCAAGACCTTGAACTAAATGTATTCGATGCATTTGTTCCGGTTGGTCGTGTCGTGTATGGTAGTGGTAAAAAGGTGGCTGAAATAACCCCAGCATCATCACTACTTGACCGAATTAAATTCTTGGATCACATGTTCAATGAGTTTGTGTTTGATTCGATCCATCGCATTGATCAAGAGATACTTGAAACGATCGTGGAATATGATGAGTATCATGATGATGTTATGGCCGATGGTAATGAGGGGACCGTTATTCGCAACCTCATGGCACCATATGAATTTAGCCAAACTCGAGAAATCCGATCATATCAAGTTCGCAAGCGCAAGCCACGATACGATGACAAGTTTACTGTGGTTGACTATACACAAGGCACAAGTGGTAGCGCAGTTGGTGCAATTATTTTAATTCTCGAAACCGAAAAAGGTGGCAAGCGATTTAACGCGGATCCTGAAGACATCACATATGCGGGACGGTACAAAATATATAAAAACATGACCAAAGCGATATTTGACAAGGAGTGGGCTGGGAAGAAAATGAAAGTGTCGTATCACACATTGAGTGATGATGGTATACCAACCCAACCGAAAGTATCGTTCAAAAACATCAAGTATTAGATAGGTTTAAATAATTAATATTTTTTTTTCACATGAGTATATATATCACATCCGCTTAAAACGTCAAAATGGCAAGTGAAGGATTAATTGTTCAAACCGGGGAAGATGCATTTATCGGAGGCGCCGCGCCAAACTGGATGAAAAGTGCAGCATGGTTCTGGGCGTGGGCTGTAACTGCACTTATCGTAGTTTTCGGACTTATCGTACCTTTGTCAACTGGTATATCTATGCTTCCTGGATGGTATTACCTACCTGCGTCCACATGCGGTCTTGTAGAAGTTGATTCGGCGAATGCGTCGATGCTCCCAGATAGAAAACTATACACTACTAAAGCATCCGACGATAAAAAACCAAGCTCGGAATCGGGTTTCGGCAACAGAACACGCGCCACAATGATGCCATCTGGTGCCAACCCTAACACGGGTGCGCAGGAAGGTTCCCAACCTGGTGCAGGGGGTTATGGACGCCAGTGGGATCCACGAACGGGTCGGTATGTTTACATTCGACCCGAATTTGATAAACTCGATAGAACACTCGATGCGTCGATTCAGGGTACTCGAGCTTCATCTGGATTCGCCGGTGGTCCAAACTATAATAACCCGTCATACAGAACATGGGCGAGAGACGATCGGGAAAAAAAAGCTATGAGGATGTACAGTGATCTGCGTCGGGCATACCTCGACCGAGGTGAAGAAATGACTCAGTCGTTCGCAGATTGGTACAAGACATATAAACAGGAATCTGTAAACAGACTGGCCAGTGATGTCTACTACACTGACGGTATGTCGTCACGACCATTGAATGATAGTGACCTTATGAGCCGCGGCCGCAACGGTTACTAAATTAAATATAAATACACAATGTGATATTTGTAATATGCGATATTTGTGTGACTCAATCATATTTTTTGACTATGTGCGTTTTTAATACATTGCGCTATATAGTATATTCCATGAATAGTAACGAACGCGTCGAGTTGGCAGCAGCAGCACCGGGAGCAAACGATAAATCCGATGTTCTGTATAAGCTCGGACCTATTAGAATCACTAAGAAGGTCATAATTGGCGCGGTTGTCATTTTGCTTATATTGTTGATAGTGTTGCCAATACTCAAATCACAGGGCATAATTGGTAATGAGGGTTTCGCGGGGCCATTTTCACTGTGGGGTACACCAGATTGGAAGATACGAAACAAAGGACATATGCACCAAGAACGCAGTGATTCACATGTGTCGAAATCGAAAAAAACGCGGTCTCTTAAAACTAGTACAGGCAACAAGTCGTGGTCACTTACGGCGTTCAAAAAAAGCGTTCGTGAGTTGAATAAAAAAGCAAACGAATAAAAAAAGTACAAGATATAAAAAAATACAATGTATAGTGCTATCGGTACTTGCAACAACGCCGTTCTATGGTTGTGAATGTATAAAGATCGGTTTTACTCATCTGTGCCGTCGAGTGATGGGTACGGTTGCGTAGTTTGTTGATCCAACGTCCGTTGTTTGGTGTCAGATACTAGCGCGTGTGTTTCGCTTGCATC
>Ga0115008_10001258_pt1 | contig 20140 bp, 15 predicted proteins | sample FraStrMetagenome_FD_87164 | JGI IMG/M metagenome (GOLD analysis project Ga0115008, IMG submission 87164) | Marine eukaryotic phytoplankton communities from Arctic Ocean - Fram Strait ARC3M Metagenome | ecosystem: Environmental > Aquatic > Marine > Oceanic | place: Fram Strait | collected...
CCATATTCAGGCGAGGAAATTCAAATCTTGTAACTCTCGAACATACATAAGTCTACACGATAATGAAATAAAACAACAGAAGAAGTCATTTTGGTTTTGGATGAAGACCGAGAAGAAGAGGTGTATGTTGCTATGAACTGGAATGCAATATTCAATAAATTACGTTATTGATAAAGAAAAAATGAATTCTTCAGGCTTCGGACAGGCTATTTCATGGTATTTGTCACGATGTATTGACCATGGTATTGCTGAGCTCGTCCCGTGAGTTTTTGAATTGACGAGATTCATATGCTTGACAGTGAGTGCTTCACATTCCTCAATGTACGAAAATTTCCAATCGAGGTCGTTTAGACAAAGAAAGTTTTGAGTATTAACAAGTGTACTTCGTTGCAAATAGTATGCGAATTATTCATCAGAACTGGTGGTAAAAGTGTTGCAAATGGTTGTGGGGGTGCCTATAGTGTAGTTCAATGATCTTCGCGTCATGGAATCACAGATTGTATAATCGAATTGTTTGAGCTATGCAGATTACACTGAGTAACCCAGGAGCTGCTTGCACGTAAAAGTAGCTATTGCTTGACATTTAAAGTCTCTTCAATTAATTTTGAGTGTATATATATATATACGTGTATTCTAAATCGCAAATTGGCGTAGTAATGGGAGATTCTTGATACGAGCGTCAAAGTTGTATGATCAGATGATAGAAGCATTGACATTGACTATCAATATGAATGGTAGCAAGACGTCAAAGCCAAGCATGTTGGTTCAAGTAGTAGTTCAACTCCTTTGTCTTACTAACAATAATCCATGTCAAACTAATTCCGTGGAGGCCGAGTTGTGTCGGAAATCTTCTGACGATTGTTCTTGAGAATTTTTTATAATATTCTGGGGCAACTCACATGTTAACTCGTACTTGTATTTTAATACGTGTATCTTAGTTGTCGTGAAATCTTCTGGCGATTGTTCTTGCACTACGACAATGGGCCAGAATGGGATGAGCATGAAAAATACAAAAATACAGATTTGTTGCGTGTGAATGTGCAACTAAACGCGGGCTCAATAAACCTTAAGACGTACTCCCTCGTTATTACAAGGGCCCCCTTACCACAGGGGAATCGTGGCGGGGCGTGTCCAACACGTAGTCGCAGAAGCTAGTTCCGGTCATCCGGTCATGTTATTCACGGTACTATAGGGTTCACTCCTCACCAATTCTTTCGAGTGATACTGCGAGACCTGGCCGACCCTGTTACATGCCACACCTCACCCGCCAAAAACCATGACGCGTATTATATGTTTCGATCATATAACAACTGCTGCTACTCCTCCTCCGAACCTGTAACTGATGAAGAGGATGAGTTATAACTACAAAGTAATTTATACCTGGTACAATGGTAGAAGTTAATAAAATAAAAGCATACAGATTAAAAAATACCTCTACTGGTGGTTTCAAATGATCGAGCTAACTTCCACCAAGCGCTCTTCCACCTTAGTGAGGGATGTGCAGTTGTGAGTCAAAAATAAAAATTCGGACCTGTGAAGTTTGCATATCAGATCGGCAGCATTTGTGAAAATGTATCAAAATCGGAGTGACATAGTGACTCGAAGAGAGTGCATAGCATATAGCATGTATTATCAACAATTTGTTGTCTATTACATATTGTATGTAGGTGCAAATGTAGGATTGGTTGCAAAAAAACTGGATAAGTTTACTTATTTTGAATTGAGACCTTTGATCTCGGAGGTACCGCTGACGGGCACATTTTGGGAAAGTTGCACTCTCTGCGGCATATTATGGGAATTCTCTCAAAAAGAAATATTGCAAGCCTTCAGAGACCCAATGCCGACATTTCATACTGTGCTTCAGAGAATTTCGTTGAACATGTAAATTATAAACTACTCGCTATCTCCACGACCTTTTCTGCTGCATCACGCAACATCTCGTCCTCTGGTTCACTTTCAAGGATTTCTTCAGCTGCTGCTAGTGCTGCAGGAATGGTATCTGGCAGCTTTGCTTTTGTACCACCCGTTTCTAGTACGCCAGCCAATGCAAGGAGCATCGTAGTCTGCACAACTATCAACCCTTGTCCATCGATGCCTGCTACACTCACACTCCTCCCAAGGGAGCCAGACACAAGTTCTTTGATTAGAGGGTCTATTCTTGTTGAAAGTGGCACTAACAGAGCTAACGCTGCCGTTGCCTCCGAGCGCACACTCCTTGATGGATCAGAGAGAGCTTTTACAAATGTTGTTTGAAATTGAGGTACAAACGCTCTAAGAGCTGGACCTCCTTTCGTTAAAATTATCCCTAGTGTTTTCACGATGGATATCTTTACTGAAGATGGATTTCTATCTCCAACGACTCTTAATAACGGTCCAGTCATTTTTATGACAAGAGGACCAGCAAAGTATTTATTCATGGTATAAGATAAGACGTCACCAAGCCCAGAAGCAGATACCTCTCTAATTGTTGCATTGCCGTACAAAATACCTCGTTGATATATTGGCCAAAGGGGTTCGAGGCCTGTTTATATTCGTTTGTGAGGATAATGAAATGAAATCAAATAAGAGAGAGGTAAATTGTTCAAATTACCTTTAGGCATATTGAATGCTGGCATAAAGAAATCACCATCGCCAACACCACCCTTACGTCTTCGCGCATCGCTGACTACCGAGGACATGTGGTTCCGAATATATTCAATATTTTCAACAAGTACCTCTGCTGGGACATTTTTGGTAATTGATGTTAAAGCTGCATTTGTTGCTTTGAGAACATTAGTGCTATCATCATTGAGGCGTAAGATCAGTTCCCTAAAGAAAACAGATATCTGATCGTAAAAGTCCGCCTTGTCATTTCCTTAAAAATAAAAGTTAAAAGATGTCAACAGTATGCTCAACGTAATATATAGAAAGATAGTAAATTATTATGAAGTAAAGTCAGACAGAAATCTCATAGTAGAACCTCTCATTGGTAAGACCAAATAGAGTTATTTTCTTTGTCATCATACATAAGGAAACCTTTCATAGCAAAAAGTAGGCATACTTACGTTCTTCAGCTACTACACCCAACATCCACACACTTTTCAATCGCCAGAACTCGTCGTCGTGATCGCACTTTCCTACAATGTCACCAATTAAAACGATGACATTTTCAACGTTTTTGCACAAGCATCTCAGACTCGTTTCAATTGCGGCTAATGACCTATCGTCATCTGTTCGCATACCTTCAATTAATGACGGTAAAAGTGTGTATAAATATAAATGCAATGACGCTCCTACAACAGCCATGATACTTGTCAAGACCTCTAAATTGTCGACTGACAGTGGCCGCGACAACAATCGAGGAATGATATAGGGCAAAATTTCTTTGCTCACTGAACGAATTGCCAAAATCTGGGTAAGACCGTTGATTGCGCGATCATGTGTAGCTGAATTTGACATCTGGGCCAATAAATTAGGAACTATAGACTCCAACGATTTTGTTCCCATTTGGTTGTACAATGATTGAAAGCAACCAGCAGCCAGTTTTTGAACAACCTTATCTTCACTGCATAAAGCAATTCGACTTATACTTACTAATTTTGACAAGTATGTTTCGATGTCGTCTTTTGATAAATTGGATATGACATCTTTTAAACCGATGCATACGCCGCGATGCATATTAATGTCAGAGGACTTCATGAGATTGCTCTCAAATAGAGGAAGCACTTGTTTCAGAATTGATTCACCCAGCTTGCTCGAAAGTTCAGCCAAACATCGACCTGATGTATTTTGTCCGTCCAAATCATCAGTAGCCAAGTTGGTAATGATTTGAGTTGTCAATTCAGGCATTATTGCACGCAGAGTGCGTGGCGTGTTGCTTACGATATTTTTCCACACGTTCAGCGCATTATTTCTCACATGAGCGCTAGCGACATCGCATCTGGCAAAATACAAAATGCTTAATACCTCCTTTCTCGTATGAGAAATCAAGGAAGACGAAATATTAGCTTCTGCCTTTTCCACAATTTCGATATTGCCCGCAAGTTTATATAATAAATCCCCAAGCAGTTCGATACAATGTGCACGAGTGTTGTCGCATCTACTTTTGCAGCCATCCATGATGCTCGGCAAAATTAGACCGATTTCTTGCGTAGAAATGAGAACTCTAAGAGCCCGAATTACTGTTTCTGTCAAGGTCTGCTTATCCAAATCTAATTCTCGCAAAATTAAAGGAACTGTTGGATCAATCAGAGGGGTATACATATTGGCAGACATGGTGGTAGGAAGGTAAACAAAAACCCATAAAACACCTTCGTGAGCACTCATATTATTGGTATTTAATACGGGCAATAGAATATTTGTGACATGGGAGTAAAGGCTATCGACATCCTGATAATATTTTGAGAACAATACTTGTGCGAAACCGCTCGATATTCCGCTTCTCTCGATGCTTGTTATTTCGTTAGAAATCAGTTTCGATTGAAGAGAAGCGAGTAAGCCCTCTAGATCGGAATTCTTTGTACTCAAATGACGAACCATGGCTCCCATCGCTTTAGCCGCTACTGAACGAACTTGACTTTGTCCTCCCATTAGAACAGAAATGAGCAATTCAAGTAGCTCTTCGATGTAGCCTGACATACCATTAACATCTTCCAAGATTTCACAAAAAGTAGCTAAAATCAAGCAAGCAAGTCGCTTATGAGTACTGGGGGACGATGGTCGGAGACTCCGAGAAATTATCGGCATAGTTATACTAATGCTTGGTGTGTCAATGGCATGTACAAAATTCTTTTCGATCAATCCTTCCAATACCTCTAGACGTTTGTCACCGCTTCCATCAACAAGAGCATCTAATATTTTCCCTGATAGACTTGAAATTTCTGGATTTTGTATCGTGGATACAATCGAGTCTAGAGCTTCAGTTGCGGCGTCTTTTACATTTTTGTTCGTGCTTTCGTGTTGAACAATTAAAACAGGTATAACTTTCGGTAAGTATTGGCTTACAAATTTGGGACTGATGGATCCAACGCTGCCCAAAATTCTTAGCGAAGCTACTTTGGCTCGCCATTCGTCCTTCTTCTCTTCCTTCGACTCGCTAGCATCTAACTTGAAGTTGTTTAAGATAACAGGAAGGACCAATTTCACACCATGATTACTTAGATTTGACATAATGACACGAACGCAGTCGGAAGCGGCGTCTCTCACGTATGTACTTCCATCGGTGAAGGACTAGAAGTCTTTGAGCACTAAGAATAAAATATTGAGTCGTTTAAACCTCATGACTCACCTGAATAATACTTGGTAGTAGCTGCAAGACGTAAGGTTCAAACAAAAGCTTCAAGAAACTATCCAATTGTTCGATTACATACAAAGCTCCTTCTCGTTCTCCCCTTACACATGCAGACTGCAGAGATGAAATAACGTTGAACTTTTTAAGAGACGAAATTCCTTTACCCTTAACAATGGCGGCAACGCCAAACGCCTGAAAAGTATCATTATAGTTACAGTGAGAAATACGTTTTTAAAATTAAATTTACGTCCAAACAGATTTGATCGCACTTACCCCTCCCTTCTTCGTTGCCAAACTTGAAGCTTTCAAGATAGAGAAATATCAGCAAAACCTGTAATGGTGAGATTTCAAATTGAACTTACTCTCATTGAGTGCTTTTACCAAGCACTGTTTCAACATTCTCTCGATTATCTCTATGTCCTTGACTTTTTTCATTAATTTCACAATAGTTAAGGCGATACTTTGTTGAACATCCGCGCTAGGGGTCGACAGGACAGAAATTAATTGGTCTAGAATGGAAACTATATCGTCTGTATTTGTCAAATGCAAAGCACAAGATCCCTAGACAAAATTAAGTTATATGAAGGTATAAAAGAACGATCAGTAGCAGCAAAAAATACGTACCAACGCGAGAACTGCCCCTTCTTTACGAAAGTCTTCAGCCTGAATGCTCGAGGGTGCTTTTTTATCGAATCCTCCTGCAGTTGGGGCTTTTCCACTTTTTAATAGATCTTTTACAACTTTCATTACTTCCTCCAAATTTTCCTCATTCGTGTAAGATCCAACAATATCGCTCAATGCTTTGTAACCCAATGTGCGGCAGTCTTCAAAGGGATCACAAATAGCCCATGATGTTAAAAATTCGATAAGCGTTACAAGCTTTACCGGCACCGTGTAGACGGAAAACTTCATAATGCACATTAGCACAGCCATTCTACTTCGACGCTTTTCAGGATTATCCTCGATTTCTTTGTTGGAGGTGCTTCCCAACACCAAAACAGACTTATCAACTTTTTTGACTGCCTTTGGTTTCAGTGCATCCTTTGCTAGCTTAGATGACTTGACTTTCCTTGAGTTCGGAGCTTGACCAATCCTCCCGATTCCACCAATACTTGGTGACTTCTTTACAACCTTCTTCTTAACAATAGGTTTCTTAATAGTCTTTTCTTTGATAGGTGCTACAAGAGAATTGTTCGTTTTAACAGTTTCATCAGGGGTATTTTCAATAAACATGTTGACCAATGTTTTCAACCCTTTCGAAACATTTTCTTTATTCAAAGAGTGCGCAAAAGCAACCGTCGCGTTTTGACTTATACAGCCTACATTATAATTCATGAGAGTGAGAGTATTTCGAGACTCTTCACTTACATTCCCCATATTTAGTAAGATTTCTTTGCATGCTCCAGAAATATTTGCGTTTTCGTCATGCGAGTTGAGCCACGCCAGCTTCGAAATATTGTCGTCTTCCTTAAGAACTTCGCCCCGCGTTTGGCATAATATCGACAATGTTTGCATTGCGACAAATCTCACTGATTTACTTTCACTAAGCGCCGCTTTCTGCAACAAACAACACTCATTGCTTTCATTTATGTTACCCAAGGCAGACGTAAGGATATCAACGCATCTGTGTATGAACAAATGTCTTGCGCTAAATTGAAGAATCGAATCGACAAGAAAAGATGGCACTGTAGATGACTTGTCATTCAAAAACCGTAAAATGGTATCTGCATCATGCATACTTAAAGTTTCTTCTCGCAATGCATAGTCACATAATTTGACAATCATGTAAAAGCTCCCACAATCATATTTAATATCCTTGTGTACCAGATCATTAACGCAATTAAGAATTTTTGAGAAGAAATTTCCAGCTGTCGTGATTTTCGGCATTGACACGAAAATTAGAGAGTATGCCAGCGCCGAACTTTTCTCTGTTTCTCGCTCATGCATACATGCAGCCTAAGAGGAAATGATCAAAACCGAATTAGCATCAAATTGTTAATCATTCGACGCCATAAAAACTCACCATATTGGTTACACTTATGTAACATTCCTTCTTCAAGTCTATTGAATCTTTCACATTATTACATGAATCGTAGAAAGTAGCGAAACGTACTCCGCTTATCTGAGTTGGGATTGCATGGTATAAATTCAGAACATTGTCAACGAGATGCTCACAACAGAGATAAGAATTAATTACTTCTTTATCAGAAAACAGATAATCTAAAACTTTGAGAGAAAATAATGTCCGTGTTAGCACCCCAGCAACCTCCTTCCTGCGTTCAACTTGTTTTACCAAAAGATCTTTCTCTTCAGCACTGTATCCATTGAAATTACTTTGCTTCAACGTCATTTCTCGTCGAATTTCTTCTTCCCACTGTTCCTCGGATGACATCTTCTTTGTAGGTTTTGAACTTGTCAAGTTGTCATCCTTAGGATCATTATATAATACTGAATTTGGAAGGCCAGTCTGTGCCCAATCCGTCTTACTCAAATCTTCAATTTTCTTGCTAAGCGATGCTACATTACAAGATATAATGCTCGATAAAGGTTGTAGTGTTTCATGATCAAGATATAGAAGTGTCATAAGACTGGGTCGAATCATTTTATCGCAGGTTATTGGCGACTGAAAAGATTCAACACAATCTAAAATTCCTTCAGAAAACTTCTCGATATCATCAATTCTTAATAATAAATCCGATATAGCCTCCGAATTTTCATTAGACTTTTGAAATCCATAGTGAAGCAATTGAAAAAGGATACAAAATTGCGATGAAGGAAGATCGCTTTGATTTGACAATAAAGCAGCACATTTGCGAACAGATCCTTCATGAGCAAACGATATTCCATCGCCACGACTAAGAGCTATCTGATAGAGTTGATCAACCAGAACAGATTGGTACTTTGAAGAAACAAGGGATTCCAAAACTTTAAAAGTGACGCTTCTCGTCAATTTATTTCCACAGATCGCCAATTTAATTATGAGAAAAGTATGATCATCAGTCAATTTCTTCAGTTTCATTACGGAACTAGGAATGAGGTGAGCAAATTCATTGCTTACATCTACAGTCAACAACTTATCGTTATAAAAGTTTCCTAAATAGGAGGATAGGATGATGACATCATCTGGTTGTTTCTTTTTTAAGGTTTCACTTAACTTTCTGAATTCTGATTGAAGGTTTGCGTATTTATCAAAATCAATTCCAGAATGATAAAACACTGAAAGAACCCTCAAACTTTCTCCCTTCAAATTTGTGTTACAGAGAGCTTCAAGTATAGAATCTTTATGTAGTGATAACGAAAATAGCTTCGCTAACGCCATATCAGCGTCACCATTCTTGTCCTTCTTGAAGCTCGGCAGCAAACATTGTATAGTTTTCTCAATTTTATCCTCATCCAAATTTACCTTAACGCCATCATTGTCATACCGTGCGATGACATTATAGAGCTTACCAGAATCTAAGCATGACTCAATTACCAACTTTGGACTAAATGATAAAAGCAAATATAAAAGATCCTCACTCAGGCGTTTTATTCCAAACTGAACAATTTTTTCCAAAATCGGCATATCGATGGAGTCCTTATCAAGACAGGGTAACAGGTGAAGAAGAGAAGCAGTCACAGCAGAGGGTTGAGCTATCATCTTTGCCAAGATCGGAGGTAATATGATGTTATTCACTCCCTCCACTGCACAGTCGGACAATAAAAATCTACGCACTCCACTCAACGAAACACGCATCCGACTTGATGCAAAATTATTCAAAACAAATGCACGCATAAACTCATCCAACAAAACCTCGCTCATATCTTCACCACCTCTCACAAATGCCAATGCAACAGCAGCATACACATAACTCGCCTCATTCGACTGTCTTGCCTCGCAAATAAATGCATCCACATTGTCAAATAATAATTTCGATTTTTGACAACATGAATTCAACAACAATTCAGGATACCGTGCAATCAAATGCACTGCAACCTTTACAAGACCGTTCACTTCTTCCTCATTGGACCTATCCCCCTCCGTTAAATACAGCAGAACATTCCAAAGACGTTTTCCTGCATGTAAGGATTGGCACGTGGTTGAGTTTGCACTGCTACGGTCATCATAATGTTCCAAAACGAAGGAAGCTGTGAGAAAGTCATCCAATGCATCATTCACCACAGAAATACGAACGTGTCTCGGTTTGGTATCGAATGCTGTACCGAGGATTGTATTCCATATGTTTAGTTGTTGTTGTTGTTGTTGGTGGTGCTGTTGTCGTTTGTCTTCCTGATCGGTGCCATCGCTCATGGTAAACGTATAGGAGGTGAGTAGTGTGAGGGAGTGAGAGAGAGAGAGTGAGAGGAAAATGAGAAATGTGGGGTGAACTCGGATCGGAGCGCCAACCTAGAAAACGCAGTCACAAATGTGCGGCTGGTATTTTTGTACGTTCGTTCGTAACTCCCATGTGGAACCTACTACATGTACATGTATTAATACCGGTACTATTCGTACGGGAATCGAAAATTCAAAATTCCTCACCATCCAAAAATCGTAAAGAGGACAAAGTTTTTACTACCAGTGTTCAGTGTTCTTTGGAAAGAATTTCGTTCGAAACTTTCAGTCAAGTTTTTCTCTCTCTTTTATATAAAAAAAAGGAACGACCAAGTTTACCGGTGTAGCAAGGCTCATGTCACGTCAAGAGGAGGTGGATGATCGGATCGATCTCATTGATAGCGAAATTCTTTTGCTTCAGGAAAAAATCGATCGCTTGCAGCTGAAACGAAAGAAGCTTCTGATGGCGGCATCTCAACCACAAGATCAAATTGAAGAGATCGACGATATCGTTAATTTGAGTTCCGACGAAATTTATCGATACTCCAGGCAGCTTTTACTTGCCGATGGGTGGGGTGTGGATGGGCAAAAAGCTCTCAAGTGCTCCAAAGTGCTGGTGATTGGAGCAGGTGGTATAGGGTCAAGTTTGCTTCTCTATTTGGCGGCTTCGGGAGTTGGAACGATTGGCATTGTTGATTTTGATAAAGTAGAGCTTTCGAATATACACCGGCAAGTGATTCATAGCGAGAGTGCTGCTAATGAGTCTCATGGTTTTGCGAAAGTCTTGAGTGCAAAGTACAGGCTTATGGAAATCAACAGTTGTATAGAGATAAAGACGTACAACACTCAATTATCTCACGAAAATGCATTGGAAATTATTCAGGGAGGATCGTATGATGTTGTTGTGGATGCAAGTGATAACCCGAAAACCAGATATCTCATAAGTGATGCCTGCGTACTTTCTGGCAAACCATTGGTTAGTGGAAGCGCTATTGGAACGGAAGGCCAATTGACAGTCTATGATCCAAAGTCTGGTCGCGGTTGTTATCGTTGTCTATATCCTTCTCCCAAAAATAAGAAAAATTCCCACACGGGCAATTGTAAAAGTTGCAGTGACCATGGTGTACTTGGTACAGTTCCGGGTTTGATAGGTATTTTACAAGCAACCGAAGTACTGAAGATCATAACCAAAATAGGTTCTCCTCTTTATGACAAATTGATCATGTATGACTCTCTACAATCAACTTTTATGACAATTAAAAAACCTCCCCATAATTCTAAGTGTGATGCTTGTGGTCCCAACTCTACAATTAAATCAATGGTCGATAGCCTGAAGTCATCGATGCAAACTCGCGGTCCATCTTCAACTACTTCCATTAGCATTGACGAAAGGATAAAAGAGCAGGACCACATTTCTTGTAAAGAATATAACGAAATGAGAATAAGTGGTAAAGATCACGTGTTACTTGACGTAAGGTAAGGTTGCTCTGAAGTTATTGGCACATATTTATTTATAAATTTATCGTGTTTTGCGATGAAATAAAGGGTTCCACGTCAGTATGAAATGTGCCATTTACCAAACTCGATAAATATTCCATTAGAAAATTTAGAAAGGGACATTAAGAGAGTCGAAGAGTTGTCTGGGGGACGCAAACCTGTTTTTTGTTTATGCAGAAGAGGCATATTTTCGGTGGAAGCAACCAGGATTATTAAAGAAGCTATCCGACGAGGAGAATCTCCTAATATTTATTCGGTCTTTAATATCCGAGGTGGTCTTGAATCTTGGGCGGGAAATATTGATCCAGAGTTTCCGAAATATTGATGCAACTTCAATGACTAAAGAATATGACTTTTGTACATTACTATAATCCGTGTTAGCTTTAAAATCGGAATACCCCATTGTACGTGTTGTGAAAATAAGTAACATGCATATGAAGTATTTTTTCATATGTATTTATTTTGTTAGCATCTATTGAGTATTTTTCGGGATTAATCTTCGCAATCTTCTATTTTTGACCCGCAATATCTCTCTCAGAATGGTGGAGCCGGTAGCAAGAAACACATATTAATAGATGGACGTTGCATGCTCGGCAGAACGCAGCATTTCTACAACATTCAAATCGAAGCCACCTATGTAGTTGACACCTTGTTTTATCCTTTCCAGTAGATGGTTCATCAAGCATATGATCTATTCCACTACGGCTCAATCGGTACTTCAATTCTCCATTGTTAGGGTCAAGCGAAGTATCAGTCATCGTTGCACACCTAAGCCTCTTCGCTATTACAACAACTTCATCCCTCTTCCTTGTTCGGCTTGACGCCTTTGTTCTCACAGATTGAATGCAAGTATCAAGTGTGATAGGAAAACACAATAAATAAGGCACCACAGAAGAGAAAAGCAGCTGAAGCGTTGTGTTTTCCCATCACACTTGATACTTACACGAAATCCTACATAATACCTGAACTGCACAGCCACAGCTCTCCACGCTCAACATTCACACTCAAGGCCGATTCAGGTGCATCCTACACATTTAGACGAACAAATGATAACGACATTTGAAGGAATATACGTCCCACGGCTATTTGAGTGACGACGGCCACGCAGTACAGATATATATGCGGAATCCGAACCAAAGCTAGGACAACCAAGGACTCTATCACCCCAACGGTACAACAAGTATTGTTGGACACATGGTCGCTGTTATCATCAAGGTTCTGTAATGACGATTACAGCGACCATGTGTCCAACAGTACTTGTTGTAACGTTGGGGTGATGGAGTCCTTGGTTGTCCTGGTATTGGTCCAGTAGCGTTTCGACGGGAGCGGTCATCCGACTTGATCTTGGTGGCGGTTAAGCAACGAATTAACTCTTTGTTCTGTTCCAGGAGTTCTTGGAGGAGGGAATGATTTTTCACATTAGCGACCGGAGAAGAATGAATTGGAGGCTCATTATCGAAGGTATGATGTTCGCGAAGTGGTGTTAAAATACTAGCAGCTACCACTGTTGGTGCATGTATTTTTTGCATGTGTGCATGCGTATAACTATCTCATATAAGCAGCAGTTATGTTGTGCCAGCTGGGTCGTGATAATGGTGCATGATGGAATGCGGTTTGAGAAACAGGCATCTTTTTGTCATGTCCTTCAGCAGCAGCTGATAGTAGTCCCAAGAGTCTTATTTTGTGAGCTCAAACCACTAAGTGACCTTCGTACTCTATATACGAATAGTAAGGACGTTTTAATTGTACAGGGGCTGCAGAGCTTACTACTGAGGGGTTTTTGGTCAGCCTTGAATGGAATAAAGGGTGAGAATTGTGATTTACGGGCTCCATAGTCCAACAACCACAACTGTTGATGATATGATAAGTGATAAACCTTGGCGATAGCTTGCACAGTATGCACACCGTGAAAATTCAATATACATTAATAAATCATCAATCTTACCGAATACTAGATCAATTGGTGTGGTAGGATCGTAGGTCATGTTAGTGACTTCGGGTCCGTAGTGGATGAGTTGGACCGTGTCATGACGAGGTCGAGGTATCACGCGCTCCTCCACCCAGGTTGGACTGGGCAGATTGTGCATTGAAGCGGAGGTCGATAATCAGTTGATATAAGGTCTTAAATGTAGGCTTACCAATTATTGGGATGAGATCAGGTTTCGGAAAGCTCATCCAACAACTGGTCACTTCTCACTGCGATTACAACAAGTACCTGCTTGCATTCAAAAACGCACTACCGGTCAATTTAACGGCACTTTAGTACAAATATCGGTAATTCAGCATCTACTGTCTACCCACGGCAAAATTTCCCCGGCCCAACTCATCCACTACGAGGCCGAAGTCACCAACATGACCTACGAATCTACCACAGCAATTGATCTAGTATTCGGTAATGTTGATGATTTATTGATATATGGTAAATTAGCACAGTGTGCAGTGTGCATACACAGCTGCGCAAGCTATCGCCAAGGCTTATGAAATCATATCAAAAGTTGAAGTAGAATCTACAACGATTGCACTCGTTCATGGAACCGCTTTCAGCCTGCACAGAAGACATGGCCAAATTTTAATAATCACTCCCGTACAGCATATAATGAGCTTCCGGTGATGATAAATCAGATTTGAAAGATTCTCCCCTAATTATATTGGTTTTCCCTTAACTTTTTGAACTCTGATTGAAGGTTTGCGTATTTAAACCACAAAAGCTGGATATAGGTATCATCGCCAGCAACAAAGGAACTTTATAGCATCAACCTAAAGTGAAACAAAAAATGACATCTTTCACTCGTTAGTGTCAAATAATTTATAGTTAGCCAAGAGAGGAAGGCCAGTTATCGAGCCAGCAATGTCTTTCCCACACACACGTGTTTCAGAACCAACTATAGAGGACTGGAGAAAACAACGGAACCAACTATGGAGCACTGAGAAAACTAAGAATAGTAATACAATTCATGTACCAAACCATTCACAAAAAACGAGTGCTTGGCGCCGGGAACCTACAGAAACTATTTACTTGGACAGGCGCAGCTTGCACGGTCCACGCAGAAATGAATAGGTATACGAGAGTAGCGATGACATTCGGTTACAGCATATATGAGGTAGAGTACCTAGATGGGCACTGTGCGGCATTAGCAGCCAATATCATAGCTGAAAATATGTTCGCAAAGGTGGATGACGAAGGTCATCGCACTCTCTTGTTAGAGGATGTCGTCTACCATCTAGTGAACGGGAGGGAAGTGAGGAAGGATGATGCCTTTATTATTTCACCCAATGGTGGACGATCGATGGAAGCTCTAAGAAAATGTTTTGTCGGTGAGGGTAATGCTACTCGCAATCTGGCCGAGGCTGAGAAGTTGCATTAACCTATACATTATAAGAACGAGAGAGCAACGAATTTTGAAACTTTTCTCACCAAAAGGGGGAGTTTTCTCTCGAATGATGCCCAACAGGACAGACATTCAGGGATTTCTTTAACAAAATCGATATTGAGAAGACTGTTTTGTACATACAGAAGGATCATAATAGGCTGGGATCATATAGATACTCTTAAGTCTGCATATAGAGAGCATGTTGGGAACGTAAATACAGTGGAAAAGGTTTCCATGGAATCCAAACAGACCTATGCAGCACAACGGAGACGATTCGATATTGGCGATCGCTAAAGACACTGTTGATAATCACAATAATCATAGTGTTTAGAAAGTCGTGTTTTCGTAGTTTACATTGCAACGTTGGAAACGGATCGATATTAGCGCGATCATTAAATACACTGCTGCTAATCACAATAATCATAGTGTTTAGAAAGTCGCCGATTCGTAGTGTGCATCGCAAAGTTAAAGACGGTTCGATATGGGTAATCGTGAAAGATACTATTAATAATCATGATAATCATAGAGTTTAAATAAGCGTGATTGCTATGGAAACGTTTGGTATGGATATGGCAGTTCAAACGGTAGCTGACTATGAAGTGAGAAGAAAAGCGCGACAAAGCGTTAAGCAGGAATACTTTTTGGAAAGACTCGAGCTAAGACATCGTCATAAAGGACTAGATTGTTTATAATGTTTCAAACAGTATAATAAATTATCAACAGTGTGCCTACTAAAATGGATTCATGATGATTCGAAACTGGAACATGTCTCTCACTTAAAAAAATCAAGTCAAAAATAACGCTATCAAGCTAAAATTATTGCATTCCATCATTCCCGAAGCACGTGCATATTCCGTGACAAGCAGGAATGGCAGTCGCCCCAAGACATGGAATATTTCCTACCAATCATCATATATAATTTCGATATCTTGCTACAATTTCTCTGAATCTTTTGAAACAAACTCTTGAAAATGAGCAGTGACAGTGACAATAACCTACCTCCTCTATTTATCCTATACGGATCTGCGACTGGGAATTCAGAGCATATCGCGAAGGACCTTACGAAAAAGTATACCGCCGAAAAGCCTGAATTTGTCTCGGAGGTAATTTGTACAGAGTTGAACAAATTTAAAAAACATCAGAAATATTGGGATGAGGAATTGAACGGTCCAGTAGCGAAGTATCCCGTCATAGTTGTTATTAGTACGACAGGTAACGGGGATGCACCAGAGAATGGAGGTCGATTTGTTCGTTTTATCAAGCGAAAGAATAATGTGGAATCGCAGCCTTTCCGTAATGTTGTTTATGCCGTGCTTGGTGAGTAGTAGTAGGCTTTAGTTGTGGTTGATTTTAGTTTTGTGGATTGTTAATTGAGAAGGTTGTGATTTAATTTGTGGATAGGACTGGGAGATACGAACTACGATCAATTCTGTGAATCGGGAAAGATTGTCGATGCCAAGATGAAGGTTTTAGGGGGTTTGAGAGCAAAGGCATTGGGTATGGCTGACGAAGGGACGGGATTGGAACAGGTAGTTGAGCCATGGATTGATACTGTGATGGATGATTTGAGAAAAGCGGTTGGCTTTAGCGAAGGTGGCACCTCTAATCAAAATCCAGCTTTTGATGGGAAGTCAGAAGAAAAAAAGGAGGAAGGTACTGAGGTAGGAGAAGAAAAGATAGGGGACGACGTAGAAGTAACCATTTCGGCATCGAGTAGTACTGGAGAAGGAATTATGGCATTGCAAAGTTTGGCAACAACTCTTTCTATCCCTCTACCTTTACCACAGGTTCCTCTAAACGCTTTGCCGTCACTTGGTGCATCACTTTCTTCATGCCAGTTGTTGAGCCAAAAAGAACATGAATCTTATAACAACCTCAGCGCTTCTGAACCAGATGAAAATATGACAATGACGTCAACATCCAGTTGTCAATTTAATCATGAAGCACCGTACGAGTCAATCATTTTGTCTGCTAAATACGTGACTAATACCAGTGTGGAACCTGCAAAGAAGGCACTTATTAGTCTTGAAATGAAGAGTTCTAATTTGAAAGATGTCCTTAAATTTTTTGACGAAGGTTTCCCACTTGATGGTGCCGATAGTCGTAACGCTAGAAGAGTGATTCAGATGGAGTTGTCTTTGCCAGACGATTTTAGTCTCCAATACGCTCCTGGTGATAGCATTGCTGTTTTGGTGGATAATGATCTCGATGCTGTAGATATTGTGCTGAATATGCTGAAAACCGCACATGCAATTGAACCAGAACAGCCAGTTTTGCTCGATGAAAGTCGCACAAAGACTGTACGTGATGTTTTATCACGTGACATCGATATTTCTTCTACCCTCAAACAAAGATCTTTGTGTGCGCTTTCACAACATGCTACCAATGTCGAAGAAGGTAACGCGTTACAGTTGTTATCTAGCAAGAGCGATCATGGATTAAAGCTCTACAAATCATTTATCGAAGATCAAATGATCAATATTGCTGATCTCCTGATTGCGTTCCCATCATGTACACCTTCTCTGGAAGCATTAGTCGGCATACTTCCATCTGTTGCACCAAGATATTATTCTATTGCAAGCAGTCCTTTGGCAAACCCGAAAAGCCTTTCCGTTGCATTTTCTGTGGTTGACATCATGACACCCTCTGCGAAGACAGAAACACCGTATCCTCCCCGCTTCAGCAGTCGTCGCAAGAAAGGTCTTGCAACTCGCTATCTTGAGGCGATATTGGCTCCATTACTTGCCGGTTCTAAAAGTGACTTCAAAATCCCATGTCTTCGAATTTTTCCGAAACCGACGCAAGAATTTAAATTACCACTCGATAACAAGACACCTCTTCTGCTTATCGGCCCGGGAACTGGTGTCGCCCCTTTCATAGGATTTTTGGAGCACAGGCGCGAGCAGAAGAAAGATGATAAGAAACTTGCAACAAAGGCAAGCCAGGGCACGTGGAGAGGTGGCTTCGAATTTGAAGAAGGAGATATCCCAGTCACAAATACGAGCGATTCTGATATGAAATTAGGAGCTGAGTATAGATTGAATCAAGGTTATGGTGAAATTGAATTATTTTTTGGATGCCGATACTCAGATCATGATTGGTTATTTAAGGAAGAAATGCGTTCTTTTTGCGAAGAAGGAGTACTCACGCGATTGCATACTGCATTCTCGAGGGACAATCCTAACCAAAAAGTATATGTTCAACACAAATTACAAGACGAAGCTAACGGACAGCGGATTGTTAATTTGCTTACACAGGAGGGTGCTTCAGTTTACATTTGTGGTGATGGTAATGCTATGGCAAAAGATGTGCAGAACGCGTTGTGTACTTTGTTGGGTCGTGCTGTTGAAGATCCAGAAAAGTTTTTGATGAATATGAAGGCTAATAAAAAGCTTGTTCTTGATATCTGGAGTTAAAGTAGTTTTAAAGTAATACAGGTGATATTGAGGATAGGTCTTCGCTTTCCTTGTTCTGAGTTCTGATCCCCCCTTCCCCCATTGAGCCCAAACGAATTTGATGTATTCAGAAATTATCTTTGCGAGGATTTTTAGGTCCCACCTATATCGTATAAAGAAGAATTATCACTGGTTGAATGATCATCATTATTGCCCGAGTAAAATCCCTCCAAATTGGAAGTTCCACGATCTGGCCCTTCGCCTTCTACATCTTGCATCTCGATGGAGGTTGGCCCATTAACAATGTTTTTGGAACCACCTTGAGTAGCAAGTGGATATATGTATCTATCCAATCTCCGCAATATTCCATCGTCTTGAGTAACTGGCCGTTCTGCAAGGTAAGAATTTTCATCAACATTGACTTCGATCTTTAGATACTTCAAGATAGCATCTGTAGTGCTCCCAAAGAAAAATACTGTTATCAATATAATCCACATTGTCGTTGAGGCAAAATCATTCTTGTGACCATGATCATTAGGAAAAGACTTAGCACAGGCGTATGCCACTGCCCCACGTAACCCTGCGTACCAGAGCATATGTGCAGTATTATTTCCTACCCGCATATCTTCACTCATTGAAACTAATTCGGGAAGCGAGGAATGAAGTTCAGAATCGTTCGCCAACGGTGATCCTTGTACACTTTCTCTCTTATCCAACGTTCGATTAATTGCAAAAGATATTGGATAAACGTTGAGTGCTCGCCCAATCAGACATGCTACAAAGGCACAGATTATAAAGTCAGGATGAGTAATATGGCGAGGAAGGCCAAACATGGATAATCCTAACTCCAGAAATATTGCTGATTCCGCCAAATGAGCTAAAACACGAAAAAGCGAATCGGCACTTTTCTTTGACGATTCGTTGAGGTTCGGTTCGGCATATCGTTTCGAAGCTAATCCAGAAAATAAAATAGTTACGATACCACTTAGACGAAGCGTTTCCGCCAAGAAAAAAGGAAAGTAGACTATAAGGCAATAGAGTGAAAGCTCAAGCAAGGGGGTATCTTTCATGTTGACAATTTTGAAAAGATATCCAACTATTGCACCACTAAATATCCCAAGCGCCAAAGATCCGCAAAAAATATACAGAAAATCCAGCGCGAAGGCAACTATGGCAATAGTAACTTTCGTCATATTCTCCTCATGACCCACAAATTTTCCGAACGTATTGAAAAGAACTAACCCCACAGCATCATTCATGATAGATTCACCGAAACAAAGATAAAACAACTGAGGGTCTACCCGTTTTTGTTGAAATACTGCTAACGTTGACACAGGATCAGTTGCAGATATCAACGCTCCGAATGTAAGCAACTCTCCCATCGTCGGTTTGAAATTCCCCGTTAAACCCAACTCGACAGCTAGCTCCAGAAACAGTGCAACAGCAAACGTAGATATGGCAGTTCCAAGACAAGCATACAGAAAAATCGGTACAATATGCCTCATAAAAAGCTCATTTTTAATGTGATATCCAGAATTAAAAATAATCGGCGGAAGCAAACCAACAAAGAATATTTTCGGACTAAACGAAAGCAAACCTTCAATAATCTCTTCTTCATTATCCTCATAACCATCATCTACATCACCACCATCACTACCACTGCTCGATCCTTTATCAAAAATAGAAAAAATACCACCCACGACCAACCCCACCAATATAACCAGTCCAGCTTCTGGAAACCAATACAACTTGGGAGAGTGATGCAATTTGTTACAAAGTACTAACGTAAAGGCAAGCAGGGATAGAAATATAAAGAAATAAATCGATACAGTCTCCTCGGTCGCCGTCCAGCCGACTGCTACAGTGTATTCGGAAGATTGTCGTTGCTCGTCGTTGCCCATGTTTGTAGTTTATAGTTTTTGTTATTTTTATGAGTTAGTTTAGCTGTCCATTGCTTCCTATATCGAACGTTGGGTGAATGTGATCTTAAAAATGAGATTGGAATAGCATATGTATTATGTATTTCTTGTGTATGTTCGTACGCATACGCGGGTTGGCGCGTTTTCATTTTTTTCAATGCTGTCGTGATCCGTGATCCTGATTTTGATTTTGAAGTTTGTTTGTTGTTTGTTTCTTTTCCACGAAGACGAGGGTCGATTATGTGAGCGCGTGTAGATAAACTTTGCTGTACTTACGTGTACCGCGCGTACTCCGCCGGTCGTAGAGCAGTAGGATGATAAGTATCCTTTGTTCAGACGAAACTGCTGTCTAGTCAATATACCACGTAGAAAGC
>Ga0115008_10001259_pt1 | contig 20138 bp, 13 predicted proteins | sample FraStrMetagenome_FD_87164 | JGI IMG/M metagenome (GOLD analysis project Ga0115008, IMG submission 87164) | Marine eukaryotic phytoplankton communities from Arctic Ocean - Fram Strait ARC3M Metagenome | ecosystem: Environmental > Aquatic > Marine > Oceanic | place: Fram Strait | collected...
AGGGATAGGAGGACGGCACGCGCTCACGCCGCCACCACAAACAACAAACAAACACGTTAGAGTTGTTTGGTATTGCTAAAAATCTCTCTCCCCAAACAAACAACAGACTCAGACAGGGATTTTAAGGAGAGGAGTATGTGTTGCTAGCCGTCGCCCACCTTGCGCCTTGTGGGCGTCTGCCTCTTCCACAATCTCTCTTTGCAGTCTGTCGCCAATGCGACCTTCATGCCGCCTCGCGGTCGTCCCACTCCTCTCGTCGTTCTTTCTCTCTCCAAACTCGCAACTGTCTGTCGCTTCATCCTCTGTCTGTCTCGCCGCTCTCCTCTGCAGATCTGCGCCTCGTCCTGCGACGCCGCCGCCGCCTGCCGATCCCTTGCTCTCGCGGCTTCACCCGCCTCTCGGCGCAACTCCGCCCTTCTCGCGGTGTATTTTGGCCCCTCGAGTTTATCATCAAGCTCTCCTCGCGCAAGAACCACATTTTTCTGACTCCAACTCCGATCATTTCACATTTGCCGCCAAGACCCAAGTCATGTCGTTGCTCAGGTCCACTCTCGTTTCGAACACTCCTCTGTGAGTCTGGCAGCTCTCTCTCCTTCTTCTTCTGCCGATCGGTACAAAGTAGTTGGCTCGCCGCCGCATTCTGTGAGTTGCCTTCCGGAGTGCCCGCCGTTTGCGTTGGCGACAGTAACGCCGAACCTGCTGGGCCGAGGCGAGAGGACGCGGGAGAATGGCGGACTACCCTCCGCAGGAAGGGCACGGCGTCGAGGGAGTGCAGGTGGACGTGCCTGGAGTGCCGGGTGTGGTGCCAAAGCCGGTCAACAACCGCCGGATTGGTGACGCGAGAATTGAGGGGGACGACATCGCCGACGGCTACCCCACAAAGATGCTGGGGATCTGTGTGGCATCAGTCTGGCTCATCGCCGCAGCGGCTGCACCCCGTAATGGTTACATGAGCTTGGACAATGGATCGGGTGACTTGTGGGACGTGGATCTGGACGGGCCGCACACCTATTGCATCGTCGTTGGGTCCATTGCGCTCACCCTTTGTGCGATCGTGCTCATGCTCATCAAGTACAAGCCGGAACCGCTCGAGAAGGTGATCTGCAACATTCGTGGCTCGCCCGTCAAAGGCGAGCAGTTTGTCGCCATCTTCCTCGTCTTTTGGTGGGCGGCGGCTGCAGCGGTGGGAACCTTCTACTCGCCTTTTGAGACCAACGTCGGGAATGGCTATTTCGCTCTCTGGGCACCGCGTCCCCGCCGCCCGCCCGAGGGCGACGTGACCTCTCGCCGCGGCTTGCTCACCCCGGCCTCCTCCCACTGCAGGCTGGGTTCGGCTTCTCTCTCTCCGCGCTCGGCGACTGCTACGAGACGGTGCGCAAGCAGCTGACAAAGAGCCGGTCGAGGTTGTCTAAAGCGGGCGGATTTGGTGCGCACCCAGAGCCTCCCTTTGGGCAAAGCTCGGCTGTGAAGCCACCCTTCTTGGTAGGCTCGCGCGACGACCTCTCGATCCACGCGCCTGCGATGGGCCTCTTTTGCGCGTGCATGGTTCTGCTGTTTGCGTGCATCAAGCCGCTCAGCGATGCCAACGAGGATGACCAAGATCTGTGGGAGGCGATCCTGGGCATCGTCGCCTCGATCATTACGATTATTATGACCCTGCTCTTCAAGTGCCTTGACGAGCAAGGATGTGTCGTTAAGCTCATGGTGTCGGTCATTGCGTGCTTGTGGATCATTACTGCCGGCATCCTCACCTTCCGCCAGGCACCTCATCGCCCCTCCACGCAACGCCCCAGACCCCCTTCCCTCAATGACGCTCTCGTCCACTCTCCGCCCAACAGCCCTTCACCGAGACCTCCAACGGGTTCTTTGCCTCGTATGCGAGCCTCTTCTTCTGCTTTCAACTCGTTGCGATCACATTCTTTGAGAAGTGACAAATATCGGCAGAAGTGAAGGGGACGCGCCGTGACCCAATCCGAGGCATGCACTGGCTGTGCGCACCTGATCGTAGCAGGATCGCAAGTTGACGCAATGTAGGTTGAGGGCACTACCTGCGCAGTCACACCGCGCACACCCACCCCGGAAAATGAGTAGACACTACGAGGGGGGCATTCTCGAGCCGATTGGTTCTGTTATAATTTCTTTCAAGATCAAGTTTCATATCTTGGTAGTCTTTGTCTTTGTGCGGCGAGAGTTGAAAAAGCCACACGTCACGAACGCACAGCACCTGCGGTGCGTGGTGACGCAGACGGCATATAGTACGCTAGAGACAAGGAGAGAGTGCGGTTTACGCGCGTGCGCGCGGCGTGGGCTACATTGCCTCCTCCCCCCCAGCTCTCTCCTCGGCTCGCATCATGGGCCGCAGCCGAGGTGGAACGACGGTGTGCAAAGAGAGAGCTGGCTTTGCGCGCCGAGCCTGGGAGGCGTGCCGCAACTCGTTCGGAACTGGTCCAGGCGGCAACGGAGTGAAGCACACGTCTCGCAGCAGCACCATCGCAAACATCGCTTCCAGACCGAGACCAGTTGTTGAGTGAAGCAGCAAGAATGCAAAGCGTGCCGTGGTGTGAGGCCCATAGACATGGATGGGAAAGCCAGGCATGAAGGAGAATATGACACCGCCCGCACAAAATCCCCAGTAGACGCTCATCAGGGCAGCGCCTGCCAACGTAAGCACCACGGCAATTGACCTGACCAGCGAATTATCCGTTGAGTTCACGCACACTGCAGCGAGAGCCATGCAAGCATCTCCTCCCAGGGCGAGATTCATCATCATGGTAGGCGCAACAGCTGCTGCCGATAGACGCAGTGCGACCGAAGCAGCTACGTAGACGATAGTTATAGCTGAAATCTGGCTCTCTCTCGGTAAGCTGATCTCGACCATCGAAATGATGGAGTCGATTGCCTGGATCAGCGCCCCTCCCAGCTCATCCGAGGCCCGATCGGCCAGCAACAGCCAGCCAGGCATATCGTCGGCCATTCGTGGAACGCTGTCTCCTTGCGTGCCACTTGCGCGACCGCCTACAGTGTACGTCTCTCTCGTTGACTTTTAGCTTACTGGGAGAAAAGAGAGAGGGGGGTTGTGTTCTCTAGGCTATAAGTACGTACGTACTGGGAGAAAAGGGAGAGGGGGCTGTGTTCTCTATTTCGTTGTACGTACTTTTAGCTTACTGGGAGAAAAGGGAGAGGGGGTTGTTTGTGTTCTCTAGGCCCCCAAGGGCCCTACGCGCGGCGTGAGAGCTCGGAAGCGAGCTTTGCACGGCGGTCGAGGCTCTCTCTCTCTCGTTGTACGTATGTGGCTCTTTCCTACATTCCCGTAGGAGGGGCCCCCACCCAGCCAGGGCGCAGGGGCAGGGCCGCCGCCCATCAAAAGGGACTGCGGTACTCGAGTAGAAGACGCCCAATCTTGCCGCGCAAGAACCATACATCTCTTTTCACCTACCATCCTTAAGAAAGGCTCGCCCCGCTCTGGTGTCGGGATCTAGCCGGCCGCGGGCTAAAGGCCCCCCGCGTCCGGGGCGGCTTGCAAGCGCCGGCCTCGATGTCGGGGGACTAGCAAGAGCGAGAGTTTGGCCTACTTGTTAAATAACACTCAGGCGCGTGAGCTGGCATGTCTGAAAAAGAGAGAAATATTACGCCCGCCGAAAAGTCGACTCGCGCCGAAGCGAAGCGTTACAGACGGCATGGACGCCGACAAAGGCGACTACGTCGAGGAGGAGGGGCACCTCGCGCCGCCGCCTCAGCTGGACGGTGGCGGTGCGGTGGTGGACTCGGAGGAGCTTCGCGCCGGCGCTCAGGATGAGCGCGCTGCAGCAGCGACGGAGGCAGCGCGGCTCGCTGATGGAGCAAAGCAGGCGGCGCAGGAGTCGGCGCTGCTCGAGGCACGGGAGGAGCGCGATCGGCTGGCCGCGGTGGCAAGCCCTTTGGATGAGGCAAAGCGGTCCCTCGAGGCGGCGAGACGGAAGCGCGACGCCCTATACTCGCAGCTCGAATCGGCTGAGGTCCACCTCGCAACTGTCGCGGCGGCGAGAAATGCGGCGGAGAGGAAGCTGGACCGGCTGGCGGAGCGCGAAGGGAGGCAGCGACAAGTCTCGCCTGTCCGAAATGCCCCGCCAGTCTCATTAGGCCAGGCGCCTTCGGCCTCTGACGCAAAGGCGATGAGGGACTCCTTGAAGCGAGTCAAGGAGGAGATTCGGGCGATGGAGCTCCGTCTCCCGGCTCACGAGGAGGCTCGCTTCCACGTGGAGAAGCTTCAGAACGAGCGCCGGAGCGCCAAAATGCGCGCGGCCGCGCTCAAGGCGGAGATCCGGCGTCTCCTTGACGAGACGACGAGAGAGCGGGGCGTCCTTGCGGCCCTAGAAGCGGGCGCGGCCCCCACAGACACAGAGCGGCGGGACAATGCGGAGGTGGTGCGGCTCAAGACGGCCATCGCGGCCGAGAACACCGCGCGGGCGTCGGCTGAGCGCGATGCAGCAGCAACTGCGCGCAAGCTGCGCGTGGTTCACACCGCCCTCGCGGGCTTCTTCAGCGCTCACCGCCTTTCCTCTGCGAACTGCACGAGGGAGGAGCACGGCGCCGCTCTTGCCGAGTACGTGGCTGCGTGCTCCTCCACGGTCCACGAGGCGGAGAAGCGGGTTGGATTTCTAGAGGGCAAGGCGGAGCGTCTGCAGCAGCTCTACGACGAGGCGGCCGGTGAACTCACAAAGGTGGTGCATGCCAGAACGCGCCGCGCCATGCGACGGCGGCGACCGTTGCCGGCGCTAGAGCCCGGCATTGAGCGAGCGGCGCCAGAGGAGCTGCCTGCGGCGCCGCCGCCCGAGCCCATACTGGAGAGACAGCGGCCGTGGCGGACGGGCACAAAGCCGAGGTCGGCAGCGACCGCGCCCAGCCCGAGGCTTGCCAAAGCTGCGCCCAAGCAGGCGCCCAAGCAAGCTCGTTCTCCTGTCCGTGGAGGCCGCCGGTCTGGACGCAAGCTGGAGGAGAGGGCTGCAAACGTTCCGACCGACCGCGGCGCAAGCAACTCTGCACCGGCACCGAAGCCGTTCTTTGGGCTAGCTGCTGCAGAGACGAAGACTACAGAGGCCGCAGAGCCGACGCAGGCGACGGTGGCGCAAGTGGTGGAGGCGGTAGAAGAGGAGGGGGCGATGGCGGACATTGATGTGACGCAAGCGGTAGGAGCCATGGAGTACCGTGGAGGAGCTAGCGTGGCGAGGCAAGGCTCGGACGAGAGAACAGGGGCGATGGCGGAACAGGTGGCACAGGATGCGTCTACTCATCATGAGCCTGCTGATATGGTGGGGCGAGGCGATGCCGCAGACATGCAAGAGGAGACGGCAGTTGCGGCAGTGGAGACCAGCTCGAAGGCCAAGTCGGAGTCGGAGTCAGAGGTCGAAGCGGTTGAGACGCTAATGCCAGTGCTAATGCCAGCTGAAGCGACAGAGCCGTCTCAGGGATTTACCGACGATACGCAGGCCGAAGGTGAAAAGGGCACGGAAACCGACGAGAAGCGGGAGGAGGAGGAGGACACAGCAACCCGTTTGTCAACAAAGCCATCGCCAGCCCAGCCGGAGCCATCGGAAGCAACGGGCAAGGCGAGCAAAGAGAGAGAGGCGGAGGCGGAGGCGGAGGCGGAGGCAGACATGGAGGCGGAGGTAGCCGTGGTGGAGGCGGAGGCGGAAGCAGAGGTGTTAGCCGTGGTGGACGTTGAGGCAGAGGCGGAGGAGGAATCAAAGGCGGAAGCGGAGCAAGAGGAGGAGCAGGAGGGGGACGGGGAGGCGGAGGTTGAGGCGGACGCGAAAGCGGGGTCGGAGATAGAGCAGGATGTGTCGACGACAGCAGTGACCGCGGTTGCAGACACGCTGGAGGGAGAGAGGGTGACAGTGGGGCAGGCTGAGGACGGCGCGGTGGAGGATACAACGGCGGACAAGGTGGGCAAGGAGGCAAAAGCTGATGAGGTAGAGGGCTCTGCAACGCCAACGTGGGAGGCCGAGGTGGAGGGTGGGGCAGCGGCAGAGGGTGAGGCCGCGGCGGGGCGGGTTGAGGCATCGGAGGAGGCCGCGGGTGAGACGGCAGCGCCAGCGGCGGCACCGCCGCCGTCCGACGACCTTGGCGTCGATGACGCCCTTCAGGGTCAGCTGCCATCATCCGACGATCACGATGACATGGTCATGGACGATGAGTGACCCCACCCCGCCCGCCTCTGCTACCACACTCTCTTTCACGATCCCAGTCTTGTGAAGTTGTGTTGTTCAAAAGACCCGTATATACTCAAAAACTCCATCGCCATGACGTGAAGAAACAGACGGCAGAGAACCACATCCCACCAGAATGCAGAAACCATTGCGACACCCACCTTCAGTCACCGTCGAGCGAGCGGCAACGAAAGCGGGCTGTAGTGTGCGTGGCCACTGCACGGCGCGCGGACACCGTAGCGCCCTCCCACGTAGCTGGGCGAGTCCGCGCAACGTACAGGCCGGCCCGCCATGGGGCCCCAGGGGGGGCTCACTTGGGGCTCACTTGTCCTCCTCCCAGCGGATCCCAGACACGCTGAAGTCGCTGAGCAGCGGCGCCATCGCGTCGACGAGCTGCTCGAGCGTGGCCTTCTCCGCCTGCGCTGCGAGGAAGCTCAGCGGCTTGAAGGCCGCCTCGAGCCGCTCCGCGTCGGCGCCGCTGTCCTGCAGCGCTCGGGCGGCGAGGCCTTGCGCCGTCGCCCACGCCATCTTGTCCTTGGGCGTCTGCTCGGCGGCGCCGACGAAGCACGAGAGCGCGTCGACGAGGCGAGGCGGGTTGACGCCGTCGCGGAGGACCTCGCCCGCCCGCGCGTAGAAGCCCGCTGCCCGGCTCGAGGAGGCGAACGAGGCGGCGGCGCACCAGATTCGCGCAGCGCGCACAAGCGACACCCCCCGTGCGCGCTCCTCCGGCTCGCGGCTCGCGCAGAGCATGAAGGCGATGGCGGCGTGGTGGAAGGCGGCGGACCTGGCCTCCTTGGGCGCCACGGCCGCCTCGTCGCAGAGCCGTCGGCCGCCCGCCTCGAGGGCTCGCTTCTCGTCCCCGCCTTTGAGGAAGGCCTTCTCGGCGTGCGCCCAGAGCCGGTTCCGCTCGAGGTTGTCCGCCTGCCGGAGCCAGTCCTCGGCCGACGACTTGCGGCTCTTGGTCTTCGAGACGGAGAGGAGGCCCTCGAGCCCGCTCTCGGCGACGCCGGCGCGGCTCAGCAGGTCGAAGAGCGGCTTCCGCCGCTCGGTCGACGAGTCGTAGACGAAGCAGCGCTTGCGCGCGCGCGTCATGGCGACGTAAAGCATCTTGAGCTCCTCGCAGAGGATGTTGTCTCGCACCGGGTCGAAGGGCGCGGCGCCGCGGTCGGCCGTCGCCGCCCCGGCCGCCGCCTCGTCGCCGTCGAGCGTGCTGAGGACGGCCCACGTGCACTCGCGCGGCGAGTCGGCGAAGAAGTCGAAGATGCAGACGTCGTCGAACTCGAGGCCCTTGCTCTCCTGCGAGGGGGCGGCAAGCGTGGGCGGGGTGTGGTGTGTGGTGTTGTTGTGCGTGCGTGTCTGCGCGTGCGCGGTCAGGTGGGTAGTGGTGCGGGTCGCGCCTCGACGGTGAGGACGAGCCCGGACTGCAGCAGCGGCGGCAACTTCTTTTTGGCCGAGGCGCTGCGCACGATGACCACCTGGTTCGCGCCCATCTCGCACAACCCCAGCTCGTCCCCCGCGAGCATCATCTCCGAGACGCGCGCCGGCGTCGTATCGGGCAAGAGGGCGGGCTGGCGAGGGACGGGCGGGCCAGGCGGGAGTGAGAGGGTCGGGCACGGGGCAGGCGCTATCTGGTGGCGGCAGGGACAACGAGGGGCTGTGGGGTGGGGGGAAGTGTCTCGGAAGTGTCTCACCGGCGGGCCGAGGAAGTGGCCGCGCTCGTCGTTGAGCCTATCAACACGAAGAGGGGTGAGCGCCGAAGATGAAGGCTGTGCAGAGACGCGCGCTTGTCGTCGAGCCGGTCGAGCGTGGTCGGGAAGAGCTTTGTGAGGAGCGAGACGAGCGCGTTCGCGGCGGTGAGGATGCCCGAGTGAGTGCGGTAGTTGGTGATGAGCTGCGCGGGCTTCGGGCGGCCGTCAAACAGCAGCCGCACGTCGGTGAAGCGGAAGCCGACGCCGCGCGTGATGGTCTGCGCCGTGTCGCCGCAGACAAAGAAGCCGTCCTACACGTCGAGGGAGAGCGGGTCATCTCGCTCTCTCTCGCGCAATCTCGCCGCGTCACCGAAGAGGCCGTCCTTGTCGGTCGCGGCGTCGTGCAGCAGCGCCAGCTCCGCCATGGTCAGATCCTGCACCTCGTCGATGATGACGCGGTGCAGCGGCGAGTGCCGGACCTCGCCCTGGCGAACCTGCGTGAAGAGGTGGAAGACGACGTCGCACACGTCGTACAGCCTGTGCCGCCGCTTCTTGCGCAGGTAGTCCTCGAAGGCGTCGTAGGCGACGCCGCGCATCTCGGCGGGGAGCGGCGACATCTTGCTCGCCAGCGCGATGTACTCGTCGCGCGAGAGGTAGCCCTCCTTCGTCTTCATCGCCTCGCGGCTGCCCTTGATGTAGGAGAAGGCCTACGCGGAAGGCTCTGGGAGGGGTCTCGGACGGGTCTCGGACGGCGCGTCCCGATGTAGCGGGTCGCCTCGCGGTAGAGCGTGCTCACCGAGAGAGAGCGCAGCGTCTTGTGCCCCTGGAAGAGCTGCTCAAACATCTCGAACGTGAGCAGCTCGCGGCGCGCCTCTGGCGCGGCGTTCCCCTTCTGTCGCCGCTGCCGCGCCGCCGCCGCCGCGCCGCCACGCGCGTCGCCGGTGGACCGCGTCGGGCTGTCGTCGCCTAGTGGACGTGCCTCGGACGCGTCATGGACGTGTTCATGGGCAGCGGGCGCGCGCATCGGGCGGTCGTCGCCCTCGGCGAGCTCCATGTGCGAGAGGAGGGAGGCGAGGCCGTCGCCAGTCCCGTTGATGGCCTCCTTGAACTGGGCCTCCTCCTGCTCGGACTTGAACCAGCGCTGGTCGGGCGGGAGGCAGCGGTCGAGCAGCACCAGCCACTCGGAGGAGGAGAGGAAGAGCGGCGCTCGCAGCTCCGGCTCGGCGGCCGAGAAGTCGAGCTTGAGCCGCTCCGAGTCGGCAGGAGGCTCGCCGAGCGGGAGCATGAGCTGCTCGGAGTGGCTCTTGACGCGCGACGCGAGGGTGACGCTCTTGCACAGGAAGAGCACGTTGGTGTGTGGCGGCAAGCCCCCCTCGATGGCGCTCAGCTCCTGCGGCGTCGGAGGCGCCGTCGCGCTCTCGTCGCCGCTGGCGCGCTCACGCAGCGCCGCGTCGCGCGCCGCGCGGCGAGCCGAGTTCGTCTCCTGCACTCGGTACAGGATCTCGAGGGCGAGGCTCGTCTTGCCGGTCCCGGAGCGGCCGACGAGCAGCGTGGAGCAGGTCGGCTGCGGCGGAGGGACGAGGGACTGCTCGTGCGCGTCGAGGAGCAGCGGCAGGTGGAAGCCGCGCTGCGCGAGGTCGCACGCCTCGCCGAGCAGCTCCTCCGTGAGGAGGAGCAGCCTACAGGTGCTCCGAGGGGGTGGTCCGACACTCTTGCGGGAAATGCGGCTCGCGGGGCGAAGAGCCGGTTTGCCGCGAGAGGTGGTCCGACACGGCGTGCCACTTGATCACGTACGGCACGCTCACGTCGCCGCCCTCGTCCGAGTGGACGGGGTGCCACTGGTCGCCGGGGTGGGAGAGCTCGTTGTTGGTGCCCATCGGGAAGGAGCCCGCCTCGGAGTCGGCGAGGCTGCCGTAGCCCCACGCCTCTTCCACGTACGACATCACCTCCTCGAGGTGCGCCTCGGACGTCTCGACCGACCACACGCGCACCTGGAGGAGAGAGAGGCGGCGGCGAGGAGTGAGGGGGCGGCGGAGGAGAGGCAGCGGGGGAGAGAGTCAGCAAGGGAGGAGGCAGCAGGGAGAAGAGGCAGGAAAGGGGCCGGTGAAGGAGAGAGGCAGCAGGGCCAGCAGCCACCGCCTCGGCGCCGGCCGCCTCGAAGAAGGGGCGAGCGGCGGAGCCGCGCTCCCACACGCAGTGGACGTCGCTGCCCGTGGTCTTGTTGCCGGGCGGGCGCGCGACGAAGAGGTGCTCGCCGTCGAGCCGCTTCGAGACGCTCTCGCCCGCGCCGGTCGCGAGGGCGTGCAGCGTGCGGATGGCCTTGCGGCGGCGCGTCACGTCGAGGAAGGCCAGCTGGAGCAGCACGTGCCGCGTCACGACCACCTGCACCGGCTGGCACTCGAAGCCGTGCTGCTCGACGAACTTCCGCTCGCGCTCGGCCGCCTACAGGCAAGGTTCTGAGAAGGATCAGCAAGAGGTCGATGCCCATCTCCCGCGCTCGGCCGCCGCCCGCCGCTGCCGTCGCCGCCGCAGCCGCCGGCGCGGTGGCGCTGCCCGCGGCCGATACGACGGCGCCTGGACGAGCTGCGGACGACGTATTGCCCTTGAGCGGGGCCGCGGCGCCGCCCTTTAGCGGCGGCAGCTTCTTCGGCTTGGAGGCGCTTGCCGCCGCGCTGTCGCGTCCGAGGAGGGAGGCGACGGTCGCATCGGCGTTGAGGAAGGAGTCGATGCAGGACGGCGCGCCGCCCGCCTTCTTGAGCCGGTCCTCCGCCGCCTGGGCCTTGCGCGCCGCCTCGGCCTTGAGCTCTTCGACCAGCTTGTACACCGGGCCGGCCGGCTTGCCCTTGTCCTTGTCCGGATGCTCGCACAGGTCGTTCGGCTTTTGCTTCTTGAGGTTGAGGTAGGCGCCGTTGAAGACGTGCAGCCCGTGCTGCGGCTGGGCGACCAGCTGGCTCACCGCGTCGACGTCCTCCGCCGCGCACGCCAGGTGGACCGCCAGGTTGCCTCGCGCGTCCCGCACGAACGGGTTTGCGCCACGCTGCGCCAGCAGCAGCCCGAGCACCTGGGAGAGAGACGCCGAGAAGATGCGCCGAGAGGACGAGAGGCTCGGCGCGAGGAGGAGGGCGAGCGCACCTTGGAGGTGGCCTGTCGCACCTCGGCCGACCGGTCCGCGCGCGGGCAGATGGTTGGCTGCTCCTTGTCCGCCTCCCAGACATACAGCCCTCCGGCCGCCGCCAAGTGCAGCGCCGCCTGCCCGCAGCAACGGCCGCCGTCGCCCCACTTGACAAAAGCAGCGGCGTTGGCGCGGAGCAGCGCCTCGACGAGGGGCACCGCCGACGCCTACTCTCGGACAAGCTCGGGCGGTCAATCTCGGGTCATCTCTGGTCAATCTCAAGCAGCGCCCCGACGGCCGGGGCCTGCGGCGCCATCGCGAAGGCATGCAGCGGCGCGCCCTCCCAGCTGCTGGCCGGCTGCTGCAGCCGCCTCTTGAGCTCCGCCTGCAGCACAGGCGACACCCACGCCTGATCTCGGGCAACCTCGGGCGATCTCGGGCAGTCTCGGCTCCGCCTGCAGACAGGAGGGCCACGCCGGCCACGGCACAAACGCGAGGAGGAGCCGGCCAGTCGACTCGTGCAGATGCGAGGCTGCAGCGGGTGAGGCGGCCGCCAGAGCCGGGTCGCCCTCAAAGACGTCTCGCTGGCGAATGACGCACGCCGCAATCAGCTCGGTCGCCGCGCGCCACGCGCGCGCCTCGCTCCTGCCCGCGCCGCCGCCCGCCTCGAGGCCGAGGTGCGCCCACGCCACCCACGGAGCGCCGCACCGCACGAGCAGGTCGAGCGTGTCGAGGCCGCCCTCGCCCCGCGCGGCCGGGTCTGCGCCGAGCTTGAGCAGCGCGCCGAGGACGGGCTCGAGCTTGCGGATGGTCAGGCCGCCATCCTACTCACAGGCACTCGCATTCTCCCATCCGCAGCTCGAGCTTGCAGGTGGCCGAACCGCCCTCCTGCTGCTTCGGGGCGACGGCGCCGCACAGCTCCACAGCCAGAGAGAGGAGCCGCGAGAGCTCGTCCGCCCCGCCGCCGCCCGCCTCCGAACCAAACTCGCCGGGCGGCGGAACGCCATTGCCGCGCCCCTCCGCCGCGGCTGGAGCGCCGCGCAAGCCGGAGAGGCCGGCCGGCGGGACGGCGAGCTCGGATAGCGAAATCGGTCGGCTCGCCATTCCGGGCTCCTCCTCCTCCGGAAGAGCAATCAGCCGCTCGATGGCGACGAGCCGCTCCTCGACACTCCCATCGCTCGCCTCGCCGAGCTCGGCCTCCAGCGCGCCGATCCGCTGCGCGAGGTCCGCGCCGGTTGCGGCAGGCTCGCTGCCGAGGCCCTCCTACTCACAGCTCCCGCCGTCTGCACTCCGCTCCTCTGTTCTCGGGCGGCGGGACCGCCGCCCAAGCCCTCCTCGCACCGCGCCACCCGGCGCGCCAGCTGCGCCGCCTTGAGAAAGGGCCCCGCCTCTGGCAGCTTCGCCACCGGGGGCGCCCCCTCGAGCAGCCTCTCGAGCATGTGCGCGTGGCCGCAGCACACGGCGTACGCCAGCGGGCTCGCGCGTGTCAGCCGCCTAGAGTGTCGACACAGCACGGTGAGCCAGCGCGCCTCGCGCGCACAACACACGGGCGTGCGTGTACAGTGCAGCACGGCGGCAGTGCAGCCGGAATACAGGCGAGCACGTGCCTCTCAAGTGCTGGGGATACAAGGGCCTGTCTCGGCATCTGGGGTCAGCCGCGTCGGAGCGAACGGCGAGTAGCCAGCACGGAGGAAGGCCTGCGCAGCCGCCGCGTCGCCCACGGCGGCCGCGAGGTGCAGCGGCGTGAGGCTGCCTCGCAGCTCCATCCCCTGCCCGTGCGCGGCCCGCGCGTCGTGTGCGAGCCGCTCCACGAGCAGCGCACCGACGCCTGCGCGATCCGCACCTAAAGGCAGGCTCCGAGAAGGCTGCGAGAAGGTGCCTGGCAGGCTCCTGGAGGGGGCGCCTCCTCCGCCCGCACCGGCGATGCTCTGCAGCGCGCTGAGCAGCGGCGGCGGCGTGCCGAACAGCTGGAAAGGCACGGCCTCGGAGGCAGCCTCGAGCACCTGCGACAGCTCCGCGGCGGAGGAGACAACGGCAACCTCGCCGGCCTGCGGGGCGAGGAAGGGGAGGGGAGGGGGTGGAGGACGAGAGGGCGAGAGGGCGAGAGAGGGCGAGAGGGCGAGAGAGGGCGAGCGAGGGTGCAAGCCTTCTTGCCGCAGAGCACGGCGAGGGCGTCGCGCTCGCTGCTGACTTCGCCGAAGCACTCGCCCACACGCGCGCAGAGCCGCTTGACGGTCCGGCTGCCGGAGGCCGCGGAGGCGCCGCGCCGGCTGAGGATGAACTCGAGCATCTCCTTGAGTGGGCGCCGCCCTCCGTCCGACTGCAGCGGCGGCCTAAGGGAAGGTTCCGAGAAGGTTCAAGAAAGGCTCCTGTGCCGCCAGCCTCCGTCCCGACTGCGGCGGCCGGCTTGGGCGGGAGCGGCCGCCGGCGGGCTCGCGGCCCGCCTCCTCCTTGGTCGCCTTCTCGCGCTCGTACGCGGCCCACTCCGTGTCCACCTGTTCACAGGCACAGCCGTGAAGAGGCGCCGTTCGCAGCGACCCGCAAAAGCCCACTCCAACCTCGTCGGTGGTCGGCTCGCCCATCGCCCAGCGCGACAGCGCGCCCGCCGGCATCGCGCCCCACAGCTGCTCGAGCAGCGCGCGCCAGCCGTCCGCCTCCTCGGTGCCGCCCTCGCCGCCGTGCAGCGCCCGCGCCCACGCGTGGTCCACAGCGCGCAACACGTCGGACGACGTGTGCCAGGCCGCGCCCGAGCGGCTGCCCGCGGCAAGGAGCAGGCCGAGCGCCGCGGTGTCGCGGCGCTCGACGGCGAGCCGGATGGCGCTCTTGCGCTCGACCTGCAGATCGAGGCCGACGGTCGGGATCGCCTCGGCGAGCTTCTGCTCCCAGCCGACCGAGGAAGCCACGCTCTGCACCCCCTCCTTGACCACCTCCTTGGCAGCAGAGGCGACGCCGGCGACGGCGCCAAACATCTTGGAGACCATGCCCTCCTTCTTGGCCTTCTTGGCCTTCTTGGCCTTGGAGGCCGCCGCCTTGGAGGCCGCCGCCACGTCCTTGACCTCCGCCGGCGCCGCCGCCGCCGCCGCCGTCGACTCTGCAGTGAGCTCGCCGCCCAATGACTCGCCCTCCTCCTCGCTGTCGGACTCGAGCTCCCTCCACGTCTCCCCCTCCGCCGGCCCGCCCGCCACGCCGTCCGGCGCGCAGCCGACAACGTACCGGCGTGCCGACATCTCCTTTTGCACCTCCGCGACCACCTTCTTGGCGTCGTCCTGGTTCGCGAGCTCCGTGAGGTCGGCCTCCGCGTCGTCGAGCTGCGTCTCGAGCTGCCGCCGCCGCTTCAAGCGCTTCTGCTTGGCAGTCTTCTCCTTCTTGCGCTCCTTCTCGTCCTGCTCCATGGAGGAAAGCGACTGCGACCCATTCCCCTGCACGCCCGCGCCGCCGTCGAGGCTAACACGGCTTGAGCCGGGGCGGGAGGCATGAGGCGACCTACGCAGAGGCAGGCAGGCGTAGAGGGACGCGGTGCTGGGAAGAGGAGGAGAGGACGAGGCACACCCAGAGACAGGCTCGGCGGCGGCAGCACTCGGCGCGAGGGCGGCGGTGAAGGCCCGCTCTGCGGCCTTCTCGGCATCCTCGACCGAGGCGCCCGCCTCCTTCGCCGCCCTCCTCGCCGCCGCCGCCTTCTCCATCGCCTCCCCCTCCAGGAGCTGCTGCGCCTTTGCGAGCGACCCGGCGCCCGTGCGCGCCTCCCACTGCTTGGTGGCCTTGCTCACGCCCTTCTCCGCGGCTTCGAGCGCCTTCTTCGCCTCCTCCTTGGCGGCCGTCGCCGCGTCGAGCTCCTCCTTGGTGGCCTTGGTTGGGGTGGCGAGAGCCGTCTGCAAACAAGGTCGGAGATCATGGGGCGTGCACCGATCGGGGAGCGGGCGACCGGCGTATAGGGCACCTTTTGGCCGGCGTTCAGCCGGCTCTCCATGTACGACGCGCGGACCTTCATGAAGGCCGCGTTCGCCTCCTCGTACTGGCTCTTCTTCGCCGCGAGCGCCTCCTTGAGCTTCTCGAGGACTGTCGACCCGTCGGCCGCAGGCGACTCGGGCTCCGCCTCCAGCGGCTCCAGCTCCTCCGGCTCAAGCTCGGCAGGCCCCATGTCCTCGATCATCTTCTTCATCCGGCAGAGCAGCGGCCCTCGCGCGTCGTTGACGTGCGATCTCGCGCGCTCGAGCAGCTTCGCGGCCTTGCGGAAGCGGCCCTGCTCGAGCAGGTCGAGGTGCTGCCTGCGGAGCAGCTTCAGCTGGTCGCAGAGCGCCTCCCACGCCTGCTTCTCGTCCGTCTGCACCAGCAGCCCCTTCACGTTGCCGAAGCGGGCCAGCCTGCCGCTCTCCTGCAGCTGCGACTGAAACTTGGCGAGCGCCTCCTTGACCAGCTCAAACGACGTTGGAGTTTGGAAGGCCGTTGCTCTCAGCTCGAAGTCGTGGAGCGCGTCGGTGACGCGGCTGTGGTCGAGGTGGGCTCGCTCTGAGTTGTTGCGCGCGAGGAAGCCCCACTCCTTTTGCTTGTTCTCGTCGAGGCCGCCCCAGCTCTGATCGAGCTTCGCCACTAGAGTCGACGCCTGCTCCTCTGCAGCGCTCAGCAGCGTCGTCGCAGCACCCTTCGTCATCGACTTCGCGCCTTGCTTTGCGACCTTTTTGCGGAAGGACTGAAGGTCTGCAGACCTCGGCGCCCACTGGCTGTCCTTGTCCTGGCCCTTCTCTCGCCGCAGAGCGGAAACGACGTCGGGGTGGTCGAGCAGCAAGCGCGCGAGAAGCGTGTCCTTGTACAGCTCCTCGCCGGTCACCTTGCACGGGCCACCGGCGAGGGGCGCCAGCTTGAGCGGCGTGCAGAACTCGAGGTAGCGCGCGACGAACTCGTCCTCGGGCATCTTGAGATGCGCGCCAAAGCGCAGCTTGCTCTGCTTGCTGCCGAGGAAGAGGCGGAGCGACGCGTCCGCCGGCGAGAGGAGCGGGCACATCTCGGAGGCGCCACGCCTCAGCTCGAGCGCGTTGCCCGCCGGCCCGCACGCGCAGATCACGTCGCCCTCCAGCAGCCCGGCGACCCGCGCTGCCCCGTCGCGGACACGCCCGACGGCGAGGCCGCGCCCCGATGGCTCTGCTGAGAGGTCGCACGCGACCGACTCGTTCTGGAACTTGAGCAGGGCGATATGGTGCGACGAGTCGGCCCCGACCAGCTGCGCCACCGTCGCGTTGGGAACGCGGACGCGGCACGAGTGCCACTGCTGCAGCTTCTGCAGGCGCTTGAGCGCCGACGCGTGTGACTTCTCGGACTCGACGATGGCGGTCTCGGCCTTCTTGACCGCCAGCCACAGCCGTTGCGACGCGTCCTTGTCGGCGCTCTGGCGGCTCGCCTGCTCAAGGATGCGGTGCCCTTTTTCCAGCTCTCGGTCCAGGAAGGCAATGTCTTCCTTGATCTTGCGCAACTTCTCCTCCGCGGCCTCCTTGTCCTTCTCGCCCGATTTCACCTTCTCCATCGCCTTCTCCTCGATCGTGCACACCTTGCCGGCCGCCCTCTTGCGCTGGCGGAGGGCCTTCTTGTTGAGAGCGCCGAGCTCGCTCTCCAACGAGCCCTCCGCCCCGCCGGGGCCGCTCGATAGAAAGCTCGGCGCCAGCAACGAGACGCCCTTTGCCAGCAGGCCCTGCGGCTGCGGCTGCGGCTCGCGCCCAACGAGCAGCTTCGAGACGCTCAGCTGCAGCCGCACGCCGGCGCAGCGAGCCGACGAGGGCGCGGTCGTCGAGAGGGACGCGTCGACGACACGTGCATACCTCTCGCGGCGAGCCACCCGCATGCCCAGCATGAGGCGCGCAAACGTGATCGCCTTGGACCGCTCCTGCGCCTCGACAGTCTCGAGATTGCGGTGCTTCTTGAGGCCTTCCACGGCCGTCCGCAGCACCTCTTCCTGCTCCTCCCGACTCTTCTTCCTAAACTGCGAAGTCAGCTCCGTCGTCTTGACCTTCTTGTCGTAGGTCCGCCGCTCCGTCTCGAACTTGAGGACGGCCTGGAGCGCCGCCTCCTCGGCGACGAGCGCCTCCTTGGAGTGCCTCTTCATCCGGTCCGCCTCGTCCTTGACGACCTTCTCGCCGCTCGCGAGGTTGCTGCAGGAGGACTCGGCCGCGGGACGCTCGCACAGCTCCGCGTCGCCCACCTCACAGCCCGACTCGCGCAGCATCCCGACGACCTTGGCGGCGTCTGTCGCGCCCGTGAAGGAGAGCTCGACGAGGCGGTCCTCCTCGCCTCCGTCGCCGTCCAGCAGCGCGTACCGCGCCTGGAGGCCTTCGCGCTCGCAGCGGTGGACGAGCGTCTCCGGTGAGCCAGCTGCCAGCCGCAGCTGCAGCACCGTGCGAAGAGCGTCGGTGAGCCCCGCACGCACGCACGCGTTGAGGGCCCGCAGCGCGTCGTCCCGGGTGATGCCTCCACGCCGCTCGCACCAGAGGCGGAAGAGGTCGTCGCCGGACGCCATGTGCGCGACGAGCGCCGCCATCCCAAACGGCATGTCCTCCACATGCGAGGCGAAGCCAACCTTGTCCACCCGCGCCAGCGTCGACTCGTTCGGCGCGTCCCGCAGCTCCTGCCGCAGAAGCAAGCTCGCCACGTCGCGCCCGTTCTCCTCGATCGCGTCGCGGCGCTCCTTCTTGGGCTCCCTCTCCTTGCTCTCCTTGCGCGTCGCCCTCTCGACGCACATCGCAGCGCGCGTGAGCAGCGCGAGCGCCTCATTCTCGCCTGGCCCTCGCCGCAGCAGCCGGTCGTTGAGGATCGCCGCCTCGAGCGCAACGAGCTGCTTCCGCGCCGCCTCGCGCTCGGCACCGACCAGCTTCTCGATGGCCGCGCCCAGCGCGTCTTTGGCGTGCTGCCGGTCAAAGTCGGACGGCTCCGGCCGGTCGATGATCGGCTGCAGCGCAAAGCGCTGCAGCGAGGACTCGTCGAGCAGGACGGGGCGGGGCAACGCCTCGGCGAGCACGGCCGTGTCGAGGCGGATCCGCTGGGCCGAGAAGGACAGCCGGGGAGCGACCGCATCCAGCGACGGCAGCGTCACGTTCCGCGCGGCGCGCTGCGCTGCCGCATTGGCGCGGCTCACAGTGCGCCCCGGGACAAGCGCGGCCGCCCCTTCGTCCACCTGGCGAGCCGCCAGCTTGCGCGTTCGCTCCGCCTCCGTCGCCTCCTTGTGCGCCGCGAGCCGCCGCCTCAGCTCCTGATCCTCCTCCTCGGCCTTGGCCTTGGCCGCGGCGGCCGCCTCGGCGGCCACCTGCTCCGCCGTCGGGACGAATGCGGGCGCCTTTGGCGACAGCGACACCGTCTTGGCCGGCTGGAGGACGATCGTCTTCTGGCGTGCCCCCGCCTGCTGGGTGGCCGGCGGCGACACCCTCTTTGGCGGCGCCAGCTGCGCCTTGCGCTGCTCCGCCTCCCTGGCCTCCGCGTCGGCGGCGTCCTTGGCGGCCTGCGACAGTCGCATCCGCATCTCGGGGTCCTCTGCAGAGAGCAGGTCGGGGCCAAACCACTCGATGAGCTTCTGGACCCCGACGTCCACCACGAAGCGGCTCACGCCGATGACCTGCACCCGCTGGTACGGATAGCCTGCGACCGGACCCGAGATGTGCAGCTCCGCGCCCGTCTGCTGCTGCAGCGCGATCTGGTGCGAGTGGTTCTTGCCGAGGAGGATGCCCGCCTTGTCGGACGCGACGGTGAAGACGCCCCAATGCGACGGAGTGTCCGGCTCAGCCCGGCGTGTCGGCAACAGCGACGCCTCGCGCTCGGCGCGTGCTGCGCGCGCCGCGCGTGCAGCCGCCTGCTGCCGTGCCTCGTACTCCTTTAGCCGCTGCGGGTCAGAGAGGATGCCGTAGGCCTCGTTGACCGCGGCGAGAGCCGTCTCCGACCCCGGCACCACCGGCTTCGACGGGTCGAGCAGCGACGACAGGTACTGGTGCTGCGCCTTGAGCGGGTTGGTCGAGGGCGGCAAGTCCCCCGCGGCACCCATGACGCGGCGCGGGTCGCTGTCGGCCGCCTTGATGGCTTCGATCGCCATCCCCGCCTCGATCACGCGCACCCTCTCTGCCTCCTCCGCCTCCATGCGCGCTACCTCGGCCGCTGCCGCCTCTTCGGCGGCCCTGCGCGCAGCCTCAGCCGCGGCAGCCTCCGCAGCAGCGATGCGCGCCGCCTCAGCCGCAGCCGCCTGCTCCGCGGCGATGCGCGCCCTCTCCGCAGCGGCGGCGGCAGCCCGCGCCTCCGCCCGGCGCGCTACCGCGGCCTCCTGCTCCGCGGCAGCCCTGCGCAAGCGCTCAGCCTCGGCAGCCCTGCGCAAGCGCTCAGCCTCCCGCTCGCTCTCGGTAGGCGCAAGCCTCACCGCTTGGCCGACGATCTCGAACGTCTCGGGCCACTGCCGGAGCCACTTCGACAACCCACCCGCCGCCGAGACCTCATCCCGCGACTCGTTGCCCCCAGACGCGTAGAGCGCCGCACCAAACTGAGTCAACGGCATCATCGGCTCGTCCGACTCCGCAATGACGGCGGCGGCGACGTCTTCAAGGCCCCTCCTTGCGGCGGTGGCGTTGGTAGCGCCTCCCTCGGGCCACTCTGCCAGCTCGACCAGCATCTCGCCCCTGTTCTTGGACTCCAGCCAAGGCACGAGGCGGAGCGAGCTCATCTCGCTGACGAGCCCTCGCAGCCCGAGGCTGGAGTCGCCGAGGGTATGCAAGCGAACCTCGGACGGGCGGCGGCAGAAGGCCTTGTGCCGACTAAGCAGCTGCCCGAGTGGCACTCCACGCCCCTCCTCTCGCAGCATGCCGGCCACCTCGGCCTCGAGCTTGCCCCTCGGCGACAGAGAGATGCTGACGCGCGGCTGCTGCCCCTGCAGGGCGAAGTCGGCGGGCCACTGTGCGAGCCACTTTCCGAGCCCGCCCTTTTTCTTGACCGCCGCCGTGATTGCGTCCCGCGCATGCGAATCCGCGAACTGGTCAGCAGCATCTCGGGCCAGTCGTTGACCCAGCTCGGTCAGCAGCATCTCGGGCCCGTCGCGCACCAGCGCCTGCCCGAACCACGCCTGGCGATGGCGGGGGGGGGAAGAGGGGGTGAGGGGCGGGGCTGCGGGGCGGGGGGGGCGGGAGGGGGCTGTGAGGC
>Ga0115008_10001262_pt1 | contig 20115 bp, 13 predicted proteins | sample FraStrMetagenome_FD_87164 | JGI IMG/M metagenome (GOLD analysis project Ga0115008, IMG submission 87164) | Marine eukaryotic phytoplankton communities from Arctic Ocean - Fram Strait ARC3M Metagenome | ecosystem: Environmental > Aquatic > Marine > Oceanic | place: Fram Strait | collected...
AAGCTTCGCGTCAAAAATTAAAAATTGAAATATTTTGACGCGAAGCTTCGCTTCGCGCTTGAAGTTTCGCTTCGCTCAGCCATTTTTAGCGAAATTCAAGTGGACAATCAATTGGTCACTTTCCCCGCAAGGGTTAAGTACAGTAGTTCACACCATGGTTATGTAAGCAAAATATGGCGTTAAATCAGAGCTACAAATAAAACCGCGATTATTTCATGCCATTATTCATCCGACATACAATTAGATAAGCATGGCGCAACGTGGATGTTCAGTTGAAACACGGCTGATAAGAAGCATCGTCTTTTTAGACAAATGTCACTTGCGGGCTCTATAAATGCTAGAGTTTAGCAAAAGCCAAGTTTAGAAAAGAAAAGCCACAAGAGAATTATGCAGGAAAATACGGCAACTCAAAGCGTTAAAATGGCAATATTGAAGGTTTGAGAATGTTTTATACAAATAATGAGCTTTTTTCTAAGCTGCTTTTTCTCCTTTTATTTCTTGGAATAACGCTGATGGGAAAGATGGATCTCAAAATCGGCAAAATGAGACGTTCTCTCGATGACGAGAAGAGCTACTATGAACCCGTTTTGAATATGCAAAAGCCAAATTTACAGAAAAAGGAGGATCAATTTGACATTCGGCGACAAATACTGGAGCTGGGGTGCAAAAATCTTCAAAAAATGCAAGAACTCGTCGATGAAGGCGATTTCGACAAGCTTTTAAGATTCCATGAAGACATTTATAACAGAAAGAATTTGAAAAATATCGAAGAAAAAATTTGCAAAGGACCAAGCTCAGACAAGAATCGATCAAAAGTACGTAAAAATGTCCTCCTTGATTTCAAAAATATTAAAGCGTCTTACCGTGCGTCACAAAGTGAATATATTCTACGAAGACATCACGAACATGACAATTTGTCTTCCGCCAAAAGCAGGGACGACCAACTTTCAAGACGCTCTTGCACAACTGCGAGGTCTTCACGGACGCAAAATTCTTCCCCGACTCAAAAACAGAGATTATCAGAATGCTTCGGAAGTAATTTCAAAAAGTCAACTTTTTGTTCTGAACACTAGAAACCCATTTGAAAGAATTTTATCTGCATGGCGAGATAAATTCCACTCAAGCGCTTCAAAACAGCGTCAGGATTTTTTCAAACCTTCAATTGACATTTTTGAGGAGGGAAAAATCCCGAATGAATACGTAAGTAGCTTTCCTGCGTTTGTAAATCATTTAGCCGCGAATCCGTCCGAGTTTACGAGAAACCGGCATTGGAGAAGTACTTATTTTCACTGCAGCCCTTGCCACTTTCCTTACGAAGTAATAACGCATTTGGAAACAATCGATGAAGATTTTCCAGAAGTGTGGGAACGCCTTGGCCACGAAATGCCTCACATGAGGGATCAATACAAACAATCGCCGACAAAATCGAAGGATGCGTCGTTTTATTACAGCAGCATTTCGTCCGAAATTGTCAAACAGCTTTATATTGTGAGATCTTTGTATTCTCTTCTCAGTAAAACTTGTTTTTTCAGAGCTATTATCAGGACTTCGTGCTCTTTGGCTACTCTCCTGAACTTGTAAAAGAAATTATAAACGCTTCTAGCTCAAAAAAACAACCCGATCTGGAAAAACAGAAGCTGTCACGAGTTCAGATGGGATTTGATGATCAGGAAAGCATTTAAAATATTCAGTGATTCTTGAAAATAATTGTTTCGAGTTCGCTTTTGAATGCCCGGGAAAGACATTTCTTAATGAAATCTGTTACTAGCTTTGTTTGTCTTCATTTTGCGATTTCATGCTTTTAAAACTGCCAAAAAAACTGTAAATAAATTTATTTTTATAGAAATATTATATTTTTATAAACGGAATTGCTTCACGGGATCTCTTTTTGCAATTAAGACCAAAAGAGGGCGCTATCTAGTAAAAACTTCTGCATGTCCTCCACTTGCTGGAAGACTCATTTTCCCACGCATCCTCCAGTACGCGGCCTCTGGCCAAAAAAGAGAATTTTGAAAAGAAAAATGTCAGAATTTTTGCAAATAAATATGAAGAGATGATTATAAAAAAAACAATGATATGAAACAAGAAGAAGGGTTTCACTGTCTTCATTTATTGCCGATATTTAAAATTATTACATTTGCCTGTACTATGATCTTTCCATAAAATGTTATTTTACGATACCAGTTATAAATTACTAAAAGAATAAAAATAATAAAAATTTTATGTTCGTTAACAAAGCATGTATTTTCTATAAAATGTTACAATTTGTTTAATAATTTACTAAATTTTAGGGGTTTTAACTTAAAAATATATTTGAGGCTGCAAATTTAAATCTTTGACTGTACTTACGATATATAAAATGATAATATCCCATTTTTAATCTTTTTCAAAACTAGAATGGCTGAGCCGCGGACTTTAAGTGTAGCGTGGCTTCCAAAGGGAGTTCTGAAGAGTGTGCCAGATAAAGTGAATCTGGAAGAAGATGAGCTCTTGGAAATCAAAGAAAAGCTCGGGAAGGTAAATGATGACGAAAGCGAGGAAGAACTGAAATCTGACGAAGAAGAAATGGAAGTGCAAGTTTCGGATGAGAAAAAAGCCCTCCGACCTGAATTGGAAAAGGTTTTTGCAAGAAAAATTGTCAAAAATGCATGTTTTAGTCAAAATAATTCGCAAAAATGCATGTTTTAGTCAAAATTTAATTTCTAGTCAAAAATTTTTAACTCTTGCGAGGAAAGTGACCACTTAATTGTATTTTTGAATTTCGCTTAAATTGCCGAGCGAAGCGAAACTAAAAGCGCGAAGCGCAGCTTCGCGTCATAAATCAAAATTATAGATATTTTGACGCGAAGCTCCGCGCTTTTAGCTTCGCTTCGCTCAGCCATTTCTAGCGTCATTTAAATGGACAACTAATTTGTCACTTTCCCTGCAAGGGTTAAACTCTTTTTTAGGAAGATAGCGAAGTCTGGGACAAATTCAACTTAGACGATTACGATGACGAGCCAGGCATTATCGATCCTGGTTGCATCGGTGCTCTCGTACACGAAGGAGAAGACGATTATACCCCTGTTGGAGAATTCGACAAGGAAGACGAGGAAGATTTGGTTATAAAGCCGGAAGATCATGTATTGCTAGCGGGCGTCGATAGTCCTGAAGGAACTGCTTCTATTGAGGTGATTTTGTTGAGTTGAAAACTTGAGAATGCTTCGAAGCTTTGTTTCGAAAGAAATCCAAGCGGGGAAAATGACCAATTAATTGTTCACTTGAATGTCGCTAAAAATAGCTGAGCGAAGCGAAGCAAAAAAATCGAAGCGAAGCTTCGCGTCAGAAATTAAAATAAGAGATATTTTGACGCGAAGCTTCGCTTCGCGCTTTTTGCTTCGCTTCGCTCAGCCATTTTTAGCGACATTCAAGTGAACAATAAATTTGTCACTTTCCCCGCAAGGGTTAAGCACGAGTTAAAATAATTTCAAGGTGCGTATTTTCAACTCAAACGAAGAATATTACGTTCGTAACGATATTCCTCTTTCTGGTCCTCCGCTCGTTCTCGCCTACATCAATTCTGAAATCGGCGAGGCAGTCGACGGAAATGAAGAAGACGAAGTCGAATACGGAAACAATTTTGTTGCTGTCGGAACAATCACTTCAGAAATTCAAATTTGGGATTTGGACATTACAAACGCGCCTGGGCCGGCTTACGTTTTGAACGGACATCAAAAGGTTTTTTACGAGATGGATGATTTTTGCTGACTGAACATTATTAAGGACACGGCAGTCGTGTCTCTGAACTGGGATGGACAGAAACAACTCGCCTCGGGAGGCACAGACGGACAGGCACTCGTCTGGTCTCTCGAAAACGCGCAGAAAGTTGCGCTCGGGAAGAAATCTGATTCTCCAATTAACCAAATTATCTTTTCGAAGAGTGAGCGCGTAATTACTGGAAACGCCGTTGGCCTCGCAAAAATATTTGACAAAAAGTAAGACAAAGAGAATCTAAAGCTAGACGGAAAAGAAAAGTTCTTATTTTGAATAAAAGTCTGCAAATTGCAGCAAATAATATATTTGAGGCTCAAATTTTGAGCTAAAAACGATTTTTTGACGCGAAGCTTCGCTTCGCGCTTTTAGCTTTGCATCGCTATAAATTAAAATTATCTTTTCAGAGAAAAATGGACCTGCATCCGAGATCTGAAGCTCGACGCCGAAATAGAGAAAATCGCTGTTTCAGAAGAATTGATCGCGATTGGAACAGCTGAAGGCAATATCTGTCTCATTAGCCAAGAAAATTTGACGATGACGGCGAACTGGGCCGCTCATTTGCCTAGCCAGCCGATCACTGGCCTTCAATTCCGCAGTTCGGAGCACCTCTTTTCATCTGGTCACATGGCAGGCGCCAGTCTAACAGTCTGGAACGTGTCGAAACATTTGACAGGCGAGAATGTCAATTCACAGCCACTGGCGCAGTACTCGCGCAGGAGACAGAAACAAGGTGGGAAAATTTTTTCAACTGTGCTTTGTCCAGAAGAGAAATCAGCAATGGTCCTTGTTGGTGGAGAAAGAGGCGGCCCGCAAGGTAGGGTTAACCTTTTGCGGAGAATGTGACCAATTTATTGGTTTATAAAGTTGAAGTCGTGAATTTATAGAAGTGAAATAGAGCTTTGCGTCAATTTTTTTTTGCCATTTTTTTTGAATTTTTTGCCTACGCAATATTTGTTAACCGGTTAAAATTCTGCGTTGGCAAAAATATTCACAAATTACTATTTTTGGCGAAAACTTTTGTGATGACAAATTTTCAGTGTTCAAAATTACGCAGTCTTCAAAGAAGGCAGAAGACATCGCCAACGATGACGATGACTCCGACACAGAAGACGAGGAAGGAGAAATGGCAGAAGATGCTGCCGCAATGGGCGAGATTCACGAAGAAGAGTGGGAAACGGACGATGGGTCGTCAGAAGGCGAAGAAATTGAAGAGTAGTTTTTACTTTTTGTTTCTTGTACTTTTAAATATATAATATCTACAGATATAAATACAGTTATGAGAGTTTAACTTGTTCGTTTTACAATTTTACAATTTTTAAGATCTGAGGCGAATTTTTAATTTTTGAAAAAAATTTTGTCTGGCTTTTGCGGGTTCTCATGACTGTCTGTCCTGAAGTAAAATGACTTGAGCTCATTATGGGAACACGCCAGGCCCATTTTTGCGTCACTAACGTCTTCAGTTTTTGGACAACTCAGACGTCACCTCTAGTTTGAGTTCACCTTAAGATTTCTTTTCTTTCAGAATGAATTTGAGCAAATCATTACAGATCAGAATTTCTAATGCGCGACTTTGGAAAAGAGAATACTATCAGCCGTACGGGACGAATTGGACGAAAAAATGGCTCCCGAGGCATATGAAAGGTAATTACACCGCCAGCAAGTTGACCGAACTCCACAAAAAGCTAATTTAACAACCTTCAGGGCCTCAACTACCGTTAGAATCAAAATGTTCTTACTTGACACTTATTTTAGAATAAACAATCGCTCAATTCGCTCAACTAAAATCTGACAAAGATTCGAAGAAATAAAAAAAAAACAGGGATTAAATTTTTTATAAGGACGAAATGCTGCCAATATCTCGTCGCAAGTTCAAAAGGTCAATTGCGTAATAGAAGTTGTTGATGCCCGCCTTCCTCTCAGCTCACGCAACTGCAACTTTGCTGCACAGGGTCGCGCTCCGCGGGTAAGCTTGAAACCATAAAGTTTATAAAAACAAATTCTTCTGATGTTTTTATTTTTAATTTTCTTCATTTTTTTAAAACTGAACTTTTCAGAAACGAACAAATTATCTTTAAAAGCGACTACGGTTGCCTGTAACATTTAACCCTTGCGGGGAAAGTGACCAATTAATTGTCCACTTCAGTCTCGCTAAAAATGGCTGAGCGAAGCGAAGCTAAAAACGAGAAGCGAAGCTTCGCGTCAAAAAATTTCGATTGTTAATTTTTGACGCGAAGTTCGCTTCGCATTTTTAGCTTCGCTTCGCTCAGCTATTTTTAGCCAGATTAAAGTGGACAACTATATTCTGACGACGAGTCTGAGACCCTTTTATTTTTATGGTCCCTATTTTTACTTTTTTTAAAACCTGTTTACCTGAACAGTAACGCTTAAACTATACAGGTTGGACGAACCTGTACACTGTTGGGTTTTTCAAACGACAGGTCGACAGGCAGGCCACTTTTCAGCCAAAAAAATGGACAGTCTTTCTGTCAAACAGGTTACAGGTCTGTCGACAGGTTATATCACAGGTCAGGTTGCCGAGCCCAGACTATATTGGTCACTTTCCCCGCAAGGGTTAACCCTTGCTGGAAAACTAACCGTTCAAATTACGCTCAATATGATCGAAGCGAAGCTAAAAATGTGTAGGCTCACGTCAAAAAATTCAAGTTCATTAATTTTTTTAAAAGCGAACAATAAATTGGTAACATAACCTAAAGGCTTAACCTTACTTTTTAGCTTGTACTTTTCAACAAAGCAGACCTTGCAAGCATCAGTCCGACCGAGAAAAAATACTTCACAAATTTGGAACTAGAATCTGCGGAAGCTGTTGTCTGGGGATCCGCCAACGAAAAACATCCATCTCTTCTTCCTGAATTGATTGAACAAGTCGTCAAAATTACTCGTCGTTGGAGATCTGAACGCGGGACTATCGAGTGCCTCATCAGCGGTATACGGGCTGGGTTTTTCTGAGGCTGTCTTTTAGAGTCTGTTGGTCACTGTAGGCTGTAGGGCGAGGGAATTTTCGAACTTGAAAATACATGATGAAACTACAAAGTGGAAGTGAATCCAGTCACGTGATTTTTCTAGTGTAGGCTGTTCAAGATAAATCTGCTCGCGGATTTTTTTGTTCAAAGGATATTTTGACAAAAAGAGATGTTATAAAGTGTACTCAGAATTCCAAGTTCATATCTCAGATTTGCGGATTCTACAAATGCATTTAATTTATGCTGATGGCACGTTTCAAGAAGCTGTTAATGAACTAAATTAACACCTAGCCACTTCCAATCTTCTGTTATGCCCTCATTGTGTAGATACTTTATCATCCTATGTTGTTCTATTGATGATTTATGATTATCAATAGACCAAATCAACAAGACCTTTACAGAGATAGTATCTTAAAAAAACTCTCAAAGCGAACACAGGCAAATCAACCTTGATCAACAATCTTAGAAGGACGCATATTGAGAAGAATATCAATCAACGCGGCGTGTGCCTAACAGGGGACGCACCTGCAATTACACGGGACAGGGGCTTTCATCCCTCAAATGTAGTTTATATATATTTGATAGAAATAATTTGAAGATTGACGTCAGCAGCCAGAGAATTGCTGTTATATTGCCCGCAAGACTCTTTTTATTCTTCAACAACTGAAAGCGAAAATGAGAACAAATGATCTCTGTTGATTTTAACAAAATACTCGCTTAAACACGTAAACAAAAAAATACTGGCATTGATAGACATTTATCAAAAGCAGCGGAAGTTCAAAATCAAGGACAAGTGCTTGGCTCTGAACTGAGTCAAGACAAATTGACGTCACTTGGGTGGGGTTTCCTCTTTTGTTCTTCAATTTTTCTTCAACTCCGCCAGTTTAATTTTATTTTCATCAAAGTTCTTTTCCGTAGAGAAATTTTTCTTCCTTGATTTCAGGAAAAAACCAGGTGGCCTGGTAACACGCAGATTTAGACAAGTTTAGATAAGTTTATTTAATGCAAGCTGTTTTCGTGGAAAAATCTGGCCTGGGAAATTGCGCGAAAGCGAGATACTTTCGATCGGAATTGAAGATTATTGTCAAAAGCAATTGAAAACGTATTTAGCAAGCGTATAAAGCTGTCAGAGCCCCACTCAGAAATTGTCGGAACGCATACTCGTGCATGAAAGCCCGCGGATTTTTGTGCGAGACACTCCTGGAGTCTATTCATTCGAAGATGTCGCCAGAATCAAACAGGTAGAATACAGAGATAAAGACATTTTATGTTTTATAATTTTTTAAAGAGCTCTTCTGTTTGAGCGGTTTTGGTATTTGTTCTGGATAAGGGCAAACAGCGTTTTTGAAATATCAGCTGAAATTTTATATTTCGTCTTCAAATTATAAAAGCAGAGAATTCTAAAGCTCTTCTTGTACGTATGTAACATTTTAAATATGCGTTTAAGTGGTTTACTTCACGTTGTTAGGCCTGAGAATCTACGTAAATAAATATATCTATCGCGATAATATGATTCTATAGCGCCTTTTTGTTTCATTCACATAGAATGGTATATATCATTTATTTCTTTTTGAAATTAAGAGAGCTCTCAAACTAGTTTCTTTTTTTCTTTTTCTTTCTTGTTCATATTTCTTTCGCATTGTAGTCCCTTACGATAGAGCTTTTCGGTGGTACTACCTGCGAAAACAGTTTGAACAATACATTTTACAGGAAACGACTTGATGCCCGGGTTATAAACCGATTGATCCCCTTCACAGTGGGTTTTGTTGGTTGAGTCAGGGGCCAAAGAATTTTATCGGCTTTTATCAGTTTATGCCGGTTTTCGATGATTTTTGTCGGATAATTTTGCCGGTGTTTATCTCTTTTTGTCGTTTTTTTAATTAAGAGTAAAAATCATAAAATATCGTCGAAATAGATACAAAAATCACGAAAAACCAACAATTTTCCACGTAATTTTGTGATTTCATCTTATTACCATAAAAAACGACAAGTAGCGATAAACCGGCGAAATTTTCCGACTAAACCGACCAAAATCGAATAACTTTTTGCTTGAAATTTTTTTTAATGATTTGTAGGTCGCTTTGGCAGCAGGAAACCTTTTTCCAATCGACCTTATTCCGGATGGTTATATTCAAGTGGCTGACTACATTCAGTACATTTTGAATCAGCGCGAGTGCTGGGACGATTACACAAAGTTTGCCTCCCTGTCCCTCCCGAGCGATAACATAAATACTTTGCTGACAGGTTCGACTCGGCTTCAATCCGATGTTTTGCTTACTTCTGTATATTTTTCAGCTATCTGCGAGAAGTATCAGCTTTATCATGATCCTGTTGAGCTACTCAATCGGCACATGGACTCAGGAAAATCAGTTGAAATCAACAAAGCTTATTTTTTAAACTCACTGCCGAGGCGCGGCCCTTTTTCGACCATTCTTACTGTAAAGCACTATATAAAGCATTATTTTGAAGGATCGCTGTCGTCCTTTATTGTTCAAATGTCAGTCAATTTAGTAATTTTATCGACCAATCTTCCCTGCGCAAAAAATGCTTTTAACTCCACTCAGAAAATAGACAAGTCAGAGTAATGCGAAAAACAAAAGCGGCTGAATTATTTGTTAAAGAGTTTCAGGAACTGTTCGTTTATAAGTATTACTGCTGTTACAGTTATGTTACATAACTTATGTATAAAGACACTTATGAATGTAAAAAAAGGCTGGCAGACTTGGAAATGTATTATTAGAAGATCATTCAAAGTTACCAAAATCAATAAGACACAGGAACGGCTCTCTTAGTTACTGTAATATACGTCATACAGTAAAGTTTATTTAAGATCGGAGATATATACTGTTGCGAGATTTTAATTAGAGCCTTTCACAGTCCAATGATGGCGATGTTCCCAAGTTGATAATTACTTTTTCCTCTAATTGCAAAATGCAGACCTTCATTCTCTCGCTGCGAAAGCTGCATACAATTAAAAATTGTATTTTCAGAGATTCGGTAGAAACGACGGTACAAAACGACAACTCAAACGAGGGAAGGTCTATCACCGAGTGGACCCCGGATGTGTTTTTACGAAAAATGACGATTTCGACAGCTTCTTCTGAATGGGAAAAAAGTACAGAACCGACGGTCAGTGGGAGGCCACAGCCTCGGATAACGGTAAATGGTTCCTCAATTAAAAGTTCCTAGAAAATAGTGGTGTGAAAAATAGTTGTTGACCTGGTAGATTCTTTAAATTGGTGAAAAGGGTGTCAAAAGACAAGTTAAATTGCGAATAATAAAGTGGATAAGGCGACTAAATGGCGATCGGTCTGAGAACAGACACTTTTAAAAGATAATTGACCAAAATGACGTCTTTTTTGTATAAAAACTTTTTTACAATTTTTATAAAAATAATTTGAATGATAAGAAGACATTTTTTTTAAATTCTCGTCATAGAATTGTTGTAGGGCGCCATATAAATACAGTGAGATCGCGCTATACAGTCATTTTTTACGAATGCGCCCTCAGACACGACGAGAACTTGCCGCGGGCGTGACGTCTGTCATCTTCTCTAAGATTTTCCTTTTTCATGAAAACTTTATGCACGACTGTCCCCGACTAAACGTGTGCCTAAAGGCCATCACTGGACATGTCTGAAAAGAGGCAGAGAAAGAGTGAGAAGAGAGCGATTCTCGGGCAAAAGAGTGGCGCGAAACAGTGAAGCAGCGCCGCTGAAAGCTGGTCGAGCTTTTAACTGCGGCCACTTACTTTGCCCAAATCTATTTTGAGACAATTTCGATTATTTTTGAAAAAAGAGATTTACAAATCGAGATGATGTAAAAAGCAAAAGAAAGAAAAAAAGCATGAGAGGATCCCGATACAGGCATTTTGCGCAAATATATTAAAATTTATACGTTTAAATTTTCTGAAACAGGAAGAAAAAATGGACGATTAAAATAAGTTTAGAAGCATAAATCATTTCTCATCCCCTTATTCGTCTGTCGGCTATTAACAATTATACTAGCCATAAAACTCCGTTTCTTGTTGTCTTAAATGTCTACTAGATTTCAAAAAGATTGACTAGTAAAACTCTTACAAGCTCTTTTTCATTCTCTCGCCCGGGGGGAGAACGGAACGCATCCAATGAAAAAAGTGTTTTACGCGTCAGACTACATGTAGCCTCGGGCGCGCGCGAAGAAAGGGAAAGTAATCTGCACGTTTTTCTCGCGACACAATAGGTGCTTACATAAGATGCTCTCTATGCTGCGTGTAGTTCTAACGGCAGGTGAAATTGTGTTCTCGATACGATAACTCAGTATAGCTCGATGGCGCTTGTGCTTCTTGGGCAAACAAAAAGAAAGAAAAAGTCTTCAAACTCGCCCAGCATCGTAGCGCGTGTAGCAAATTATTACAACCGGGAGCAGCAAAGTTACAGTCTTTCTCCGGATATTGCATAATTTTACCACCCTTTTTTTCGAAAGAGCAAATATAGAGAAAACGAAAAAAAGAGCAATCGAGTTTTACTGGTCCGATGAAAAGAGCATAAAAAGATACAAGAAACGCAATAATGAATTTGCAGCATCATATTAGCTCGAGGCAGCCGCCTTCTATGCTCGACTTCGTGCCTGAGTCTGACGAAGCGGAAATAAGGTTGTGTGCCCAAATTGCCAAATATTTCCCATTCCATGTTACCGCGATTAAATGCCACCGGCGGACATTTTTAAAGCGGGTGTTTAAAACCGCCCGATTTTCTTCCTTGATTTCAAGAGTGGTTTCAATTTGGCACACCACTGTAGTTATGTCCGTCCTGCTGTAGGATCGAGCTACCATCCGAACTCTCGGACGGGGCGTCGAGCATCGGTAAGTCTTCTCGTCTCTCTCACACATTCTCGAAAGTCCCTAGAAAGTCAGTTATTTTAAGGCACCGCCCGCCGGCCCAATTATAGCCTTGCCCTTTTCACTTTGTTTCAATCGCTTTTTTCTTGTATTTTTACTGCATAAGTCTTCTGCAAATATTTGCCCGGCCTTGTAAACGGATTATTTGGCTTGTCTGTATACATTTTGTACTAAATCTGGCATGTCACATATGTGTGTGTATTGCCCCGAGGGAGCGTATTTCGTTACAGCAAAGGCTTGCAGAACTGTGCCCAAACAATAGCTTATTATTCTTCAAACCGTGGTCAAGATCGCGGTCAGATTATAATCAAGGATGAATCCATAAATCTTTTGATCTTGCGCAATCTTATATCCACGATATATATAGCTTTATAACGGCTGTAATATATTGTTATTGAATTGAGATAAACGGCCTTGTTATTCAAGCACCCGATAGCCCCGTCGCCCGTGATTAGCTTAGTAAGCCTAGTTTCTAGGAGGTTAGGTTTCCCAAAAAAAATATGGACTTCAATGAGGAGTTAGCTATTTGTTTTAATTTTTGGGAGGTAGTGAATACAATTGAGGAACCATTTTATGAGATCGTCCGGCCACCCGTTTACTCGTCCTCGGTGCCAATCCGAGTTAACCACAGGACCCCGAGCAGCGACCCCGTAAGCGGCTCGGCCCCAGTTAGCGGCTTTCAATTTGGAAATAATCAACCAGAAACATTTTTAACATTTCAACGAGGAAAATCTAATTGAGTTCAAAGTTCAATTTTTTGGCATCCAAAATATAGAAATGCTCCAGCGCCTGCTGGACAGATTCACTTGACTTGCGCGCGAGGTTATTTTTGTCGTCTGCTCGATCATCATCGAGCTCCAAAAATACGCTGCCAAAGATCTTGGTCTAATTTGACTTACGACTAGACCTCGATAAATATTTATAAAATTCTAGCTTGCTTCCGTTTTTAAAGGAATATTTAAGTATTGACTTGAATACGTCAAAGTAAAAAGTTATATCACCAGATCGATCATAAAAAACCACTTGCTATTTGCCTGAACGACAGGTCTCATTCTGGAGATGCATGCAGAATGCATTCTTGAAATTTTTGACTCCAAGATTTCAATTTTGAGTTTTCGTCATTGAGAGATGGCTCGGACTATAGAGCGGCCCGAAAGTGAGCCAGAAGAGGCCTGCCTTGAGGCGAATGCCTGGGATACCGTATTTACTAAGTAGTTCCACGCAAAGTAGACAAATAGCAAGATTGCTGAAGCTAAGCGGCCAAATAAACGAAAATCGCTGACTACTCGAGAATCAGTCAATTACTCTCGCGCTCACACAAAATTGACCTCGGAGCTGAAACATTTACTAGTTTAAGTTCTTATAAGTTGAAAGGCCAATTATGACGTCAATTGCGCGACAAGGTGTAAAAGTGTAATGATTTTCCTCGTTGATTTCAAAATGTCAATTTTTAGTGCTTTATCTGACTTTCTTGCCTCAAGCTTTCATTTAAATTAATAAAACTGATGTCTGTCTAGCACATGGATATTGTCCTTGTAAATCCGCAATCAGATACGATGCCGCCAAACAGTACAGCTCCTCCCTCATTGCGGCCGACAGATAATAATAGTCGGCGGCCATCTCTTCCTGCAAGCGGGCAATCGCGCGGAAGTCTCGCGAAAATAAACTCAATGCTCATCGAAGCCCCCATCACCCAGGTAAATAAATCATTTCACTAGATGGGTACCACTTTTTCTCAATAAAACGTTCTATCGGACGAAATATCGGCTATTTTTTCTCTGCTTGAAATTAGTTATATTTACTCAAGAGTTCGAGTTCTGATTGGGGTTCAGTACATCAATCTTAAATGTCCTTATACGACAACAAGCCTTCGTCATGCTAAATGATTAATCCAACGGTCTTCTACATGCGCAATTTCAATGTGTTAAGTCTTCTCAAAATCGAGAATCCTGTAGAAGACCTATCAGGTAGCAAGAACCTAAAAACGAAATAAACAAACAATCATAAGCCGGGAAAATAAAACATGTTTTTTCATTCGAACTATTTTTTTTAAATATGCGGCATATTATTCTTTAGATGAAACACAAGATGTTTTACCGCAGCTTAGCCAAAAATTAATATAAATATATATTACAAGAGGGATTAATTTCGCGATCCAAGATCGTGAGTGCTCATAAATAGCCAATCTGAGGATCAGTTTAATTGATATACCGCCGATAAAGATCGCCACAATATTTTTACCTTTCTTAAATTATTGTTGAAAGAGCCAGATCATTAATTTTTGTAAATTTAGGTGGTTAATATACTGAAGGATATTATAGAAGAGCTCAAAAGCGAAAACGGAGATCGTTTGGCACTCTCTGGACGCCTAGAATCAGCTTTGAGTATTATTCAATGCTCAGAGTTATACACGCCACACTTCCAGTCATTCTCACAGAGCAGTGCTCTCGCCAATAATCGTGCCGCGTAAGTCTATTAATTCCAAAAAAACGGGATAATTGAAATTCCGAATGACTCAAATTACAGTATGATTTAAAATTGACGCAATCCAAGGACGAGCCCATAATCTTACAGTTTTGACGAGTTGCATATGATGTGGCAAATTCCAACCGCGAGTTTATGAAGTTTTACGAGTTTCACTTGCGTCCCGCCATCAGTACGTAACTGAATATGATGGTGACATTATCGCTTGTGTACCGAAGACTTGACGTAAATCCAGCTGGATTAGATCTCGCTATGTTTTCTTAGCCGCGCATTCCAAGCTCGCACTGGATTGAATTTTTAAGCTTGTTTGAGAAGATGCAACCCGCGGGACCTAACAAATACCACGCTTCGCATAAAATAGTTTCTTCCTCAATTTTGCCTTTTACTGATTTTGATGTGGTCAAGCTGGAACATTTTCAGCATATTACACGCTTACCGGTCATCAGAGGTGTCGCGTCGATAAATTTCAGTTGGGCCAGTGCCTCAGTATCTGAGATATTTGAATTTCCGTATAATAATATCGATCAATTCTTCTCATTCTGTCGGATACCGTCCACAGAAGCGCCTGTTTTTTTTCTTTTGTTTTTATTCGTTTTTTTTATTTTGATAAATCTGGGTTGATTCGAATGAAAGAGATGGTTAGCGAGGCTGAAGCCGAGCAATCTCGTCGAGAACTGTAAGTTTACTGCTTTATATTTATTCTAATTTAAAAGCATTCTTCTCTGTTGAAGAAGAAAGGCACTTTTTTTTTGATCAAAATAAATTCGGATAATTAACACTTTCGTGAAATGACGTGCTTTCTGACGTATTTTGACACTGGGGGATCGTTCCCTTTTCTCACTGCCTTTTGATCCCTTTATTTGAGATTAAAAAAGATAAACCAAAAGCTCCTCGCGAAGCTCCTGCGCGTGAATTTGACTTCTCGAATTCAACGAGTCTGAGACTAAAAGTAAAAAAACAGAAAACGATCGATCACACTAGATGCTTGTGGCATTAATTTGGTACGAGCACGATTGGGTCGATAAAAATTTACGCCTTGTGTTTCAAAATTGTTGAATCGAAGAGCACGGAGACTCAAAGGAAGGCAAGAATAAGGTCAGTTTTCATAAAAGCATGAGTTGACTTGTTCGGTTTTTGAGTTTCAATTTCGTTCAAAAATTTCTCTCGATAAAAATGATGTTAAATTTCAAACTTAATTCAATTGACTGAAATTTATGTCCTTTTTCAACCACGCATGAACAAAATGAACCCTTTTTGTTCAAAGGACACTCAGACAGCTGAGTTCGCGAGATTAACTGGAATAATTAATCAATTGATTTTAATTGAATCTAGCTAGCAAATTGTGATTTGAGTTAAACGTGACCTGTCACGAGGCCTAAAAACCTAAGGCACATATGTTGAGCTGGGCAGGCTGACATTGTACGGTTAAACGCCGTCGTCTTGGCGCTCGGAAAACCTTTTGTTTTGCAGCTTTGAAAAGAGAACTCAAAACGCTCAATACCAGTTCCACTTCAAATCAAACCAGCAGCCTAACTGTTCCTTCCCAAATAAGATTTCCTCTTTCGAGAGGAGTAGAGAAAGCGCAGAACCCTAAAATGGTCGGAGTCCATTTCAGCCAGGGGTGATGATTGACGAGATCTTTTGCGTCAGGGGCACGAAAATGCAAATCTGGGAGAATGATGAAAATGAGTTTTGTAGAACAAGGTACAGAGCAGTTAAATGTCTCCCTTTTGTAGACGTCCTGTGACCCTAAATAACAGTTCAATAGATCCGAAAAAACTAACACTTATATTTCCGCCACGGTATTTAACTTTCTAAATTTATTGAACCACCAATGACGTCAAAAATGAACGCTATCGTTTTTGCTCAAGGACTCCAGAAATTTGCCAAACCCGCGGAAAAAATATTTTGACTATTTGAGCAGCGCCCGGGTAGAAATTATATATGCCAGTATATTGGCATACTGCAAAGGCAAATATTTGACAATCGCTGCAAAAACGCAAGTCGCCTACATCCGGTACTAGCGCAAAACATTTGCAAGTTACACAGAGTAACGGCGATTTCATTTCGATTTTTATAATTCATCAAACAAGGATTGTATCAAAAACGCTCAAGTTTGGCTGAATTAATCAAAGAGATTATCATTAAAAAGAGACCATTTTCGAGTCCCTGAAAAGGACAAACAGTCAAAAGTTTTATCTTTGTTTATACATGGCTCTCTTCTATGTCTTCAAATATTTTCTAAGCGACGAGCTGGAGGACCTAACGAGCCGTTTTTCATACTATTCTAAGCTTGAAGATTCACAGATATTCCTCAAATTATCCGAAAAGAAAACTTCTTTTTTGATTTGTGACGTTTGCGTTCGATGAAAAGTGGCTTATGAAAGTGAACTTTGCTTGGACATTTGAGAACAGATTGAACGACAAACAGCAAAAACGAAGCGACACTATTTTTTGCCGAAAAGAGCACCGCAAGCTTCTTGTAAAAACGTTGTCAAAGAGTTTGAGATAGAAAGAAAAACACACAGAAATTTTTGCTGAAAATAATGCAAAGTCAAAATAATGAGTGACAATGGGAAAATATCAAGATTTTGCAGTAGATTATGGCGGCGACTTTTTCCCTGCTGTTTCAGGTAGAATTTCCGTAGAAAATCACTGGAATTCATATTTCTGTTTAAATTTTTATGAAGAGCTTTTTGAAAGCAGAATTCTCTCTTGCCGCTCGCTGAAAAGGCGGCGAGTCTATAAAGAATGAAAGAAAATGTTTTAAAATGTTAAATCCAAAAATGACGTCAGAGGTCGTTTATTCTTCATGTTTATGAGAGCAGAGACCAATAACCAGGCGGTTTTATCTTTATATTACATAGTCTGGATATTCCTTGACGTCAATTCGAACAAAAAACATTTCATTTGTATTTACATAATCAAAACCTTACTTTCGTCGCGCAAAATGACCTCGAGAAGAAGGCCCACGAGAAAGAATAAAATGCTCCTATCCCACCTGTTAGTAGGCTTTTACGATTTAATTTTAAGAGTTTTCTGTCATGAAAAATCGGGTAATGCTTTTTTGATATAGTTACGGTTAATTCTTGGCAAAGCTTACTATTATAAAAATATATAATAAGCAGTAACTGAGTCAATATGGGGTTTTAACATGACGTCAACTCAACATCTTGCCATAGCTAGTACGCTTCTGGAAGGAGAAGCGCGATTGTTATGCTAAATGGCTTCGATATATATTAACTCGTTCTTCTTAATTTTTCAATCGATGAGGCAGTTTGAGATTTTATTTTTTCTTTAGGCAAGACCTGGTGGAAGGCTTGATGCGGCCTTCGCAGCCGTCGCACAGACGCTCAAGTGCTGGGGAGAACATTTTATCAACTTCAAGGTAACTTTAACTGCTTTTCTTTCTTTAATTTTATCAACTTTTTTCTTCTGAACTGGGGTTAGCTGCTCTTTGGCTAGCTATCTTTATTTATCGATCGCAGAGCCGCCACTTCAGCATACCTTTTTTTATTCGAGCAAAAGAGAATATCAAAAATAATTTGAAAATGGCGGTTTTAGGATCATAAATGTCAGATAAAGGGTTTGGCCTTAAAATTTTAAATTCTTATTTGCAAATGTTAGAACGTTATTTTGTATTTGGATGTTATCAAAATTATTTGAATAACTCAAAAATATCAAAATTGGCGCTAAAGAGCAAACCGAGCGCGCAATTTTTGAAATCACGATTGTGGCGCCATCGAAAAATTATATTTTTTTCTAAAAATTTGCTTCAACCCAGAGCTCAGAAGTAGAAACAAGCAGCAAGTCACGGCGATTTAGGCCTCCTGCGCTGTCTGATAGATATAACATCAATGCGGGTGTTCCCGCCGTCGTAAGCAGATGTCTGGAAGGCTCGCAGGCCTGGGACTGGAATATCCTCCAGCTCGAGACAGTCTCCGAGTTTACGCCGCTCCGCTTTCTTGGCATGAAAGTCTTTCGGTAAATTTATCAAACTATAATCTTTCCTCATCAACAATTCCAGAGAATTCGATGTTCCGCGCCAGCTTCAAATTGACGAAATCACGCTAGAACGATGGCTCGTGTTGATAGAGCAAAACTACCTCGCTACAAACCCGTACCACAATTCAACTCACGCTGCTGATGTTTTATCCGTAAGTCAGCCCAGGTCCCTACAAGTTAGTTACAAGTTCAATTCAGGCTACTGCATATTTCTTGCGAACTGAACGTTGCAAAAACCTCTTGTCAGAATTTGACATGGTCGCCTCGCTAATTGCAGCCATTATTCACGACGTGGATCATCCGGGCAGGACGAATGCTTTTCTCTGTAATAGCCGCCATGAGCTGGCTCTGCTCTACAATGACACAGCCGTGCTCGAGAATCATCATGTCGCCAAAACCTTCAAACTCACGCTGGACCCGATGAACGACGCGAATATTTTCAGGCACTACTCTAAAAATCAGCGCGGAAATCTTAATTCTTTCTTTAGTCGCCTCAATCACGAAGACTACCAGACGATACGATCGAATATTATCGACATGGTGCTCGCCACCGAGCTCGGCAAGCATTTCGAGCACGTGAACAAATTCATTTCCTCCACGAGGTCGAACGTCGACGAGCCAGATCGAAGTCCGCGCACTTCGCAAATCAGCATCAGTGCCTCAGAAAACGACGACCAAGAGCTGCGAACGCTTGCGAAACGAGTGCTCATTAAAGTTTCTGGTAAGGACTCTTCTGAAAATTTCTCAAAAAATAGCAGAATTGTAGAAAGACTAAACTTTTCTTTCAGATGTATCTAACCCCGCGCGACCCCGAAAGCAGTGCATCGAGTGGACAAGAAGAGTGTGCGAAGAGTATTTTACGCAGACTCAGGAAGAAACTGAACGCAATTTGCCTATCGTTATGCCTGTAAGTATCTGGTTTTCTAACAGAGAATATCATTTTTCTTAAGACTTTCAAAAGAGAAGTGTGTTCGATTCCGAAAACGCAAACTGCTTTTATAAATTATTTCCTTTTGGACATGTTCGACGCCTGGCACGAGTTCTGCGACGTTCCGCGCGTGCTCAACCACCTTAAAAATAACTTACAATTTTGGGACGAGATGGATCGATTGGAGCTAACGACGATTGAGGTACAACGTTTAAAAAATCCCCTTAAAAACTTACAATTCTAGCAAATTCATGAACATGCACATTTGGACACGACGGAAGAAGGAGGAACAATCGATGAGTAAAAAGCAAACCACCAGGAAAGAAATGTCAATGAAAAAACTCCTGAAAACTCTCTTTGAATTGCAGCTCGAGTGAAAAATTCAACAATAAAAAAAACACCACCACCAATACACAAAAACCAACAGAAGCCACTCACACTCTCTCCACCAGATGCCTACAATATTATTATATGATACGTTACTATTGCGTATTGTAATAAAGTAAAAAGAAAATCTGTGCATTTTTCTCATTCTTAAAAATTCTACCGCAAATTTCTTAAATCTCTGGGTGACCTGTTGCCTTGTTTCTTTAACAAATATACAGTACTTAAACTGTATCCAGCTGAAGAATACTTTCTGTCGTGATCTAGGGGGCCCCTATGTCACGGCAGGTACCGTATTCTTTATCGAAAATGAGGGAAATCAAGCCTTTGCATTCAAACGCGTTTTTTCGAAACTCGTAAACCATCTTCACATGTAGATTTGTATTATATTTATCCTTAATTTTAAGTAAGTATTTCTCTTATTCTTATCTATCTTTGTCGTTTTAATATTTATAGATAGAATTGAAGAAAAAGGGGTTATCTCCAACTTATCTGATCGCTATTTTTATATCTACTGACGCTTCTTGTCAGTTTATTTTTGATCAAAACTAGTCTGAAAAGAGACTTTTCTTGAGGGCACTTAACATTTGAAAAGAAGAGATCCTATACCGGTATTCAGAGTGCAAAATTTTGATAAAAACTATCGTTTCGCTGTTTCGCTGTTTCGCCCTCATTTTGAAATTAGCTGTTTCGCTGTTTCAC
>Ga0115008_10001267_pt1 | contig 20093 bp, 14 predicted proteins | sample FraStrMetagenome_FD_87164 | JGI IMG/M metagenome (GOLD analysis project Ga0115008, IMG submission 87164) | Marine eukaryotic phytoplankton communities from Arctic Ocean - Fram Strait ARC3M Metagenome | ecosystem: Environmental > Aquatic > Marine > Oceanic | place: Fram Strait | collected...
AGTTGAACGGGCAGCGCAAATAGACAAAAGCAGAGAAAAGACGGTGAGAAATGTCGTGGATTGAGGAAGGGGTTGAACTAAGATAGATCCTTCTAGAATTTGACGTCATTTTTGGCGATTAGTTAACAAGCTGGTTAGAAAATTCTCAAGGCTCGCCGTCTGCTTGCCGGAACATATATCGGCCAGATAAAAAAATAACATTGATAAGCGTTGAAAATAGAAAGTTAGACCTGTCCAAGCCAGTTTCCAATATTATAATAAAAGAGTTGAACTTTTGGGAAAATGAAAAATCCCATAACACCACAAAACACACGTGCTGTGTTTTTGACAAGTAAGAAACGCTCTACTTTTAAAAATACAAGTTTTTAGACAAAAAAACTGCGTGATAGAATGTCCACTGCCGACACAAGAAGATATGATTGTTGCATCCTTCCTCGGCCTATTCATTATGTTAGGAAATGAGTTGTGAGAATGATCCATTTTTGAATAGATTCAGGAATTTGAAAAGAAATAAATTCTTAATTCTTCTAAACAGGAACTGTGGCAATTCTCTACTGTTGTATATATCTCGGGCTATGCTTCAAGAATCTCCTGTTTCCAAAGAAAGCCAACGGAAAGGATTACCTTGGCTGAATTACTGCCTCAATACAGAGAAGGAAATAAACTAAGGATTCACACAGAACTCGAGTGGGTCATTCTTGATTCTGGTTTACGTCAATGAACATGGGACAATAAATTTATGGCGCTTGAATTTGATATTTTAATTCGACGGGTAGCGTCAATTTTCCCACTTGTGTTTATAGCTTGATTCTCAATTTAAATTCATAGAATCAAATCTATAAAAAAACGAAGGAAACTGATTATTAAAAGAATCAGCTGGAATTTGTAGGAATTTTATTTCGTGGAAATTTGGCGGAAACACTTTGCGACTGTAAACATCCTGTAGCTGGAAAATCTTTCTCATTTATCTGCAGACAAATAACCACTATCACAACTTTAAAAAAATATTTGTTTTATTACAAAAAAAGCAAGGAAAAAAGGACAGAGCAATGTGAAAAAAGATTTAAGAATAGAAAAAAGGTTAGAAAAGTACAAAAATAGAAAGTTACTGTGGCGGACTTATTCGTTCGGAAATGGGTGCGTCAGAATGGATTCTTGAAGCTTCAAAATTTGGTTTTTGATCAAGTTGATTTCCGCGAGCACGGTTGTTTTGAAAGAATCTTTGCTCGTTCCAGGCTCGTCTGATTGCTGCTTTTCATTTCAAAAATCAACAATGAGAGCACTTGCGAAAACAAGTGAATCAGCAAGAATTAATCAGCTGCTCAGATTCTAGTCAGATTACGGTATGATTGAAAAGCCATTCCTGGCGATGATTCGCATTCGGAGAACTTGAGCTTTCGCGTGTTGATCTGTGAAGCAAGAATATTGCGCTGGGGCGTGCTCGTTTTCGATTGAGACGCATTTCCCTAAATGGAAATAATAAGCGACATCTCATTAATTAATTTTAAAGCAATAAGACCGTTCCAATCTGTTCTAGCGACATCACGTGCTGAAATTTTCAAGCTTCAAAGATGATTTCGAAACGCTTTGTTGAATAAAATCCGTCTTTGTTTCAGTTATTTCGAATTGAAAGGCGCAAGTTTACTTTCGGAAATAATCAATAACGCGCGAAATTAGCGCGGTTTCTTTGTGTGAAAACCAAATTGTTAAATGTTACATTCCTGTGCCATTTTTTGAACGGAAGTAACAAGGTCGATTTGGTGTTCTAGTTTGACGCATGTATTCACGAATTTATTCTGCCGGAACTTACTTGACTGTTCGGCTGGGAAAAGAGCGGCTGCGATGTAATTGAAAGCCCCTGAAATAGGCTTCTCAAAAACAAGCCCACATGTTTGTATTGAGCTTTGACCCGGAAGCGCTAACACAACTTAAACACGAATACGAGCATTGTTCTCGCTCCCTGGGAGTAACCGCTTAACTGCAGTAACTGCATGACGGGCATCACATTTATGAGCGGACATTCTCAGCTCCTGAGAGCCAAATGAGGGTGATAGGATACGTATGCTCATGTTAAATTCAAGGTTTACTCTCTTCCATATATGTATTATTTCCCACGTGATTTATAACCACAAATGTTTTTATTGAGAAACGTTCCTGAGATGCAAAACTTGGCGCTAGCGAGGAGCAGCTTTCATTCATTCCAAGCGGGTCGTCAAAGTCCGAGTCGATCTAAAAATATTTGAATCAGTAATTCAGCCCAAACGTCTCTGAGATTGTGCGAGAAGGTGATACGTACCACGGAGGAGGGCAGATCGATGGAAATGTCGACCTCTGCAGAGTGGATTCGTCTGATCAATTACAAACCCGCGGGTTTTCCACTCAAGCGGCTTCAATTTACAGTAGGCTCCTTCTCTTGGCGAGCAATAAAAGCTGCTTGTCATCACCACGAAGCACTAAGCTGAGACTAAGCTCTACAGTATTTACGCTTGGGCGAATCCATTCCTGAGATATTGTCATTTATAGCTTCCATCTCCTAAAACGTGTCTTTTTAAAAATTGAATTGTTTTTAATTGAATTGATATTTAAATTTATTTTAAGTTTTTTGTCTTATATAAGTTAAATTTATATACCTGAGAAGCAAGGAAAACATCTTTTTTCGCCAAGAGTTCCGGAAGTAGTTCAGGCTTCTCCAGCTCGAGAAAAGCTTTTTAATCGGATCAATTTACGCTGCTTTTGTAGCGCTTTTAGCGCCGAACAATTACAATTACAGCAGAGTCTCTCAGAGACTCTCTGAGAAAGTGTAGAGCCGACTGTAATCACCTGAGTGAGTAGGTGAAATTGATCCCTTCCGATCGGAGTTTCTTTTCGCGCTTGCTCCTCGGGCTCGACCTCGTCCCTGAATTAAAACGCTTAATTAGAATGAAATCGAACCCCTGGGCGGCCCTACGAATTGTTTTTGGTATAATTCGGAGCTAAAATCAGTGCCAGCCCGCTTTTTTCAACATGAATGATGAAAGTGGACATTCTTCAAATAGAACTCACCAGAACCTCACGTGACGTCTCTTGGCACGTGTTTGAGCATCGTAAGGATAAGTATATGTTCGGCGCACAAGTCTGCCAGCTCACAGCAGGATTCGAAAACTAATTCGGAAGCAATTTGATACTTTCGGAGTACGGCAGCAGATTCTCTATTTTTATTTTAAAAAATTGGGAAATTATAAAATATGGGATGAATAGTTTTAATGAATACTAAATCTGTTGAGTAATTTAGGAGTTTCGGAAATCGCGCGGGCTTTCTATTTTTAGCTATTAGACATCTGAGATTAAAAGTGTCGCAAATTTCCGTATTCTGTTTTGTGATTCAATCCATTTTTTTGTTACTTTCGAACCCATTCCTTCATCATCAGTGCTGATCCACGAGTCGTCTTTGAGGTCTGAACCTGCGTTTAGGGGGTTTAAGGGTTGAACCAACAAAACCTGGAAAGAGGGTACCTGAGAGATCTGATACAGTGTCGTCAGTAGTGTCGAGGGGGAAAATTTCCTTGAACGCTTTGGAAGTCATCCTTTACACAAAAAGAGCCGCGTAACTTATCTGACGAGCTTTGATTGAAAAAGCAACAAGTGGAAGTGACGTTCTAGAAATCCTCCAAGGAAATTCCAAAACAAGGGATGTGAGATCAGATCAGCGCGATAAATTAGAATGGAAAGTTAGCCCCGCGAGACAGCTTCTGAATCGGCAGCCTTCCCTTTTAGATTGTTTGAAATCGATTTTTGAACCAAAGAAGCAGAAAAAAAGGACTGAGAAAGGCAAAACATTATCATTAAATTAACATTAAATAATTTTATCTTTCAGCTGATTTTGTTAGCAGTTACGGGTTTTCCAATTTCATATCTCGGAAGGCATGTGTCTCGTGTTAATCAAACATAAAATTAATCCTGTCCATTTCCGAGTAAAAACAACTGATGTTTTGTGAATAAAATGGTGCGATTTATTTTGAAGCGTTTGTTCCAATTTTAAACTGACATTCTAGCATTTTTTGACTTTATTTTCCCTTGGCAAATATTTGAATTTTTCGTTCATTATCTACTTCAATTCCACGTCAGCTCCAGTGCGTCCTTGATCATCATAGACTTTTAGAAATCGGTAATAAAACAAACACTGTTTGAATAAACACGATCGCACTTCTGTGATTGTACTGATCTTCTAAAGAAATCAGGTCCCGCAAGTTGAGAGATTGAGACGTTTTTATGGCGATTTTTGCTAATCCAAGCCAATAAAAAAAGTCCTTCAAGGCCAAACAGATTTCCAAGTGACTAGAAGATTCGAACTTTCAAAAAACTAAGCTTGAGCAAATGCTATTTTCAATCCCAAAGACTTTTAAGATTTATTCTCTCAGACAAAAGACAAAGACGGTAATTTGTTGTTCGATCCTTACGATCTATATTTAAATTTTATTATTCTTTCACTGTAAAAACAGAAGGTCTTGACGATCAAATGTACAGGTTTTAAATATTCACTTTAAATAAGAGGTATGAAGAAAAATTGAAATAACAAAAAAGGGAGTTTTAGGTAAGAAGGATTCAAAAATGAACTTATCCAAAATGCATACAGAAATCGATTATGTTTTTGAAGGTGTCGTGGCGTTTAGCTGGCTACAGTTTCAAGCTGGGCAGGTCTGCGGTGTACAGTACGGGGCGTTGCATTTAATTTAGGAGAGCGTGTGCAGTTTCTCGGTCGACTCAAAGCTGATCAGGTCGCCGGAGGTCGAGCTCGAGTACTCCGAGTAGCTGCTGCTCACGCTGCTTTGCGTGCTACTCGCGCTCGTCGGGTGCTGATTCAAGTATTCTAGATTCGAGGACATCTGGACTCGCGGGAGAATTTTCTCTTCAGGAGGCGGAAACTCGATATATTTGCGCGGGACGGTGCCGATCCCGCCCGATCTGCGAAAGTCTTTCATTGCCAGATACCAGTCGCGATCGATAAACGCCAGAATCTGGATCGTCTCGCTTTTTTGAAGGCAGAGCTGGCTCTCGTCTGTCGGCTGAAAAGGGTACAGGCTCGTTGCGAGCTGTGGCGCTTCCGGCACCATCAGCCGCATCTCGCCGAAGATCGGGTAAGTGAGGTAGTAGTCGACGAGGTCGCTTATCGTTCGGAACTTTCTTTTCCAAATGTGCACGTGGCCTTTTTTCTTGTCCCAGTGGACGCGCATATGGCCGATCTTGTTCCGCAGTTTGATAGAGATGGAGAATCCCTCGTGGCTTTGCGAGCAGCGAACTACAAAGCAGCCGATCTTTCTCTTCTTGTCTTTGAGATAAAATTCTGCATTGGTCCGCGTGATGTTTGGAATGAGCCAGGAAATTGGATCGATGTCAACCCAGTAATGATGTACCAGGCCGATTTGGTTGTTTCTGTCGAGCGCCAACGCCCAGTCTTTGGAGTAGAAGTAGTCGACAACGCGCAGCGTGTCGCCAGCTTTGAACAATAGCTCACTATATGGTTTTTTCGTCGGGTCGCTCTCCAGTGTTGCCATTTCGCTTTCTCCATCGTGATTTCGAAGCGTCGTCACTTCCATATTCTGGTCAATCTCTCTTTCTTTAATTTGGCATCAGTCTTCAGATTTTACTTGTCAATTTTTTTGAAAATTTTGCTCTTTGAATTTTTGAGTTTTTCGGATTGTGGTCCTTTTTCGTGGCTAGAAAAACTGTCGTCTTTTTTATTTTTTGGTTTGGGTGCCTTGGCGATCTCGAGGCATGTCTATTTATGGCGATTGGGAGGGCGCTATCGCGCGCGCGTTGATATTCTCCTTTAACTTCGTTCACCACCGTAAAGCCCTGAATGCCTCTGACCCCCCGTTTCCGACGCTTGCAGGAAGCAATCGCTCTGACCGGAAGTCTGAAAAAAATTCGAGAAGATACTGTAATTCAATAAAAAATCGCTGTTTGTTTGTTCAAGTAAGAATTAAAATGATCGATAATTATGCCACCATAGTTTGGAGCAAAAGCTTTTCTACACCAACAACGATGATAATAATCTACTAAATTAAAATATGATCGGATATGATATTTTTAACCCATCCCAAAGCGGGCTTCAAAATTCGAAGAGTTTTTTTCGGAGCGGGGTGGAGCGATGGAGCGGTCTCCATTTTCAAAAACTCAAAAACACTTAGATACATTATCTAAGATAATCATTAAAAACATCAGCACGCTTCTCATGTCCTTATGAACTCAATTCCTCAACATTGCTTCCGCTGTTATCAGGTCAACAAACTTTATAATAATTTTTTTGGTATGTTGCCAATTGCCCATGATTCATGGCCCAAGAACTTGCCATGAACTTTTTTTAACCCTTACTGAAGCGATAACAGGCAATGAGATTTGACAAAAGTGATTTTGTCATTTTCTTATGAAATAAGAAAATCTATCAGTTGACAAATTTGAGCTCAAAATCTTAACGTTTGCATAATTTCGATATGTTACAATGTAATATCATGTAATATGTCATATCATATGCAGGTAGAAATAATAATAGAAAAGACACACACTTGTATATAAAACAACTTGTAATAACAGCTGGTTTTCTATGATGACTGCTGCGTCTATCTTATACTGATGCACAATTATTCAAGGCTTTATCGGTAATGTAAACGGTTGACTTTTAAGGGTTAAGACACGACCATTCTCATTATTTACAAGCTGCAAATTGCAGCTTGTGATTATCTACGGCTCAGACAGAACATGCAGGGGTTTGAGAATATTAAATCTAATGCTAATAAGGTATTTATTTCTAAAAAAAAGCTGGCAGCTTGCGCTACAATAAGATCATGTCATTTCCACGACATATTCTTGTACCAGAATCGAATAAAGCTCCGAATCCGGCGAGAACCAGATTGATTGTTGAGTGATTCGACGTTGCAATAAATAAATGGACTCTGGCAACACCTCTGAATAAGGAAATCCAATTTGGAAAGAAGAATCATAAAATTCCTGAAAATGTTAAGCTTTGACAATAATTCACACGTCGAGACTCTTCCCGTCTGCGATTTACAGTGCTCATCATTTGACCTCTTGAAGTGGGCATTTTCAGGAGTGCTGCTCCTAATCATACTCTCGTTGTTGACAAAGAACATAATAATTAACAAAGGATTCTCGAGAGAGGGAAAAAATTTAATATACTTATTTTAAGCTCAAATATTGACCTTTTTCAAATAATCGACGGAAGTTGAAATTCATAGTTGACAGACAGGAGAATTCGCCCGCCATAACAGTGATGGTATGCGGGACAGGTTTCGCCTACAGTTACGTAAGGAGGTTACTTATCAAAGCGGCTTTATCGTCAGCGTCTTCTCTGAGGTCGTCTTCACGACAGCCAGAGTATCGCTTTGTTTGGATGCTAACAACGACCAAACAGTTTTGCGTGCCAAATTGGTGTCGCTGCGCCGGCGAGGTCGGTCCGACGCGCTCAACCCTCTTTCACGCCACCCACAGCAAGTTCCCAAAAGTTGGCAATACTATTGATATTCTCGAACCTACCGGTTCTCATTTGTTAATTTTATAATCACACGTTAAACGCGATTATACAACGAAACGTGGAATCGTCATAAAGGCGACTAGCCCGCGGATGAAAAATTAATGAAAATTGGCTGCCGAGCGGATACATGAATATTTAATCCGGCGCGTCAGAGATGCCCTAAATTACTAAAAAATGCGGCGAATTATCTAGTCAGTTATATAATAACCTATTTCAGTAAAAAAAATAAAAGTTATAAATATTTATTTAAACTGAAAAGAATCGTATCCGTTAATAATCGATCAAATTACAGTAAGATGAACAGTAAAAAAGTTTCAAGTTTTCAGGCAGTAGTTAAATTTTGAAAATATCTTTCATACACATTCACATAGGGGTAGATATCCTCCGCCAATTCTATATGGAAGGCTTCTTTCTTGAGCCAATACTGCATTTCAAAACTCAAGAGTGGAATCTAGTTTCTTCCGGTGGGCGGGAGCGCGAATAAAACTCGATATAAAGTGAGAATCAATGTGTTTATATGTCTATATCTTGAGCCATTTCCTTTACGACTTTGTTCGAGTTCGGTTCGATTTCCATTCTCTTGTCAAACTGCGCGTGATTCTGACAAAATGTTTTCAAGGCCGCAACGGGTTAAGAAACTTTAGTTACCTCGTAAAGGATCCCTGGGCCAGCATAGTCGACATCCGATAGAAGCTCGCAGCCCGGGGTTATCCACTGCACTACGGCGTACTTATCCCTGCGGTTGATCTTTTAAAAGTCTGATTATTTGGCCAATTCAAATAGCAAACCCACCTTGAGGAGCTTTCCAACTAGAGGACGTTGCATCGCATCTAGCACGGATTCAGCCTCGATTTCAGATTCTCAAATAAAAATGACTAAAACCGCCGATTTGAACCCTAATCATAATTGCTGCTTCCCGTGCTATTCAGCGGCACCTTTCGCTCTCCAAGGCTAAAAGCTTAATTAAGATACTTATGTAAGCTTATTCACACTGGCTTGGCGGCCGACTGGCGGGGTTCTTGATGCTCATTTAGGAAGGAGAAACCTAATAAGTACCCGTTTTTATGAGCTTCTGTGATTTGTTTGAACTCGTTTGTTTTCTCTTCTAATTTGCGTCTTACGATGATTTCGCATTTTATTCTTTTTTATTAATAAAAATATGATATCATAAAATATATAATATAATTGATATTGAAATCAATCCTTATTTTCCTTCGCCGATTTTCAATTTCTCTTGATCTTTGGCGCTCCTCCGGACTGACAGGAGTCTCATCACGATCATCCCATTCAAGACTTGAAGTTTCGTTGTCGGAAATGTCAGAAGAGAATGCTCTCATTTTCGACTTCACCTTCATTATCTGTTTTTCTTTTTTTTGATTTGCTTTGTTTTTATACTCCTTTGATATTGTTCCCGCTGTGATTTATAATTAAGATTATTCCTTTATTATTTTTGATAATTAGAAACTTTATTTTTGGAACAATACCTTAATTCTCCGCGGAAAACTAGAACAGAATTGACATATGAGCTTATAAATCAATTTCAAAGCAATGAATATCCAGCTTCTCAATTTTGATTGAGAAAATACGGACTAGTCAACTTTTCCTTTTGATATCGAAAGCCCAAAACTGCTCGTTGGGCTGTACCAACATGCCTTTGGATAGAACCTGGCGCATAATAGAAGGCGAGAGCAGCTTCGGATTAGACATTATCTTGTGCGAATTTGAAGCAGACTCACCTGGTTGAGCGCAGCAGGTGCGTTGAACTTGCTGAAAACCTCCATATAATCGGATTGGATATCCTGATCGCTTCTTCCGCCCCTGTTCTCTGTCCACATCCGGAGCATGAGAATACGAGCGTCCCAGTTTGTCCTGTAGTAGAAACATTTGGAGCTGTTCGCACACGCCGCCGCTTAATGATAATTTAAAAGTCGGATTTTCTAATAAACGGTCAAATTTGAACGCAATAATCAAAATCGTAGCTAAAAAAACGTGACAAGAATAGAAATTATAATTTTTTTGCCTACGCTAAAAATCTTAACCGGTGAATAGAAATTGGGTAGGCAGAAAATTTTTTAGCATCGCGCTTCTTAGTCGCTTCGCTTTTAAATTTGTATCAAAAATAAATGATCAAATTATTTTATACTTTCCACCAAGAGTTAAGTCGTCACTGTTGAACAGAATATATAAAAGGTAAATAAAAATCTAACCATGAATGAGAATTTACGTTGACAAAATATCAATCACATTACGTTGACATGACTTTTATGGACTATTTAAAGAGCTATTACTTCCATTTAACGGTGGGCTTTGGTGACCTTTTAATTCATAGATAAATTTTTATCAAAAAGTGATAAAAATAACGTATTTCAATGATTAAAATTACGTACCAAGGTGAGAGGCTTTTGGAAGAAGGCTGTGATGATGCTCCAATGTTTCCTTTCAATCTGGATTCGCGATTTCGTTGAAAATAAAATAATCTTATCAGAAGATATGTTTTAAATCCAAATGCCTGATAATCCATGTTGTTCAACTTGAATATAAACTGATGAGGCTTTATCAATTATGTTGGGCTGATGGCCACTTCCAACAAATCGAAATTATTTGTCAATGTCAGATTGATATAGATAGTGTTCTTGTTTCAAAAATAAGGTCCGAGTTATAGGTCCCTAACCCCAAAAAAACGTGTGGGTACACCCAAAAGTCCAGCGCCAAAAAGTCAGTGGCGTCAAAAAGTTTCCGTATTTTTTTATTTTTTTGTTGTCGTCAAAAAGTTTAAAAGTTCATTTACGCTTAAAATATGTAAAACCGAATTTCTTTGCTTTAACGAACTTTATCTGACTTCGTATGATAAGCAGAACCGGCTTGTCTCCACTTGCAAAAAAACAAAATGACTTTGATATAAACATTATCGGGAATAATTAAATATTCACGCGAAATGGACATCTCTAAAAGCGGTAATCATTCAGACAGCTTTGTGTTAACACATCTTTTCAACCTGATTTCCGAAGGCCTGAAACCTGATTGTAACCTTTCCTTAAAGCATGAACTTTGTAGAAGCAAATAGAAGGTTCTATCGTAAATATTCCTTAGCATCAATATTTGCGAAATTATAAGAAAGGGTTGAAAATACCTAGAATTGAGAGTTTCTTCTTCATCTATGATTCCACGAGTGCGATAATGCTGGTAAAGAAAGAATATATCCATAATTCGCGTAAAATTTTCTAGAAAAAATTTTACCAAAATATTACTGAAAAAAATTTACAATCTTTTACATTGTAAAATTAATAATCTTACAATTTTACCGAATTTTTTTCTTATCAAAAATTTTTTCTCCTTGAATTCAATTTAAATTTTTTCGATGATTTTTGATGACAAGTGCGGTCATTTTGACTCAACAAAGCATATCATAGCCTATGATTCATAGGTCTGTGGTCCCCAGAGAGCCACGTTTTATGAACTTACGATGTGCTAAACGAAGTAATGCGGGTTTGACGTAATCATAATAAGTTGCTGTTGAAGCCGAATAATCTAAAAATGTGGATTAAATAAATTATTTTTAAAAAACTTGCCGCAAATTTCTAAAAGTGCACACGTATCAAGCCAAGTTAATGCGACTGGCAGCCGATGAAGAGCGGCGAGGAAGATGCTGACGATGTGTGGCGAGAACTTGAAGTCGATTTTGGAAGTACTTCCTTCTTTGAACGTAAAATCTTTGTCAAGCCCAAAAGCAACCCAAAGATGCGTTTTTTCGAACATTTTCTTCATGATCTTGAATTTGTACTTTCCTCTGGCGTCGTCTGCAATGAGATCGCCGACGCTTACGTCGATGTATTCGCCCTCGCCGTCCCCGCATGTGACGTATAAATATTCAGATTCGTCGAGAAAATACATTTCCATAAAATTTTTGTTTTGAACATCGTGAAAACCGTCGATGATGAAAGTTTCTTCAGGATCGCTATTCATTGTCCAACTTTGTTGTTTTTCAGCGATTTCTGCTTTTCTTTTGTTTTCTGCCTCAAAGAGGTTAAAAATTCGGTGTGTGATAGACAGGAATAAATATTTATTTTTATCTATGAAATTTTTTTGTTAGTTTTATTATGTATTTTTTTTAGTTTTTTTTTTAATAATTAAATAAATATTTTTTTAGCTTTTATAACACGAATGTTTTTTAATGAAATTTTAGGTTAAATATTAATAAAACTGAATTAAACAAAAAAAATAATTATAATAAGCCTCATTCCTTTTTCTGAGCATTTGACATTTTCGAACCATTTTCTGAAGCTCGCGCTTCTTTTTCATCTTTCTTCGCTCGAGCCATTTCGAACCAAATGTCCAGATCAGGGTCAGAATCTCCGGAATGCAACCACTCTCGGTATTTCGAGTTTCGGCCAATCGGGAGCGCCAATTGAATTGCGCCTTTCTCGTTTTGCGGCTGGCTCGTTTTATGGAAAAAAGCGTTTTTTAGTAGTTTTTGGAATGGAGAGAATATCTAGAAGAAATAAAATGTTACTGTAACTTCAGCTCTAATGTCGAAAATATCTGTCAAGTGGCTGGGAAGATTTTTAAAATATAAAATTACCTGATTTATTTTCGAGAATTCTCCGCTGCTGTTTATTCCTTATATTCAGATTAGAATTCGCAAAATCGGAATGAGTCTTTGAAAAAAATCCTCTAGAAAAAAAAACAAAAGAGAGCTGATCTCAGAAATGTCAAGTTGGAACAAGAAAAAAGAATACAACGACAACGAAAATGAAGAAAAACCGTCGACGTCCTCAGCAAAAAGCCAAAGAATTGAAAAACTGACGCAAGAAAATGAGCTTGACGAGCTTTATGGCTATCAGGAGCCTGAAGAACCTGTAAGTAAAGTTGAATCATTTTCTTGAAAGCATCAAAATTGACCCAAAAACCGGATAAAACCGGTTAAATATGGAAAAACTCGTCCTCGAATTGTCGTCATGAGTTTCTATCCAGCTGTAACAAGCTCTGATAGCAATTTTGGAAGGCATTTCGAATTGAAGCAACCCGGGAGTGTTTACATAAAAAATATTGTTAACAAATTTGACAAACTAGATTCAAAATAATTTGAATCTTTCTTATCAGTTAATTTCCACCTTCCAAGCTAAAAATCAGCTGGAATCCAAGCTGAAAAGATCACGTGGAAATAAAACTGGAATGCTTCTTATGTAGAAAAAGCATAACCATAAGAACATAATGAGATTTTATAAACACATATTTTATTGAACGAGATCACAATTGTCAAAGAATTTATGATGAGAAACACAGACCTGTACCGAGGCCCCGGCCAAGGGAGATAAAACTCAGCTCACTCTGAGATTCTTATGCCAATAATCGTCATGCAAAATTAACCATTCTAAGCCTGCTTTCAGCATCCTGTCTAAGACACGGAGCTCTTGTTTATGAGCTTCAAGTATAGACAGGCTCTTGAAGTGATCCTCTCGACAGGCAAGTAAAGTCATCGGACAGCTTCGAATCTGTCTGTAATAATCGGATAGACAGACAGGATTTAAATCATCTTTATTATTTTTGCGAGTTTTCAGAGAGGTAGACAGGACACGGTTTTCAAGACAGAAAGCAGATGTTGTCATAGGGGTTTTTAAAACACACGGGACAGGTTGAAAAGACCAGTTTCAAGACTTATCATTTTTAGGGCGTCTCGACAGGATGGCTTGTGAATATGCACGCTGGAGACACAATCAACGAAGAGGGGCATCTTGTTTCCTGCGTGCACTACTACTTTATCAAACAAGACGGCGAGCGGTTCAAAGTGCGGCTCACTTACCAACCTTATTTCTACATTGAGCCGCGACTCGGCCTTGAACACGAAATCGCCAATTACGTTTCGCGTCGTTTTGAGAAAATGGTCAACGTAAAAGTTGAACTTGTCGCAAAAGAAGATCTCGATTTGAACAACCATTTATCGGGTCTCAAGCGTAACTTTGTCAAGCTCACTTTTGACCACGTAGACGACATGCAAATCGTCTTGAAGCCGCTCAGAATGGCTGTTGCACGAAACAAGAAGCTGGCTGAAAACAAAGCGTCAGATTTAGTCATGGCGCTGGATGGAGACCAAGACGCAGTCAGCTCCGACATGATGGACGAAATTGTAGACATGCGCGAGTATGATGTCCCGTTTCACGTCCGCGTGTCTATCGATAAGGTAAGTCGAGATGTCCTTTTTTAACGCTGATGATATTCTCAATTCCCTTAGCAAATCTTTGTCGCCCACTGGTACGATGTAAACTGGACTGGACAGCATGAGATACCAACTTTCAAGCGCAGGTAAGTTAATTCAAAAATATTTTTTTGGAAATATTATTAAAAAACATCCTTCAAAATATTTTTTACAAATGGCCCTAATAAACTGATTTTTCAGGGACGATTTGCTGACTCGTCCAGACCCTGTTGTACTTGCATACGATATTGAAACGACAAAGCTTCCGTTGAAATTTCCTAATTCCGAAATTGATCACATTATGATGATATCTTACATGGTTGATGGGCAAGGATATCTTATCAATAACCGAGCGATTCTCTCCGCTGACGTTGAGGATTTCGAATTCACTCCTAGGCCAGAATTCGAGGGTCCGTTTATCGTCTACAACGAAGAAGACGAATTCGCAACTATTCGCAAGTTTTTTGACCATATTCAGGAGCTGAAGCCGCACGTCATCGTCACCTACAACGGTGATTTCTTCGATTGGCCTTTCGTCGACGACCGAGCGAAGATACACGGGCTCAGCATGAAGCGCGAAATCGGCTTCGAGCGTGAAACGCACGGCGGCGATGATACCTTCCTTTGCAGACAATGTCTTCACATGGACGCGTATAAATGGGTCAAGCGTGATTCGTATTTGCCAGTCGGTTCTCAAGGTCTAAAAGCAGCGGCAAAAGCAAAGCTACGTTTTGACCCAGTCGAGCTCGATCCAGAGTTGATGTGCAAAATGGCGTGTGAGCAGCCGCAAGTTTTAGCTACGTACTCCGTTTCTGACGCCCTGGCAACTTACTACCTGTACCAGAAATACGTTCATCCCTTCATCTTCGCCCTCTGCATGATCATTCCGATGGAGCCAGACGAGGTTCTGCGAAAAGGATCGGGAACGCTTTGTGAAGCACTGCTTATGGACTACGCTTATAAAGCGAATGTGATTTATCCAAATAAACAACAAACCAATATGGACAAGACTTTCGAAGGACACCTGCTTGAGTCAGAGACGTATGTCGGAGGACGCGTGGAAGCGATTGAATGCGGCGTTTTTCGAGCTGATTTCCCAGAAAAATTCCGTCTTGATCCTGATGCCTATCAAGCGCTGCTTGATGCCGTCGACGAGACGATGAAGTTCTCGCTGGAAAAAGAAGAGGGCGTCCCTATCGATCAAGTCGAAGATTATGATGAAGTTTGCAGCCAAATCAAAGAAAAGCTGGAATCACTGCGCGACACGCCTAACCGCATCGAGAATCCGCTCATTTATCATCTTGACGTTGGAGCTATGTATCCGAATATCATTTTGACGAACAGACTTCAACCGCCTGCAATTATCAACGAGAACACCTGCGTCACTTGTGACTGGAACACGCCCGATGCTGACTGTAGGAGACGCATGGACTGGATGTGGAGGTAAAATGCGCAGATAAATTAATCTTTTTACGCAAATCGAGAACGTCATTGAGTAATTCAGCCTTAGAATTTTTGTTTTTTTATCCGCTTTATTCGTAGTTTTAAGAGAATATAAAAGGTTGAATAATTTACACTCGTTCTGAATGTCATTGACCTTCTTCTCAAGACAATTTCAGAGGCGAATTCTACCCAGCTTCGAAAAGCGAAACCAGTCGCATTCGGCAACAGCTCGAGACAGAAAAGTTCACGACTAAGCATTTTGGAAACGAAAAGAACAACGTTCCATTTTTCAAACTTCCAAAACGCGACCAAGACGCGAAAGTTCGACAAAGACTGGCGGAATACAGCAGAAGAGCTTACAAGAAGGTGAAGACGACAAAGGAAGAATTGAGAAACGACATTATCTGTCAGCGCGAAAACGCGTTTTACATTAATACAGTCCGGATGTTCCGTGATAAACGATACGAGTACAAAGGTCTTTTGAAGAAGTCGAAGAAGCTTCTCGAAGGAGCGCAGCAAAACGGCGCAGATGCGACGGAAATAAAAGATATGAACGGAAAGGTTGTTCTTTATGATTCGCTACAGCTTGCTCATAAATGTATTCTCAATTCTTTCTATGGTTACGTAATGCGAAAGGGATCGAGGTGGTTCTCCATGGAAATGGCCGGCATTGTCTGCTACACGGGCGCGAATATTATTAAAAATGCGAGGATGATCGTCGAAAAAATCGGTCGCGGTCTTGAGCTCGATACAGATGGTATTTGGTGCATTCTACCAGCCACGTTTCCGGAAAACTTCACATTTACAACACGCAAAGAAGGAAAGAAAAAAGTAACTATTTCGTATCCCGGCTCGATTTTGAACTATATGTGTGATCAGAAATTTACAAATGAGCAGTACCACGATCTAGACGAGCAAACTGGAAAATACACTAAACGAGATGAGAACTCGATTTTCTTCGAAGTTGACGGACCTTACAAAGCCATGATTCTGCCTGCATCGACTGAACAAGGCAGAAAGCTGAAAAAGCGTTACGCTGTGTTCAATTTTGACGGATCGCTGGCCGAGCTGAAAGGTTTCGAAGTAAAACGTCGCGGAGAGCTGCAATTAGTCAAACTTTTCCAAATGTCCGTGTTTGACTCGTTCTTGAAAGGCAAGACGCTCAAAGAATGTTACGCAGAAGTCGCCAAAGTCGCTGATTACTGGATCGACGTTCTGTACTCCAAAGCAGCTCACATGCCAGACGAGGAGTTATTCGATCTTATCGCAGAAAAACGAAACATGTCAAAGAAACTGTCAGAATATGGCGAACAGAAATCGACGTCGATTACAACAGCGAAGCGCCTGGCAGAGTTCCTTGGCGACGAAATGGTTAAAGACTCAGGACTTGCATGCAATTTCTTCGTATCAAAGTACCCAGCTGGCGCGCCAACAACTGAGCGAACTATTCCACTGGCGATTTTCCAGGCGGAAAACAGCATCAAGAACTACTACGTTCGTAAATGGTGCAAAGACTCGACCCTCCACGACACCGACATAAGAGATTTAATTGACTGGGCGTACTATCTTGAGCGATTTGGCGCAACTATTCAGAAGATCATTACTATTCCAGCAGCGCTGCAGAACATATCCAACCCTGTTCCTCGTATAAAACACCCTGACTGGCTTCACAAAGAGCTTCTTCAGCGCAACGATCCTTTCCGACAGGGTAAAATGATGGACCACTTCAAAGTCACAAAACGCACAACTACGGAAGAAATAAATGAAAAAGAGAATAAAGCACCTGATATAGAAAATCTCTGTGGAGAAAAACCACAACCGCGCAAACCTCTTGTCAATTTTTCGCGCAAACGAGCACGCGAAGACGAGAGCTTGTTCATCGGCCAAAACTGGAAAGATGCGCTCGGTGAAATGCCAGTTTGGGGTGAAACGTGGGAAGAAAGGCGCAAGTGGTTCAAATTTCAGAAGCTGAAGTGGGAGTTCCAGCGGAAAAAGCGGCGAATTTTAAAGAAATCTGGCAAAGTAGACAGGTCAGGTCGTCAAGGCGAAAGCGTCGGCGGCACGTTAGGAGCAATTAAGAAACGCGCGAAGACAGTTTTGGACCAGTTTTGGAGTATTATTCAAGTAGACGAGCTGCAAAACGGCGAATTCAAATTGTGGACCCAAATCGGTAATGAGCTGCATCACATGACAGTTTCAGTTCCGCGAATATTCTACGTTAACAGAAAAACTCCAAAAGCAAAAGAGCTTGGTCCCGTTTGGAAACGCGTGCAAAAGTCGCTTCCGCGCTCGACGCCAGCTGATTATCTGTATCAATATAGCATCAACGAAAGCGACTTTAAAAACCACTATCACGAAATTCAAACAGAACTAAATGGACCTGACGTCGAGGGCGTTTACGAAATGGGAGTGCCTCTCGATTTCCGGCTCATGGTCGATCTCGGCTGCGTGTGTTCAGTAACGCGAAATGCCGCAAAAGGAATATCCAAAATGGGCGTCGAACAGTTCAAGCTTGACGAGCTAGAGTCTCATGGCTGCTCGGAACATATGTATTTATCTGAAAATATACGGACAATGTACGTGCACCACAATGGAAAGGGCAACACCCAGTTTCTGGCACTCTACTCTTCAGGCAAATTATATATCTACCTCCTTGCTCCCTCGCGACAAAATCTGCTGCCAAATGTCACTAGCTTGTATAAAAAGTATCTCGAAACACAAGAAATAAACTCCGAAACAGTTCACATTTCCAGTATTGAAGAAGTCAAAGTAGAAACGAGCTCAAAAGAGCTGCAAAAATCATTTACACGAGCAGTTGCAAAGGAACGTCTCGGCCCTACTATTTTCTGTCTTCAGAGTCCATTTGACGAGCTTCCGGTTAAAATCGAAGACGCACCGATAATCCGTCTCCCCAGTTTGCCAAAAGACGAGCTCGCAGGTAGAACGACGGACTGGCAAAAAGCGGCTGCGGAATCCTTCGTGTCTCGCCTCTTCGTCCACAAAATGGAGATTGAGAATCTGAAGGAACAAGCTCGCTTCTATCACATCCCGATCGGAAACATACCAAACGATTGCCTCCTCTACGGCGCCGATCTGTTTTACGCTAGAGCTTTGCAGCGCTCGAACCAGCTGCTTTGGTGCTCAAAGTCTGCCAGACCAGATCTTGGCGGCCGTGAACGAGACCTGGCGCGGCTTGAAGCGGAACCAAGCGAGCTTGTGCCTTTATTCGATAAGCCGGGACTATCTCAGTCAATAACTGTGGAAATGACGATCAACGGCATGTTCGAAGCGGCTTTGTTGCAAAGCCACAATTTGACCGAACTCGACGGGTTCGAGACATTCCAACAAGGGACAGTCGACAAGCAGTTCAAAGGTAACACATTAAAAATTCAACAAGACAAAAGAGCATGTTTTCAGCTGAAGGCCAGTTGAATACGAACTATGCTGAGTCGACGCTCGCGCTGCCGCAGTATCGCATCTTGAAGAATCTGGTCGCAGTTTGGGTCAAGGACATCGGTAAGCAAAAGCAAGAGAATATCACTTTTTTCCAGTGAACGAAAAGAATCTGGCCGAGTTTATCTAAACGACTCACTTTAGCTCAATACGACAGCTCTTTTGCAGATGCTCAAGTTCAACATCTGATGCGTTATATCACGTCAACAGCATCGCTTCTCTTCGACCCAGCAATACAAGAACTACTTGTGTCTGCCGTTTACCGTCTTTACAAACTTCTGTGCAACGAGCTGAAGCGAATCGGCTGCGAGGCGATCCATGTTTCGCCAAGAAAGCTCATTCTTGTCACCAAAAAGAAGAACATCGCGGAGGCAATTGGCTACGTTGACTTCATAGAAAAAACGCTGCGCAAGAAGGAACTCTTTCAGGCGATTGACTTCAAATTTACAGCCGCCTGGGAGACGCTGCTCTGGCACAATCAGAACAATTATGGCGGAATCCAAGTTCAAAACAGTATCATTAGAGATATTATGGGTCAGGAAGATGAAGACAGTGACGTAGAGGAAGCTGAGGATGAAGAGGACGAAATGGTCATGAAGTTTGAGTGGGCGGAACATCTCCCAACTGAGGCTGGCATGCGAGCTTCGTTTACACAGGTTGTTCAAGCACAAGAATCACTTTTAAAACCGATTTTAGTTGATTGCTGGATACATCAAGGTCTTGCACGAGCAGGCGAAGAAAGACGCCGACGTTGATCGCCTTGCTGAGTTCGCTGTTGGAATTATGACTGGTGAGTTCTCAGATCATCTTCTCGAGGCCACGCAGAAGATTCTCAATAGATATCCAGCAGGCACAAAGAGGGCGAAAGAGATTTTCCCAAAGCTAGCTGGCAGCTATTTAACCCTCGATCACCCGGCGCTTTTCTACGCAAAGACAATCACACAAGTAAGCTTATCACTTATCAATTCGAAGAATCGATGGCGGCATGCCGCATGACTCAAGCTAGAACATTCTTCTTATCTCATATTATCTTGGTCATAGGTTCTCTCTGCTCACGCGACTGTTTCTGAGGAGCTCCAATCGCTCCGACGTAATGTCTTCCGTCTTCTGGGAGTTTCCGAATTCTCAGAAAAGGGTCAATGGGTCGACCCAGCCGCAAAACTCATCTTGAAAGACGTCGTTTGCACTCAGTGTGGCGTTTCCCAGGATCTGGACTTGTCTGTCGATTTGAATCCAGACTGCGAGTGTGAGTTCTTTGACGAAAAGACTCACAAGCAAATCATTGAGGCTCGCCTTATCGAAGAACTCAAGGTATTTTTTTTCATTTATAATTTTTTCTTAATATTGTCCCAGAAAAAAGTTATTGGTTGGAATTTGCAGGATGTCGTCTGCATGAGATGCAACCAAGTGCGACATGGAGACATGGGACATTTGTGCGAGTGCGCCGGAAGATTCAAGTGCATTGAAAGTAGAACG
>Ga0115008_10001268_pt1 | contig 20093 bp, 23 predicted proteins | sample FraStrMetagenome_FD_87164 | JGI IMG/M metagenome (GOLD analysis project Ga0115008, IMG submission 87164) | Marine eukaryotic phytoplankton communities from Arctic Ocean - Fram Strait ARC3M Metagenome | ecosystem: Environmental > Aquatic > Marine > Oceanic | place: Fram Strait | collected...
AAACCACCAAACCCTAACCACATATTACGCCCATTTGCCGAACATGCTATGTCGTGTTCACCTGTACCACTCAGTCTATCCACCTTCCCAATCATCAAAGTTTTACATTGTTCCTGTATTGTGCTGTTACCGAATATGCCGAATATACCACCTAAAACTTTCCCAGTAACTTTCCTAGCACCTTTTACAGCAGCTTTTGCACCTTTTGCAACTTTTGCACCTTTCCCAGCAACTTTTGCACCTTCCCCAGCAGCTTTTGTAGCAGCTTTTGCACCTTCCCCAGCAGCTTTTGTACCTTTTGCTACAACAGGTATTACAGGAGGTTTTATAATACCACCTTCCGCAACACTAACAACCATTTTAATTACATTAAATATTTAAAAAAAAGCTTTTTGATCGGTCTTCGTTTTAATTATTTAAAAATAAAGTTTTATAATAAATAATGGGCAATTACAATTTTAAACCACAGGCATCGTTTGCTAAAAACCAGACAGTAGAAATAATAGGGTCTAAGCTATCCAAGGAACACGTCCCAGAAGAACTTAAAAAATTAGGGAGAGGAGCGTATGTCGTCCAATCCACAAAACTGTATTCCTCCAGACCGAGTGCACAGCCGGTTTATATAACTAGGGTAAAGTTCCCAAAAACTAATAAATATGAAACGTTTTTGACAACGGATCTCAGACCAGTTTAATTCACGACAACCTAGGTTCTGATATGGATCTCCTAACCCTAACACTCTGAAACGTGTCCCTATCTTTATCGGTAGGACCGTTCGTATTAGCCCTAGTAAACTCAAACGAGTTTGATACACCCCTTTTCCTTACAGTCCACCCAGTTTCTAATGCCCTGTTTATAAACATCAACCTGATAAAATCTTTCATCCTCGAACTATCTTCGTAATCCATTTTGTACACAACAAACAAATTAATTATATGATTTTCCCGAAGATACTTGTTATATTAAATCATTTCTGCTATATGTCTATCGAGGTTATTCCCAAAAAGACTACAGGACATGAATGCCATCCTTTCGCTTCTTCTACGCTTATTTATACGCTTATTTATACGCTTACGTTTAATCAAATGTGGGTGTTTATTAAATTTGTTCCCTGACATGTACCTCCAATCCCACGGTTTGTCTGGGTTATTGTTGATCATGTCCACTGTAAGATTGGGGTTCCATGAAATGCACATCCAATTCCATGGTTTGTGTGGGTTATTATTGATCATGTCCATTGTGATACCAGGGTTTAATGAAATGCTCCCCCATTCCCATGGTTTATCAGGGTTATTATTGGTCATGTCCATTGTAAGATTGGGGTTCCATGAAATGCGTACCCAATCCCATGGTTTATCAGGGTTATCGTTGATCATGTCCATTGTAATATTGGGTTTTTTTGAAATGCAATACCAATCCCATGGTTTGTCTGGGTTATCACTAATCATGTCCATTGTAATATTAGGGTTCTTTGAAATCCACCCCCAATTCCATGGTTTATCGGGGTTATTATCGACCATGTCCATTGTGATATTGGGGTTCGTTGAAATGTGACCCCATTTCCATGGTTTGTCTGGGTTATCGTTGATCACGTCCATTGTAATATTGGGGTTCGATGAAATGTACTCCCAATTCCATGGTTTGTCTGGGTTATCGTTGATCATGTCCATTGTAATATTGGGATTCTGTGAAATGCAACACCAATTCCATGGTTTATCTGGGTTATCGTTGATCATGTCCATTGTAATATTGGGATTCTGTGAAATGCAACACCAATTCCATGATTTGTCGGGGTTATTATTGATCATGTCTATTGTAAGATTGGGGTTCTCTGAAATGTACCTCCAATCCCACGGTTTGTCTGGGTTATTGTTGATCATGTCCATTGTAATATCGGGGTTCTGTGAAATGCAACACCAATTCCATGGTTTGTCTGGATATACTTTAATAAGTTCTTGTAGAGTATTCACTCCGTTCATAGTTGTATTCACTTATACGTTAAGCAGGATTTTGCAGAACACCATTATGTTCTATATTATCAATAAATATATGATCTTTAGCTTTCGGCATTTGAAATAAATATATTTTAATTTCAAAAACGAACAGTTGTTATCAGTTACTTATTTATAATACAGTATATTTCTTTAATACGATTCACCGTCATATATACGCGGTTATTGGTTTTTTCGCAATTTACTTACCGACGTAAGTACCATTCGTATTGGCCCCACCAGACTCCGAACAGCCGTAGATACCATTGCTTGGTATAAAACAAGATAATGGTCGTTGTTCAAGCGAGGGAGTAATCGTGGTATTCATCCAGGGAGAAACGACATTGATGGGATTTGGGATGTCCGGACGAATCGAATAATTCGCATTCCTCAAACTACCAAGAACGGTATCAACACCAACCTGTTGGGTGGCGGCAAGGAAGTTCTGGTTGGCCAGGATATTGGCGGGTGCATTGATGTCCCAAGACTTCTGTCCAGGGATGTCTGGCTTAGGCAATAAAGAGGTGGCGACGAAAGTCGGGGCGTTCTGAGCACAGGCACTGATCGTCTGAGCACGTTCATTACCCATGTTGACAGCCTGGAATTCGGAATCATGGAGGTTTCCGTTCATGATATTGTATGGGGCAGTCTTGTCACTGAGACCACCACCTAAGGCAACAGCTCCGGCACCAGTCTGTTCCTGGGACTGCCCAGAGATAGAGTCGAGCTGTTGTTTGGTAGGGGTTGCTGCATTGACAGCCTGTTGGTAGATCTGGTAAGCAAGGAGTTGGTCACCAGATTTGTTGAGACTAACGTTCTGCTGGCCTCTAGGCTTAGAACCATCGGGTCCAGCAAACATCTGGTTACTCTGAACGCCGTTAGCAGCCTTGTTTCCGTTATAGAAGTTCTCAATCTGGGTACTCCCGAAGTTTTCGATATGTTCTGAGGCTACTACGGTACTAATGAAGGCAAGTCCGAGTCCGGCCGCGATATATCCGCCAAGTTTGGGGTCTGTTGCGATGCTGTCCATAATTAATGTTATCGAAATATAATAATTTTGGAAATAAAGCGTAGTTTAATTAAATTAAACAATAAGTAGTTTAATTAAATTAAACAATGGATTAAATCAAAAATTAAATAATAAGTTATAACAAAACAATGATCCCTATTGGAAGTATCATCTTATTCCTTATTTCCTTATTTTACATAATTAAACATGGGCCTGGATACGTATCATTATTTCTTTTTATGGCATCGTTATTTTTAATGTTATGTTATTTTGTTGGTTCATACTTTATGGGGGTAGAATTTCTTTCCTCGACAGTAAATCCTAAAATTGTCGATTATTTGGACAATAACCCAGTTGGTCAAGGTAGAATATTCTTTGTAGATTACTTGAATAAAGAATTAGCTGACAGTATCATAAAATCTGGCAATGAGATTGGTACACATCATTCATGGAGTAACAAAGTAACCAATGATTCTCTGTTCAGTCCTTTGATAAGTGTTATTTATAAAATTCCCACAATTAATTCGTTTTTTGTAAATATTTCACAAACTCAAAAGTTAACACTATCAGAGCAATTGAAATTGGGTGTAAAGTATATGGATATTAGGATATCTTTAAGGGGTGGTATTCTTTATGTGGATCACGGGGTTATATTTGGAAAGTTTGACGATTTTATAGAGGAGTTCGAAAAAGCTATTGACGAAACTGGGGCTGATTGTAAGGTTTTGTATTCAAACAGCAGTTATAACAACAAAGACTTTAATATAAGTGATTATTTGGACACGAATGATTTAAAATACAGAGATTTGTTTAGACTTAATAGTAGTTTTTATGACAGTGTATACCTAAACACTGAATCTGCAAGTGACGTAATAGACTTATTAAAAACCAACCAAGAAGATAATCTCCAACTGTTATTAACACCTAACGTGTATACTACCATAGCTGTAATGACATCCTTAGTTGTTTTAACTTTAATACTGACATTTATCACATTAAAGCTGGTTTATCGCATTAAAGTTAATAAACGAAGGAATAAGACAACGCAGCTAAGCTCCCTAATTCGAGCAACGGGAATAAAACATAAATATATTCGGGTGGGATAGAGTATGTGTATTTAAGTTTTTCGATTCCCCATACATTTTTTATCTCTCCTATTTCGGTTTTTACTTCTGCCGGTATAAAGAACCACGCAGAAAAAATCACCAATAAAAGTACGGACGAAGATAGAAACAAACGTTTAAACGTGAGTTTCTTGTCAACCTTGATGAATCTCATCAAAAACAAACACACAAAGCACATAAACATAGGGAATATATGTGCCCAGAAATTGCTCTCAGAGATAACACTAGAGGCGTAGAAATCAATTAATTCTGGAGGGGGTGAACCATTCGGTGTCTTTATTTTTAAATTGGTTAGAAATAATTGGGATATAACTCCCACAGTAATACTGTTACCTAAACCTGCAACTATGAACGGATAAACTAATTTATTTAATGCTTTGTTGCAACCAACAAACTTCCTAGAAAATGGTATAGCCAGTAGTATTAATCCTAAAGTTATACAAATCCATACGATGGACCAGTATGTATAATAATCTACAGTACTATAAGCTCCTATATATTCAGAATCCACCGAACATATACCACTATGATAAAGATGGCTATCACACCCACCTACTACAGTATCACCGACCGTTATTAATGATCGATTAGATTTTTCAGACCTACTTAATATCCTTTGGTAGAATCCCATTAAATATACCTGTTATTTTAATTAAATTATGGTCATGAATAAATCAATCTCAGAACCCATACGACCAACCGACAGTAATCTTTCACAATGAATTCAGGGGTTGCGTTCTTAATCTTCTTCACTCTTTCGTCTAGCTTAGCCTTTACTATACCCGGGTTATTGTTATTCACACTGAGGTCGAATATATCAACTACATTCAATAGATTCTGTGGGCTATTGTTGTCTTCATAGTACCTCCATACAGAATTTTCCTGATCCCCTGGAGCATATTCAATCTCTATACTAGACTTTGGACTAACCTCGTAATCCCTTTTGGCATCCATCCAACTATTTTTAGATTCCCCGTATTCCGTGATATCCAGTCTCCACAGAACACTCGGTGTCCTCCCCAGTGGACTCAATGGCATAGGGTCTACTTCATACCTAACTTGGTATCGGTACATCTTTGGCTTAAAATTCCTCCTTGTATTAGTTTCTGTAGACAACACAGTATCTAGGAACTGTAGGTTATAACCGGATCCCTTCATTATGTCATTGCTTTGGACTCTAAGTCTCTGAAGTTCCTTCTTTATTATATGTTCCTCCAGCACCGTATGGTCCCCCAGGACAACCTCACTCTTCCTCAATCCATTAGCTCCGTATGTCTTTAGTACTGGTAGCGGTTGTTCATAATCTGGTGATTTCAGTTTGGAAACGAGGCAATTAAAGTACGGAAGGTTGTTGGGGAATCTGAACCTAGATTCCAATTCAGACCCCTTTGTTTTCTTGGTCAGAGTAACTAGTTTCAATAGCTTGTTGATATCTGTTTTGGTGAAAATTTTAGATGGGTTTGTGTCAAGGATACACCTAAGTCTGAACGAGGGCCCTAGTTGCTGTATGACCTGTTTCAATTGGGGTGACAACTTCTTAGCCTTGGACATCTTTGTTAGTTTTTTTAGTCCATATCTGTAGACGATCTGTAATGCCTTCATGGAGAAAGGCTCTACGATAGCTTTCGCGACACTCTGAACCGTCATCTCTGCATTAGGTAATTTCTTGTCCGGTCTATCGTTCTTGTACTCAAAAAGGTTTGGGTTGTCCGTGTCATTAAGCCAGATACATTCTACGATGTCGCTATTTGGTTCCGTATCGGCTATAACGTACCCCACAAAGATAGGTTTCTTACCCCTTCGTGTATATGCCTTATATACATTCTCCATGACCTCCCTTTCGTTTATAATTACCGGTAACATGACCTGTTTGCCTAGCTTCAGATCCACGGTAAGCTCATTGTTAGGTTTCCATTTGAATTGGTCGTTCCCACAGAAGGCCCAAGATCCCCTGAGGTACTCGGTGTTGGTAGGTGTCAGTATCAACCCATCCGTCTTTAAGTTTGGGATCTTGGGGAACTGGGCCTTCAAGCCCTTACTGAAGATATTCTTCATATAATTGTATGGGTTAGTTGATTGTAGGACTATCTTCATATCAACAAATGGGGATACAACCATCTTGAACCTAAAGTCGTTTTCCATTCTATTATATCTCCGCAATGGAGAGAACTCGTTCATTACCATGGTACTTAATACAGAGTATCTCTTATTCCATGGCCACCTATATCCGCCCTTGGGCCCCATAAAGGCCCCGGAACTACCCAGGTCGAACTGAATCTGCTCGTTTAATGCATTATTGGGCAGGGCACCCCTCTGTATTGTAGCCTTCTGTATCTTGTTAAACTTTGGATCGGTGGGTCCATACAGTATATCGAATGCGGAGAAGACCATTAAGGGTTTTAGTTTCTTATATGGGGTTAATCTGATAATGTCGTCACCTTGGACTAGGTCCCCCCACATAAGTAGTTCCCCGTCTATTAAACAATTGGGGATCCCGCTTATTCTGGGGAGTTCCTGTCCGTTGTTAACCAAGATCCAGAAATCCTTATTTTTGTCTACGAAAAAGACGCCACGTTGGTCGTATTCAGACTTGTTCCCTATCATAAGTAGGAAACGCATACCGTCCGCCTTGGTAGAAACTACATATTCGTTGTTGGCCAAGGTAGAAAAGTCCTTCTTTTCTAGAGTCACCGGATTCCCCCCTAAAAACGTTGACTTAATCTTATTCTTCCCCTTGGACATTATATTATTGTAGATATCATCATAGGATTCCTTGGCTAATTTATACATATACCCATGTTTCTCTGGGGTTAGCCTTATTAGTGCGAGGTAGTCTGCCAGGTCAGCCATTTTACAAGAAGACAATAAATTTATTCCGGAATAATATATTGTCCTTTTATCAAGATGGAAACTGAAAGTGAAAGTAATGGGTGGTATATATTTTGGGTGGTATTGGCAGTTACTTGCTTGGTGGCTGTGATTGTGGGGGTAACGGTATTCGCTACCACACCTGATGTTAGTTTTACAATCCCGTCGATGAGTGGTTATGCTAGCGTTACTAGTGGGTTGGATGTTTTGTGTACAGATTGCCAATTCATCGAAGGTATGAAGGATTATTCTAATATCGATTGTACGCCTACCGTACCACAATTAGATGTAGTACATGGGATGGACCCAGATAGAATAAAATACTGCGGCGATAACCCTTCTGATTGTATCTCTGAAATGGAATCGGTTATAGTTGGGTGCTTTGAATCGGTTAACCCCGTGTGTAGTGACTGTAAATTCAAGACTTTAATAGGGGACGTTTGTATGGAATCCGCCTATACGAATGTAACAAACAATATGCTACAGAAGCGGTTGTATTCATCTGATTACTGCGGTTGTACCCCTAGTGTATCACAGATAGACCTATATGATCAATTGTTGTCTGAAAAGAAACTACTAAGGTGTGGAATGGACGGATGTTACCCAGAAATGGACAGTATAAGCGAAGGGTGTATGGCCGAGAATAACATAGAATGTGAAGATTGTGAATATACATTAAACAACAATGAATGTGAATACGATTTGGGTGGTTCCGATATAGAAACAAAGGTTAATTTCTCAGAAAGTTGTGGGTGTATACCTACCAATAATCAACTAAACGGGAAAACAGTATGCGATGTCACAGAAGAACCTGTGGTTACACAACCCCCGGATCCAACGGACCCCCCTAACTTCCAGTATCCTAGCAATTGTAGCAATTGCGACTATACTGAAGGTATGAAAAGTGGTTGTGTGGTCGATGGGTTAGTCGTAGCACAATCTAATAATATGACAGATAAATTCGGGGTGACGGCAGCCTGTGGGTGTACACCCACTGAATTACAATTAAATGTTACGAATGATATACTTGGGTATGGTCAACTAGGGGATTGTTTTGATTCTGAAAGCGGGGTAGTTTGTGAAGAACTGAAACTTATTGTGTGTTGAAGTTGTCACAACTCTTCTTACAGTTGTCTACGAACTCTCGATCCGAGATCACCTTCCTATCCCCATATTTATAATTAAAGAGATACCGGACCATCTCTACCAATTCCGGTAGTTCAAAGGTTATTTTATAGATCGTGTTATCGATTATATTAAAAAGGTAGTAGTTGATAAGGTCACTGTTACCCACATGATACAGGTATGCATATAATGCCAATTGGATGTAATGGCTGTTGTCAATCTTTTCTACGCATTTAAATTCCCATAAATTAGTCTTGTCCTTCACGGAATCGACACAATCTATAAACCCAGACAGTTCTATACCCATTAGTTCACTGTGGTTGGTGTATTCCACCCCATATTCGAACCTAGCGTTACCGGTCACAAAACACCCCAATCTCTTGATACATTCATCTAGGTTGTCCTTTTCCAACCAATCATAGTTCTTGATCTGTGTCAACTTGTAATTATACCCGCTCGTGATAGCGCACCATTTATTTGCAATTTTCAACAGCTCCGGAGGGGTTACGTTCTTGAGGTTTCTCCCACCACCAATACCCATCCTACCAGTCCTAATATATTCAAAATATGCGGGGATCGCTGTCCCTGTTATATCAGAGACGTTCTCGTATAGATTACCTTGCTTCGTCTTGACCGGGATCCTGATCCTGACCCCCTTTTCTTGTACTTGTTCTATCTCGAAATACTTCATGGCCGTATCGACCACCTCACATGGTAAATGTTTGGTGATATCAGTCACGTGAACCTTCTTTGGTTTAAGTGGTTTGTCGTCCGAGTAGGTCTCCTTCCTCCTCCCCAACTTCCCCTGTACATTACAGATAGTTCTGAGTTCCATCCTATCGAGGAACGGGATGAACCAATTTGTGTAATGGTGAACAACCGTCATCTGTTCTTTAGCCCTAGTTGTGGCCACATACATCTCATTGGGGCAGACTTTCGGATCTGCACCTTTATTAAAGTACTTGAAGTACGTATCGTCGAACCCGAACACGATAACCACTTTACGTTCAAGCCCCTTAACCTGGTGGAAGGTAGAGAATGCCACCTTATTCGATAAGATATCTTCATCTAGTCTTTCGTCGTCCGTGTTGGGTACATAGATAGGGATTCCTTTGGAGGACAGGAAGTTTGCCAGTTGTCTCACTGGGCTAGAGTCACTACGGACAGACGGAGCTATGATGAAGAAGTCGTCGTATGTATAACCCATCCTAGTATACATCCTGAATTCGTCATAGACCTTACCACCCTTCTTAGATCCAAAGCTATTACAGATAAGGTACCTCACCTTATCCCCGTCCTTGACCGACCTTAGGTTGTCATACTTGAGCATACATTTATTCACAAACGATGCCATACCCTTTGTAATCCTAAAACTGGTGTTCAGCTTCACTCGCTTCCATTCGAATTTATTGAGGTTGAATATCTTGTCTGCAAAGACTATAAACCGTTCATCAGCCTTATTAAATGCGTAAATACTCTGATTCTTGTCTCCTAGATTACAGAATTTACATTCTGGGGTATCGTTGTCGTAGTAGATCTTACAGACAAGACTGAAATACAATGGTGTTAGGTCCTGGGACTCATCCAGGATAAGGTAGTCGTAACTAAATGGTTTTAGTCTTTCCTTGTTATCACCGGTTATCTCGATAATACCCGAATCTGTGAAACACGTTCTTAGGTAGTACTTGACACAAAATGAATGATAACTGTGCGTCTCTACGTTACCCAACCCAGCTTCTTCCACCCTCTGACGGGTTTCAAACTTTAATTTTTTGTTGTACGTCAATAAGAGGAAGTTATATTGTGGGTACTCCTTGGCTATATGTAATATAGTCGTGGTCTTCCCACTCCCCGCTACGGAATCAACCAACACATTATTATCTCCTAGCTCTGCTACAACCTGTAGTTGTTCCTTGGACAATACTAGATCCATTCTTAATGTTTATACTTGTTTTGTTTTTAAACCTATTCATGTATTAATCGTCATTCCACTTTATTTAATAAGCACCACAAATTCTTAAACCATTTCTGCTATATGTCTATCGAGGTTATTCCCGAAAAGACTACAGGACATGAATGCTATCCTTTCTCTTATACGGTTATTTTTTGTACGTTTGACCAAATGTGGGTGTTTGTTAAACTTGTTCTGTGAAATACCATCCCAATCCCATGGTTTGTCGGGGTTGTTATTGACCACGTCCATTGTAATATTGGGGTTCCATGAAATGTACCACCAATTCCATGGTTTATCGAGGTTATTATTGATCATGTCCATTGTAAGATTGGGGTTCTGTGAAATGTAAAACCAATCCCATGGTTTATTGGGGTTATTATTGATATTGTCCATTGTAATATTGGGGTTCCGTGAAATTTCATACCAAACCCATGGTTTATTAGGGTTATTATTGACCATGTCCATTGTAAGATTGGGGTTGTGTGAAATACCATCCCAATCCCATGGTTTGTCGGGGTTATTATTGATCACGTCCATTGTAAGATTGGGGTTCCGTGAAATGTCACTCCACTCCCACGGTTTATCGAGGTTATTATTGATCACGTCCATTGTAATATTGGGGTTCAATGAAATCCAATCCCAATCCCACGGTTTATCTGGGTTATTATTGATATCGTCCATTGTAATGTTGGGGTTCATTGAAATCCAATCCCAATCCCATGATTTATCGGGGTTATTAATGATATCACCCATTGTAAGATTGGGGTTCCGTGAAATCCACCTCCAATTCCACGGTTTATCGGGGTTATTAATGATATCACCCATTGTAATGTTGGGGTTCTCTGAAATCCACTCCCAATTCCATGGTTTATCTGGGTTATTAATGATATCACCCATTGTAATGTTGGGGTTCTCTGAAATCCACTCCCAATTCCATGGTTTATCTGGGTTATTAATGATATCACCCATTGTAAGATTGGGGTTCATTGAAATACACCCCCAATCCCATGGTTTATCGGGGTTATTATTGATATCACCCATTGTAAGATTGGGGTTCCGTGAAATACACCCCCAATCCCACGGTTTATCAGGGTATACTTTAATAAGTTCTTGTAGAGTATTCATCTCAGTTGTTGTTGTATTCACTTCATTCGTCGTATTTATCTTGTACAATAAACACTACAAATTCTTAAACCATTTATGAAATCAAAGAAAAGCTTATATCGTCGAAATATTTTTCATGCGAGTAGTTACATGGACCTCTTCCTCTTTTGGATTCAATATCTCACTAACATTCCACCCAATTAATCCCACAAATACAACAATAACGAATATATAACCAATGTTTAGGTATAAATTACTATCTGTCGTCTTTTTAACAGGATTACCTAATACATTGTGGTACTTACCATACCAATTATTGGTGGCATGAACGAATTCACCGATCATGAACATCACCCCTATGGATAACACAAAGGAAACTATAGACTGTAAGAACAACCCAGGGTACATAACTTGCCCTCTAGGGAGCGTAACACCCTTTAACCAAACATCCTCATTAGGGAAAGACGACCTTATAACGGGGAACATAACGGATTTATTAAAAGCGTTCACAACATCAGAGACTAGGAATACTATTACCAAACCCAATGACAACTGGGATAAAGATGAGCCATAAAACTCCCTAATTCTTGTATATATAGTGTTGTGAACCCCTACATATCTCGAGTATATGAAATATCCTATAAAAAGAGCAGTGAAAACTGCTATCACTATAACGGATAACACGGCATCCGATTTAACATCCTCTGGTGATTTTATTATTACTTCTTCCTCTGTAGTAGTCATTTATTATACTACTATTATTATTTTTCTATTAAATTGTTGATCGTAGTATCATAACTATTCTCAAAACATCTCTTGCACATTTTAGTACCATCACACATTTCCAATAATGCGTCGTTTTCGCACTCGAAATCATACACGGCAGATAATTGTGATATCAATTTACCAGCTTTGTGTTTCCTAACCTCTTTATCCTCCCAAAATATAACAATCTCCTTTGTTTCTGTATTTTCCATCAAGATATTAGTTATGTTGTAGTCTGTGATTGTGTAGTAAGACTTACCGTGTTTATACTCCAAAGAATAGAAATCCCCGTTTACCATATGGGTTATAGACGATGGTTTGTAAATAGTGTTAACTGACATGGTACAGAATGACATCTCATCGGATTCATCTTTGATCCCTTCTGGGTTATATCTGATGTATCCTATAAAATGTTTCTTGCAATATTTTTCGTATTTTCCTGTATGAGTACACCGTTTACCAGATTTAGTGATCCATGAACATTTAACGAGGGCTTTTCTACATGTATTTTGGTGGAAGGCTAACCCCGTCTTGGTATAAAATATATCAGAACATCCATAACACTCATAACTCGGTCTTTCTGTACATTTTTCTTTGATATGCTTACGAAGGGCTTTCTTTGACCCAAATAGTTCGTTACAGAAAGAACACTCTATCTTTATACATTCCTTTTTATGTTTACCCAATAATATTATAGACCCGAATTCTTTCGAACAGGATTCGCATACGTAAACCTTTGCTGGTTCCACCTTTGTTGGTGCGTAAACCTTTGCTGGTTCCACCTTTGTTGGTGTGTCAACCTTTGTTGGTGTGTCAACCTTTGTTGGTTCCACCTTTGTTGGTGTGTCAACCTTTGTTGGTGTGTCAACCTTTGTTGGTGTGTCAACCTTTGTTGGTGTGTCAACCTTTGTTGGTGTGTCCATCTTGTTTATAAATTATATACACGCCGAAACTTTAAATATATGTTTGTTGTGGTGGGGTTTCAAAAATACAAATGGTTTAAGAATTGATAACGTTTAATTAATAAACAAGATGGTCAACTTTACTCTCGTTGGAATGGCATACGCCGGTGTTTCTGTTGATGATGTTATGGGTTATGAATGTATAGTATTAAGGTCCGAACCGGATAACAAATATGACCCTAACGCCATAATGGTACTAGGGGTTGACCATTCGGGTAACCGTAAATTAGGATATGTAACCAGAGATAGTAACATAGTAGTGTCCAACGAAGTCGTCTATTCGGTGGTTATAGCAAATCCATCTCCTACCGGAAAAGCTATAAGATTTGTTTTAAAAGAAAATTCGTTAGTTTGATAGCTTTTTAATATAATAGTAATATTAAATGTTATGGGGGTTAGTGTCCGTGTTATTAATAACGGGGGTTCTAGGGAAGGTCTTCGATATCAACATAATAATAATGTCGTTAACGGGGTATATAAACGGGGTTATGTACAATTCGTATAGTCCAGAATATGGATCCATAATGTCCTTAATTGTTTTATTGGGTGTATATTCCCATTTAACCCCTATATGGGTTACCCAGTTTATGGCATACGTTGTTGTCATGGGGTTGGTTGTTGCGATTAAAAACATAAACACATTAAAAGAATAAATAACTAAGTATTGTAACAATGGAAATAGTAAGAAGAAGTACACATATATATTGTATGGAGTGTGGGACTTCAGCGGAAACATACACAAATCCGGTGTGTTGGAAATGTAATAATAGAGTCTTTGACACACTTAGTAGTTGGATGTTTAAAAATAAAGATATAACCAAGAATGATCTCAATATGATCGAAAAACTTAATGACAGAGATACTAAATGTATAGCTGATTTTCTAAATAACCTAAAATTAAATTAATTATTTGAAACTTCTACAGTGAATTCTAATCTACACACAGGACAATTGTTTTTGGTGTTCATCCATTCAGAAATACATTCGTCGTGAAATACATGCTTACATACAGTTGCCCTTATATCACGATCTACCCCCAACGTATCCAAACATATAACACAATCTATATGTTTGTATTCGTCATTAAATTCCACAATGACCGAGTTATTATCCAAACATTCACAAACTGTGTTACTCTTTCTATACACCAGATATAAAGTTGTGATACAGTACACCGAATCCCATAAAGAGTAAATACCGAATAAGGATAATGAGGTTATTGGTAAAGTACTAAACTTTTCGTTAACCTCGTACGGGATTATACAAACCCCTAATAAAGCCCACACTTTATTAAATACACACGACAGTACACCAAATACACTTATAATAGAACTATACCCGTTTACGCTATTTGTACAATATAGCAACGCGAAACAGATCTGAATAATAATGATTACAAACACAACCGAATTCCATATGGTTACGTAATTATTTTTATCCAAGTATATCTGTGATTTTGACGTAGTTATGAGAGAAACGTAGAATATAGCTATTAATAAATTGATGTAAATAGCTTTAAATGCCGTGTTGAGATTAGGGAAAGATTCCCATACATATAATATGTCCATCCCGTTTATCTATTTATTTAACCATTTGTATTTTTAAATAGATGGTGTTTTTTATCCACATATTAAAATATTTACGATTGTTAATCATGTCCAACGTTACTTTTAGACAGGGGAATATTTTATCTTCCCAATTATCGTCAAAAACTGGGAACCTGAGTCAACTCCTGTTTCGTCAAAATGAGAAAAGAGCCGGGTCCACCAAAGTTACACCACTAGCACCCATATTAGAAGAGACAAACCCGTACAGTTGGAATAGCAAATCAGCATCTTCCAGCGAGAACGGGGAATCTAGGCGTTTTGACATCTTTATGGACCAGGCTAGGATGTCCACTTATTATCAGGATCACCCATGGGGTGGACTAGAGCATTCCAGTAAGAACGGTTACACTGGACCCACCCTGGGTGGAGATATTCGAAACAATGTCCCTCCTGGGTACCTACCGGGTAACACACAAAGTAAACCAACCAGGAATATCAAAACACAAATGGCCACATCGGGTGGGTTTGTTTCTGAAAAATCTACCACCAACACCACAAATAAGGAAAGTTTTGGGAATATAGATTGGGAACACACCGTTGGCCGGTAATTTAACACTTTCGGTTAGAATGCCTATATTAAAAAATACATAACAAATAAAATAAAATGGATTGGACACCAGAAGAGATAATAAACACCGTAGAGACTATTCGCAAAGATTCAACGAATCTCACCGAACAGCAAATAAAGGTAAAGTATGAAACTTTTATAGAGAAATTCCCAAAATTGTATTACACTTGTATAACCCCCGAGTTTAGTATGGCTACGTTAAAGACTATGTTGTCATACAGGACCAAGGCCGAGGTGGACAACATACCCGATATGGTCAGGGACGTGACGATAGGGGAGACTATGGCCAAGAAATACCTATACCCTGTGGTTGGGGAACCAACTGTAGAGCAAAAGAAGAAAGCGGCAGGGAAGGTAGCTGAAAAGTATTACTCGTAGGTAGATTCCACTAATTGTAGATTCCACTAATTGTAGATTCCACTAATTACGGACCTGGTGATCTTTATCCCATGTTTACGTAGATTGGATCCCTTTAGTACCCTGTATACAGTTTCTAACATCTTCCTCTCGTTGGACATACCCCCGCTTTCTGTTATTTCCGAAAGAATTTCCTTTATTTCCACACCAGGGACACCACCATTCTTTAGGAAATCCGACACCGGAGATAAGTCTATCCCTGGATTCATATACACCCCTAATTTAGTTTTAAAGTTACCAAGGTAACCCTTACCCATCATCTTACTGATAGTTGAAATGCCGTACCCATTCCTGGATACCGACCGTTTATCTATTTCTAAACTTGATTCAGCAGATTCTAGGACAACGTCGAATGGTTGATCCAATACCAAGAATACTGTAAATACATACAAAGAATTCCTATTACTTGTTCTAGGTTTTAACTTATTTGTTTGTAGATATTTATATACATTATTCTTCCATACACTTTTTATTGAACGTACAGCATCTTCGTTTGTCAACCCAACAGATATAGATTCCAGGTTATCGTAGTCCCTTTTAAGGGTGGAGTCTAACCCACCTTGGACCATCCTATCTATCCTACCTAGTCTTGTACCCACCGGATTGCTTTGACTTATTCCTATATCCCTCCTGACTAACCTACGTTGTACAACTGTCGGTGACGATATTACCCCATATTTGTCCACTATCTTGAATTTGGGGGTGTTTGCTTGTTTGGCTTGTATACTGATCCTCCTAGATTCTATATTCTCAAACACTGATTCGTAAAAATCGTAGTCGTGTGGTAAATTATTGGAAAATATCATATTGATATTTTCAAACATTTCGTTTAATGTCTCATCTTTATTTGAATCGAAGTATTTTTCTAAAGAATCCCTAACATTGGATACATTCACCCCTTGTGACTTTTCTAACCAATACACAAGCTTCATGACGTTATATTCCATCCTAAGATCGTTAGAGTCTTCTAAGTTATTATCAAATATATCGTCTATTACACCCCTCACAACGTCTACGTTCGTATCGTTATTTATAACGGGGGTACCCTTTACCAACAAAGACACAATCCGCGTAGTGTCTACACCCTTCTCGTTGTGTAACCACGATATAAAATTTTTCAGATCCTTCCCTATCTGTTCTAGTGTATATTTTTTCCCTAATATCCTATCCGTGACTATATCCTCGTAACACCCCAGTATTATTTTCTTGGTTTTTGTCTTACTGCCTGTTGCTTTCTCTAAGTTAGAAACAAACCGCTTAGAATTCATCTACTTGTAATTGTACAATATTTAAATTAATTGTTTCTCCAACTATTCCTGAATTTTGTCTTTATTTTAGTAACGACCTTTGGATCCGTCTTGTCCTCCAATGAATAACTAACCCCCAGTAATTTAATAGCCTTATCTCTGTTTATGTATTGTGATACCATGAATTGTTTAAAGATATCTGCTGATTTATTCATCTGCTTTATCCATTTACTTTCTGGGTTCATCACAAAAAGGATCTTACTTATGGAGTAGCATATATCCATGATTGGCATCTGTCCATTAGTTTCCTGTTTTGTAGATTCAAACCTGTTTGGGGTCTTATACTTTCTGATACCCTTATAATTTACCCTTATTATACTCGAAGGGGTTTCCGTTCCTGATATACCCACCAAATCATACATATCCCACGTCTGGGTACTGACCATATATTTCTTTAGGATGTCTGATTCGCATACCGTGTCACAAAGAGTGGTCATATCATCCAGAGATGTATCTTTTTTAAGCATATTTATATAATTTTCCTGGATAACACTTGTTGTGTAGATAGTTGCACGGGACATCCTTTCTCCAAAACCAGATTCCTTAAACACGATATTCTCTGGATTTACGAACGTATCCATAGTATTCTCCAGACTCAGATTTATATCCTTTTGTGTTCGTTTTAAGATGGATTCTATACTACCATCCGACATTTTGCCATCATCCAATACAGCAATCGTACTTATGAAATTCCTCAAATTGTATCCGTTATTAACAGCAATTTCCCGTAATGCTTTATCCGTAATATTACCACGTATACGTCTACCTAGACTAATTATGTCATCTTCGTTAGGTGGTTCGACCGAGATACACAGGACATCCCCCCCTATAGAGTTTAAGAGGTTACGGTCATTGGAGGAAACCAAAACTACCGGAGACGAATTAGGTGTTTTCTTAAGAATCTTCAATATCTCAGTCAGTTGTACCTTTGATAGGTTATTTTGAAAGTTATCTATCACCACCCCTTTCTGGTTCTTCCCTGATAACATCATCTCTATATTAGAGTACTGGATTGTGTCTGATATTACTTCCATCTCGACTTTGTTTATAGCCTGGTCATACTCTATAAGGCTACATTCTAGATCAGAGAAACATTGTCTTATGAATTCCGATTTCCCAGATCCCTGGCTACCTAGCACAACACAATAGTCGTACGTCTTAACTTTTTCCATCTTCTGTATAACCCACCTTTGAAATAGTTTAATATTATCTTTGTTACCCATTATATCGTTTATACCCCGGGGCTTACAACACCCAATCTCAATCTTTTCTGGTGGTTTACCAGAGCCATACAACCCCCACGAACTCTTAAATGTTACATTATCTGAACTATCTCCATTAAACGGAGAAAATGTCTTATCGTCGTTTTTTCTCTCGTCCAATTGGGATTTTGATATCACGAATTCGTTCATAGCGTTAAAAGAATATATCTATAAAAACAAAGGATGTTGTCCAAGCTCATAGAATCGTTCGTATCCGAGTTACAGAAAGAAGAGAATCAATGTTACATAAATGATATAGTAGATCCCTATCTTTATAAATATAAATACTATTTATGCTTAATTACATTTATCCTTTTTGTGTTGACTATATCTACTGTATACAACACAGTTATATTGTATAAAATATCTAAAATAAATATTAGACCAATAATTTAAATGTTGCGTAATTGTTAAAAATGGACCATATAGTTGCTGACAAAGTATACATAGAATTGACCATATCTATAGATGGTAGAAAAACGTGGTTGATGTTCGTTGATAAATTTGGGGATTCGCGTTCCAACCAGATAGTCATAGTATATGACAAAGATACGGATTTATTCACTTTAGTATCAGCCGGTGGAGTAGATAACACCTCTAATCAGAAATTCAAAGATATAAGAGAATTATTCATGACTCTTAACTTAGACGAGCAATTACTACAAAGAATGTTTAACCTATTTGTCAAGGGGGTATCTGAATGGGAACAGATATACGGGGAACGATCCAGAACAAGAAAGGAAACTACGGCTAGTATGAAAAGAAAAATGGACCGAAGACGAAGTAATAGAGAAAGGAGAAATATGTCCGATTTTAAACCATCCAATCCACGAGGGACACAATCCAGAAACAGAAGAAAGTCGGAAAAAATGGCCAAGATGAATAAAGCAAGAAGAAAGTTTAATAAGTCTAAAAACAGTTACCCAACTGGGGGAACGGGGTCAAAGTACAACCCTAGCGCGGGGTATAAGACGACGAAACGAAGATTTACAAAACCTGTGACACCTAGCAACAAAAAGGTTACTAAGGTTATGGCCCAAGCAGAAGAGTTATCTAAAGTGAAGTTTAATCCCCAGTCCATATCCGAAGCAGATAAACTATACGGCGTTGCCCTGACTATACTGGGTGCAGTTGGTTCAAACATAAATATAAAGAAGCTTTATTTCAAGAAAATAAGGAAATACCACCCAGATAAATGTAAAAATTCGTATAAAACAATAGATGATATAAAGGCTTGTGAAAAATTAGGGTTGGTTGTAAATAATGCTATGGCGTATATAAAAGAATACAAAGACGGTGTCTACGGCAGTGGGTTTGGCAAGAAGAAAAGGAAAAGCAAGAAAAGGAAAAGCAAGAAAAGGAAAAGCATGAAGAAAAGGAAAAGCAAGAAGAAAATGGGGGACAAATTTGTCGTAGCTTCCACGTTTAGACGCCATAGTAGCATTAGACGCAAGAAAAAACGCCGTTAATTGGTGGTATCCAAGCTTTAAAAAATGAAATTAAATATAAAATTTTTAAAATGTTAAGAATTTTATATTTATTTTAGTATTTTTTAGTATTTTAGTTAACACTTACACCGCCATGTAAGGTCCCTCCATGCCTAACAGGGTAGAAGGTCGGCCTCCTCCGAACGATCCGAACGAAAACATACGAGACTTGCGCTTCTTGCGAGACTTGCGAGACTTGCGGCGAGACTTGGACTTGGCCTTGGACTTGCGAGACTTGCGTCTGGCCTTGCGAGACTTGAGCCTGGCCTTGCGCTCAGACTTGCGCTTGGATTTCTTGACAGACTTCTTAAGGTTTTTGATGTAAACCTTGCGCTTACTGGATCCAGTCATGTAAAACTTACCCTTGCTGTTCTGGTAAACTCTTCGCTTCTTCCCGGCCAAAAAATATTTCCCCATCTTTTTAGTCTTAGAAACCTTTCTTGATTTTTTACGCTTAGCTCCAAATAGTAATTCGTACATTGTATATTAATTATATCAAATATTTTAATTTTGGGTAAATTAATTTTAATTTTAATTTTAATT
>Ga0115008_10001276_pt1 | contig 20060 bp, 14 predicted proteins | sample FraStrMetagenome_FD_87164 | JGI IMG/M metagenome (GOLD analysis project Ga0115008, IMG submission 87164) | Marine eukaryotic phytoplankton communities from Arctic Ocean - Fram Strait ARC3M Metagenome | ecosystem: Environmental > Aquatic > Marine > Oceanic | place: Fram Strait | collected...
ACCCAGTTTAGTCATTTCATTGACATCCTGTATTGGTTGTTCGGAGACATCCACAGCATTCAATCACGGTTTGCAGACTTTGCCCATGCAGACAATACGGATTTTGAGGATTCCGGATTGGTGACGTTTGATTTTGTCAAAGGCGGAATGGGAACGCTTCAGTTTTCGACGGCTGTGGCGCTCTCCAATTTTGAAAGTTCATTGACCATTGTCGCAGAAAAGGGCACCATCAAAGTCGGAGGCCAATACATGAACGAGGTTGATTACTGCCATGTAGAAGGCTACACGATGCCTGAACTTCCGCCGTCAAACCCAGCCAATGACTACGGACATTACAAAGGAAGCGCAGCCAACCATGGTTACGTTTTTGAAAATGTCTTGGATACACTGCGCGGAGAGGGAAGCATCAGCACAAACGGCCTTGAAGGGCTGAAGGTTGTGGACATCATCGAACGGATTTATGCCGCTTCAGACAGAGGACTAAAAACCAGAGGTTAACCTTCGCGTCTAGAACTCGAGGCCCACAAGGCTGGCGTCGTCAATTTTGAAGTGCCCTCCTTTCCAAAGCAGCAGGTCGTTTTGAATGGCCTTTCCACGATCTTGAAAAGGAAGTTTGGATTTGTCGGCCAAAATCTCTCCAAGCCTCCTTCGGCCCATTTTCTTCATTTTGGGCCCTCCGAATTGGTCGGTGATTCCATCCGTGTACAAGAAAATTTGATCTCCCTTGGACAGCTTGATTTCTTGTTGTTCGAAGGCTTGAATGCCCAACGGTTTCTTTGATCGTACGTCTTCTGCATAAATGCTTTTCCGCGTTCCATGATAGAGCGTTTCTTTTCCTTCTCGGATGAGGAAAAGGTGGCTCTTGGCGCCGGCAAACTGCAGGGTTTTATTTTGCGCGTCAACGGTGATGATGGCCGCATCGAACCCGTGAATTTGTGGGCCTTTTTGTTGCGAACTCATCATGTTTTGACAGTTGTTCAAAAACTGGTCAAGGATGGCAGCGGGGCCTGCCTGCTCGTGGCTTGCATAGGCTGCGCGCATGAGCATGGAACCCGTCAATGAAATCATGGCCCCTGTCACGCCGTGTCCCGTGCTGTCGATGAGTGCGAGTGTTTTGCGGCCTTCCTTCTTGTCCAGAAAAAGAAAGTCCCCGCCAATGATGTTGAGTGGGCGGGAGATGTAAATGGATTGCGGAAAGATTTTTTTGACGGCCTCTTTGCCAGGCAAGGCCAATTCCAAGATTTGCTTGGAATGGATGATGGATTTGGTGATCTCTACATAGTTCGCTCGAACTTGCTTATTCAGTTTTTCTCTTTGTCGGTTGTCGCGTTCGAGCAACGCATGCATTTGTCTGATTTCCAAGGTTCTTTCATTGACCCGGTCTTCAAGGTTTTGAACGTGGGTTCTCAGTTCTTGTTCGAGTTTATTGCGGTCGCTGATGTCCAATAGGGTCATCAAAAGGCTGTCGTCTATTTCGCTGGGTATGGTCACTTCAACCGATAGAAACCTAGACTGTCCCGTCACGTCTCGAATGATGACCTCGCCAGAAAAGTGTCGGTTCTGGTTAGAGAGGGACAACAGCTGCTTGAGAAACGTGTTGATGTGAACAGGAGTGAGGCGATTGAAAAACTGCGTGTCGAGGGAAATGGGGTCGGAAAGCGAAAGGAGGGCTTTGGCTCTTTGATTGTTCAATTCCCATTGAATTGAACGGAGCAGTTGTCTCGTTCTCTCGAGCGCATTTTGTCTGCTTTCTGCGGGACCCAAGGCGTTGATTTGTTCTTGGCTTTGAAAGAAAGAAGAGGCTCTTCCCGTCAGGAGTCCTGCGCCAGCGAAATTGAAGAGAGACCGCCAAAATTCAGACTCTGCTTTGGCCAGAGATTGGCCAGCGTGGGGAGGTTGTTTATTGGTTCCTGAATTCGCGGGGATAAGGTGTTCGAGCCGCTGGGCCAAAAGTGCGGCAGTGCTGGAAGATTCGTGGTAAGCGTCAGCCTTGTATGCCAACCAATCGTCCTGCTCATCCATGGGGTGGAGAAGGACCATCACTGGGCCGAGCCCCAATTTCAATGAAGTGAGGGTGTCCAGGGTGCGAATGCGGGATGCTTTGTTGCCACGTGTCCCAATGACCCATCCGTCAAAACCGCTGTAGTCTTTGGGTAAAATGTCAAGCGCCACCCATTCAATTTGGCGGCCATCCATGAGGAAGTCAGGCCATTTCGCTCTGGCAGCAAGAGATGCATGCAGGAGCCCCAATTTGACACGGTCTTGACTCTGAACAACCGTGGCTTTGCTTTTGATCATGGCGCTCTCCATGGCATCAATTTCGTCGTTGCCAACGGAAATTGATTCAGAATGGATGATTTCTGGTGGGTGGGATTAGTCCGAATCGCTTGTCATCCAAGGTGGTGGAGAGGGTCTACTCCTCCGGGAGCAAGGTCGTGAAGGAGAATGTATTTGACCAGATCGGAATTGCTTTTCAACCTCATCTTGTCCAAAATCCTGCTTCGGTAGGTGCTCACTGTTTTGATGCTGAGATTGAGCTGATTTGCAATGTCAGTCATGCTTTTTCCTTCACCTATGTAGAGCAAGACCTCGTATTCACGATCAGACAAGCTTTTGTGAGGCAGCTCGTTGTCGTCTTTGGCCAACTCTTCAATCATGATTCGAGTCAGGTCCGCACTGATGAATTGCTTTCCTTCAGCAATGGTTCTCATCGCATCCTCCAGCACTTGAGGGGCACTGTCTTTGTGCAGGTAGCCCCTTGCGCCAGCCTTGATCATGCGGATGGCAAACTGCTCTTCGGGATACATGCTGAGCGTCAACACGGCCACCTGAGGATAAATGGACTGAATTTGTTTCAAGACTTCAAGACCGCTCCTGCCAGGCAGGCTGATGTCGAGAAGCAACAGGTCGGGAACTTGTTTTTGAAAGAGGGGGAAGAGGGCCTCTCCGCTGGCCACATCATCCAGCACTTCAAAATCGCCAAAAGATTCGACAATTTGACGAAGGCCAGCACGAACAATGTTGTGGTCGTCGCAAAGAATGACGGTTTTCGTTTCCATGGTCCTCAATTTAGTCATTAACGGCCTTGGGCAGTTGGATTTGAATGTCTGTGCCCAGGTTTCTTTTGGACGTGACCTTCATTGTGCCATTGTGCCCCCGCACTCTTTCCCTCATCCCCACAAGGCCCAGTCCCTGCGAGGAATGGTCTCCCCCCGTGACGCTTGGGTTCATGCCTTCTCCATCGTCACCGATTTCGAGAAGAAGCCCCTCGCTTGTCCCAGTGAGTCTAACGTAGGCGAGGTTGGCCTTGGAGTGACGCGATATGTTGGTGAGGCCCTCCTGCACGATGCGAAAGAGATCGGTCTGCAGTTCTGTGGACAATTCCTTGGGGAGGTGCGCCAAGTGAAGGCCACAAAAAATGGACTCTCGTTGATTGAAGTAAAGAACCAGCGTTTCAATGCCGGCAGAGATGCCGACTTGATCCAATACGACGGGGCGAAGCGACCTGGCTATGTCTCTGACTTGGTGTATGATAGAGCTGTTTAAGTCGAGAAGCTGTTTGACCTTGTTCTCGAGTGTGGTGACCTTGTACTCGTCTGTGCTTAGTTCGCGCTGAATCCAAAAAAGCCCCAGTTTAAGTGCGGTCAATTCTTGGCCAAGTTGGTCATGAATGTCCCTGGATAGGCTGCGCTTTTCATCGTCTCTTTCGCCCTCAACATGTCGAATGAGGGCCAAAAGCTCTTTGTTTAAACGCTCGGTTTCCAGTTCGGCCAAACGCCTCAGTGACTCATTTTTGTATGAAGCCAGAACACCTTCTAGGGCCCTTGGAAATCGATCAAGTTGCCGTTTGGAGAGGTAATCCGCGGCGCCATTCTTCATGTATTCCACGGCGACCTCCTCTTCTCCCGCACCCGTGATGACGATGAAGGGGGATTGAGGACAAGTTTGATTTCGGGCGTACAATGCCTCAGTGGCAAAGCCATCGGGGAGACGGTGGTCTGCACAAATCAGATGGGGAGGACAACGGGTGATTTCTGCATGGAATTCCTCCAGAGAATTTGCCCTCCTGATGTTGAGATTGTAAGATGACCGGGCAGCGGCTCCTGCAAAAACGGCGGCATCGACATCGTTGTCTTCCAAGAGGAGCAGGTCAAGTAACTCTCCGTTGTCAGATTTTAGAAGCGGATGCGAAGGGTCTACCGTGAAATTGCGGGCCGCTGTTTGGCTCATTAGCCTATGATGGAACCATAGGTTACCATGAAACTTCGGTCTCCTTCAAACAAAGGCAATCCACTTTCGAGCAATTCGATGGCTTTTGTGCGCTTGCCATCGGCATCGAGCTGTTCTGATGCACGGATGATTCCTGTTTTCAAAAGATTGGTCATCGACTCCGTCAATGGCTCTTCTCGGATGAATTCAATTTCTTCCGAAGCCGGAATTCGACCGGTAAGACTACCCAAGAGCTCAATGGAAACGCTCCAGTTTTCTTCGGCATCCCGAGTTGCTTTGGCGTAATAATTCGCCAAGCCTAGCATCACGTATGCGGCGGGGTCGCTTTTGTCGAGCTTGGTCAAGTAGTTGTAGAGACTTTTGGCACGCGTATATTTTTCTGCGTCCATTTCAGTGTCTGCTTGTGCAATGGTCTCACTGCGCAACTCTTCAATGAATTCAAGTTGATCTGGGACGTACTCAAACTCCTTGTCTTTCTTGATGAACTTGGTACAGTACTTCAAGCTCTCTTTGAGAGCCTTGGGGTATGACTCCTTCAAACCGGGGTCATCGCTTTGGTGGATTTTCAAATATGCACGGGCCATGTAGCTGTATGGCTCAGGGTGTTTTTTTGTGTTTTCCTTTTCGGTGAAACCAATGGCCCGGAAAAGAACCCTCTCATACTTGCCGTCGACCAAGTCTTCCAGCATTCTGCCGTATTTCGGGTCTTGAGCATGGGCCTCAGGGGTGGGCGCAAAGAAGCTGATAACCAAAGCAATCAGGGAAAAGAGGAGCAGGTTTCCTTTCATAACTGTGAAAGGTAGGAACACAACAGCGTTTCATGCGATTATTCACATGTGGAAGATTCCCCAAAACGTGTCAATAACCCATGGACTCCAGCTCAAGATGAGGGGAGTTTGGTTGCCCATGGGCGGTTGTTTTTTGCCAAAAAGGGATGGGATCCTTTCCCTTTTCAGCTGGAGGCGTGGTCGCATTTCGAGCAAAATGGTGATGCGCTTGTCAATGCGCCGACGGGGAGTGGAAAGACCTACAGTGTCTTGGTTCCGGCGGTTCTTGGAGGTGGTGATTCCGGAGGTTTGAGGGTATTGTGGATCACGCCCATTCGCGCATTGGCGAAAGAAATTCAGGGGTCTGCGTCTCGTTTGTTGGCGTTTCAGAATCGGGGTTGGTCAGTGGGAGTCAGGACAGGAGACACCCCTTCCTCAGAAAAGCAGAAACAAGACAAGCGTCTTCCCGAGGTTTTGATCACGACCCCGGAGAGTCTTCATGTTCTCCTGGCAAAAAAAGGGAGTGAGAAGAGGTTTGGAGGCTTGGTTGCAATGGTGGTGGATGAATGGCATGATCTTTTAGGGAACAAAAGGGGGGTGCAAATCGAATTGGCCCTTTGTCAATTGAAGACGCTGGCTCCGTCGATGAGAATTTGGGGCATTTCTGCGACCATTGGGAATTTGGAGGAGGCGAAAACCGCACTGATGGGCGTGGATCGGTTGAATGGAGCCCGAGTGATCCGGTCTGAATTGAAGAAGAAAATTGCGCTAAAAAGTTTGATGCCTGATGCGTTTGAGCGGCTTGCATGGTCCGGTCATCTCGGGGTCAAATTGCTGGATCAGGTGGTCGACATTATTCGTGGACACACCAGTACTCTGGTGTTCACCAACACGCGATCGCAGGCCGAAATCTGGTATCAGAAGATATTGGAGATGCATCCGGATTTGGCCGGTGCGATTGCGCTTCACCACGGGAGCATCAGTCGAGAATTGCGATTTTGGGTAGAGGATGCGCTTTACGAGGGCAGGCTCAAGGCGGTTGTGTGCACCAGTTCCTTGGATTTGGGTGTTGACTTCCGCCCTGTTGAAGCGATTGTCCAAATTGGAGGTCCGAAAGGTGTGGCGCGGTTTGTTCAGCGTGCAGGAAGAAGTGGCCACCAGCCTGGTGCGGAAAGTCGGATATACTTCTTGCCCACCTTTGGGTTGGAATTGCTCGAGGCTGCGGCACTTCGAAATGCCATTCAGTCCGGTGAGATTGAACCGAGAAGGCCGATGATTCGGTCGTTCGATGTTCTGGTTCAATTTCTGTGCACACTGGCTGTGGGAGATGGGTTCAGAGCGGAAGCGCTTCGCGCACGGGTGTGCAAGACCCACGCTTTTTCCAGCATGAGCGACGAAGAATGGGGAGATGTCCTCTCGATGGTCACCACAGGTGGTCGTGCTTTTGCTGCTTATGATGAATTCAACCGGGTAGAAAGAGACGATGAAGGCGTTCACAGGATTTCGGACCGACGGGCAGCGCGTCGTCATCGCATGTCCATTGGCACGATTGTGAGCGACACCATGATTGCCGTCAAATGGCGTGGCGGCGGTTTGGTGGGGCATGTTGAGGAGTATTTCGTGGGCAGCATGAAGCCGGGCGACGTCTTCTGGTTTGGCGGTCGATGCCTCGAATTGGTTCGGTTTAAGGATTTTATTGCGACAGTGAAGCCCACCAAAAAGCCCAAGGGAAGAATTCCAACATGGCAGGGGGGGAGGTTGCCCTGGACGTCTATGGTGAGCAAGGTGCTCAGGCAAACTTTGGATGATTACGCCCATGGCCGTGGCACAAGTCCAGAACTGGAGCGCATCGCACCTTTACTTGATTTGCAATCGGAAAAAAGCCACCTGCCCACCTCAGGCCAAGTGCTCATGGAGATCATGGAAAGCAAGGAGGGTCACCACCTTTTTGTGTTTCCGATGGAAGGACGCATGGTGCATGAGGGCGTTGCAGCGCTGATGGCGTATCGGATGAGCTTGTTGAAGCCGATGAGTTTTTCCATGGCATATAATGACTATGGATTTGAGCTCTTGAGTGATCAGCCGATTCCCATTGAAGCGGCATTTGACAGTGATTTGTTCAGCACGGATCACCTGATGGACGATTTGGAAGCCACGGTCAATGGTGCGGAGCTGGCACGACGTCAATTCCGAGACATTGCGGTGATTGCAGGTTTGGTTTTTCGCGGTTATCCAGGGCAACCGGTCAAAGACAAACATTTGCAAGGGTCTAGCTCGCTGCTGTTTGATGTTTTGGCCGACCACGACCCCGTCAATTTGCTTTTTAGACAAGCCTTTGATGAGATGACCCATCATCAAATTGAATTGGATCGCCTTCGGGAAGTTTTGGATCGATTGAATGCTGGAAAATGGGTCATCACCCGAACAGAGAGACCAACGCCTTTCTCATTTCCAATTCTGGTGGATCGGTTAAGGTCGAAGCTCAGCAGTGAGCAGCTTGAAGCCCGAATTAGAAAGATGTCACGGGCAAACGAGGGGACGACATCGGATGCAATAAATTCGCGCCATGCAAGGAAGTAAAACCGGACGCACGACGTCAAAGCGGTTAGGGGTGTTGTTGCTCTTCATTTTGGCTGGATTCTCCGGATCCGTGATGGCACAGGGGACGGTTAAGGGCTTTGTAACAGCAAAAGATGATGGGTCACCGGTTCTTTTTGCAGCGGTGGTTCTTGAGGGAACCACATTTGGTGTTTCGACCGATACTCAAGGCTATTACAGCTTGTCCAAAGTGCCCGTAGGCACATACACATTGGTGGTGTCTAGCGTGGAGTATGCAATCCAGCGCACAGAGGTGGTGGTGTTGGATGATCGGGTGGTCACCAAAAACATGGTTTTAGAGTCGGGCCTTGTGGAGTTGCAGGATGCTGTGATTTCCACAGAGAGAGGAGAGCAGTTGAATACGGTTCGGATGTCCGTGGAGTCCATTCAGCCCTCGGACATTAAGCGCATTCCAAGTTTGGGAGGGACACCTGATTTGGTTCAAGTCTTGCAGACTTTGCCTGGTTTTGTGTCGACAGGAGACCAAGGTGGGCAGCTTTACATCCGTGGAGGTTCGCCTGTTCAGAATAAGGTGCTCTTGGATGGCATGATCATCTACAATGCGTTTCACAGCATCGGGTTGTTCAGTGTATTCGATACCGACATCATTTCCAATGCGGACATCTACACGGGTGGATTTAGCGGGCGCTATGGCGGTAGAATCAGCTCCATTATGGACATCTCAACGCGCAATGGAAGCTTGGCTGGATTGTCGGGCCGGATTGGTGCGAGTCCGTTTGGCAGCAAGCTCTTGATTGAAGGTCCGCTCGGCAAACGAAATGAACGGGGTGGAGGCACCTCCTTTATCCTGAGCGGCAAACGCAGCTATCTCGAACAGAGTTCGAAGCTGTTGTACAGTTACATCGACGAGGACGGTCTTCCGTTCAACTTTACAGACCTGTACGGCAAAATCACCTTTGCAGGAAGTGCAGGCAGCCGAATGAGTTTGTTTGGTTTCTCCTTCAGTGACGACGTGAGCTACAAAGCGCTAAGCAACTTGGATTGGACCAATGTTGGAGGGGGGGGACAATTCATTGTTGTACCCACTGGAAGTGCGGTGTTGATCAAAGGAAATTTCGCGAGTTCACGTTATCGCATTGACTTAAGGGAGGACGGGTTGCCCGATCGGTACAGTCAGGTGAACGGATTCAACTTCGGATTGAATTTCAAGTATGTTCTCGGTGATGACGAAGCCAGGTATGGGATTCAGGCAGTGGGACTTCGGACGGACTTCAAGACGTTCAATGCGCTGGGTGTTGCGGTGGAACAAACCGAGAACACCACAGAGTTGGCCGGTTACTTCGATTACAAGCGCCAGAGGGGCCGTTGGATTGTCAATCCATCACTTCGAATTCAGTACTACAGTTCTTTGGCCAAGTTCAGCCCAGAACCCAGGTTGGGTGTCAAGTTCAAAGCATCTGATCGTCTTCGTTTGAAGGCTGCGGGAGGTTTGTATAGCCAGAATCTCATTTCGGCCAACTCGGATCGAGATGTGGTCAACCTGTTTTATGGGTTTTTGTCGGGCCCGTCTAACCTTCAGGATCAGTTGATTGGCCCGGACGGGGAGGTGCAAGAAGTGACCCACAGTCTTCAAACTGCAGCGCATTTGGTGGGTGGATTTGAATTTGACTTAACCGAGCGAATCAACTTGAACATCGAAGGGTACACGAAGTGGTTTACACAACTGACGAATTCCAATCGCAACAAGCTGTTTCCTGACACCTATGAATTCGCGGAAGTTCCAGAAAGCCAGAGGAAAGACTTTATTGTGGAGACGGGGCGTGCTGAGGGTGTAGACATTGTCTTGAAGTACGAGGACAAGCTCAATTATTTCTGGTTTGTTTATTCCTTGGGCAATGTGGACCGTTGGGATGGATTCCGTTGGTACGACCCTGTTTTTGATCGCCGACACAACATCAACATGCTGGCTTCACGGAAGCTGGGGAAACAGGCGAAAACAGAGTTCTCGGCCCGTTGGAATTTGGGTTCGGGCTTGCCCTTTACACAAACCCAGGGCTATTACCAGCCCATCGGAATTTCAGATGGAATTGACGAGAACTATGTCAATGGCAATCCGATCGAGTTGGGCATTGTCTATGCCGAGTTGAATGCGGGACGGTTGCCGGTTTATCACAGATTGGACTTGAGCTTGCGTCGCACATTCAAGTTTGGTGAAAGGATAGAATTGGACGCGAATGCGTCCATCACCAATGTTTATTCTCGCGCGAACATTTTCTACATCAACCGGGTCACTGGGGAGCGGGTAGATCAACTGCCGTTTCTGCCGTCCATCGGTTTGGACATGAAGTTCTAAGGCGGTCAGCCCATCAAGCTCCGGGCTTGCGCTCGGGCAGCCTCTCCAACTTCTGATCCGCTTAACATGGCGGCGAGTTCCTCTATACGTTCTTCTGGGTTGAGCGGGAGCAAATGGGTCACCGTGCGGCCTTGGTCCTCGGTCTTCATCACTTTAAAGTGGTGGCTGGCCCTTCCTGCAACTTGGGGGAGGTGGGAGATGGTGATGACTTGCGTTTCTTCTGAAATCGAAGAAATCAGGTCAGCCATTCTGGCGGCCACGTCGCCGCTTACGCCGGCATCGATCTCGTCCAAAATCAAGGTGGGCACCTCCAAATGGGAGGCCAAGGTGGCCTTCATGGCCAACATCACGCGGCTGCGCTCTCCTCCGGAGGCGACTTTGGCAAGTGGTTGATGCGCCAAACCTGCGTTGCCGGTGAACATCAGTATGGGGCGTGATGGTCCAGCGGACTCAGGTTCTGCCGGAAAGCTCCAGTCGAAATGCAGCCGAGCCGACGGCATTTTGAGGTGTTGTAAATGAACCTGGAGCGCGGAGCAAAGCGCTTGTGCGGCGGCATTTCGCGCGTTGTGCAAGGTCCCGCCTATTTCATCCAGTTCCAGGCGTTGTTCTGCCATCAGGAGGGCCGACTTGGCCAAGTCTCCATCCCGGTCACGCGCTGCCTTCAACTTGGAAGTCATGTCGTCCAGTTTTGTTTGGAGTCCAGAGAGATCGGCCACCCGATGCTTGTCAAAAAGCCGCTGAAGTCTGTCTTGGTTCGCCTCCGCCTTGGCCAAGGCAGAGGGGTCGAGTTCGATGTTGTCGGCTTCAGTCTCGGCTTCTTGTGCCAAGTCAGCCAATTCAATTCGGCAGCTTCGGACCCGCTCAAGTAGCGCTTCACTGGCTTTGTGAACCGAGGCGATCGCTTCAAGGGTGCGCTCGGCATCGGTCATTTTGTCCAGTGCCCCACCTTCACTCTGTAAAGCAGAGTGCGTGGTGTGGAGTGCAGCTTGAATGTCTTTGGCGTGTGAAAGGGCACTTAACTGCTCCTCGAGATTTTCCAATGCGGGATCCGCAAAGTCCAGCTGTTCGAGTTCTTTGATTTGATAGCTTAAATAATCGCTGTCTGCTTCCGGTAAGCTTCCTTGTGCTTCGAGTATGCGGTGCTTTTTTAAAGTGTCCAACCAAATTTGATGTGCGGAACGCCATTGGTCAGCGAGGATTTTCGCGTCATCTGAAAATGCATCGACTGCATGAAGCAGCCCCTCAGCGCTGTGCAGTCTTTGGCCATCCTGTTGGCCGTGTAGGTCCACCAGCAATGGAGCAAGACTTCTTAGGAATTGCAGTTTAACAGGCTCATCATTGACGTACGCCCTAGAACGACCACCCTTTGAAATGCTTCGCCTGAGGATGCAGACTTGACCTTCGTGAAGGCTGCCAAGCAGGATTTTGGCTGCACTGCTGGGGTGGAATACAGCCTCCACAATGCACTTTTCACCGCGGACTTCCACCCCTTCGGCACGATCGCCAAGCACGAGGCCAAGCGCCCCCAGAAGGATGGATTTTCCGCTGCCTGTTTCCCCGGTCAGCACAGTCCATCCATTCACGACATCCCATTCAATGGTGTCGATCAACGCGTAGTTCTGGATGGACAGTTTTTGAAGCATCAGCGCAAGCCTTGGTCGTAGACTGGGATGTTGCCTGGGTCAATCAATTTGAGTACCGGAAGCAATCGTGCGCGTTCTCCTTCTTCAGCGGGCCCGAAGACCTTGACAATCTCGTCTTTCTTGGCTTGAAAAAAGGTTTGAAGATTGTAGTTGGCTGGCCGAATGCGGTGAACGTTTCTTAGGCTGATGAGGGCGTCAGATATGGCTTGCCGAGCGAGGGTGGGGTCGTCGAAAGCTTGGTCTAGTCCCATTCTGTGGTATTCGTAATAGCATCGGCGAAGTGGGCGAAACGTTTGACTTAAAATGTTGTCGATCAAAGCATAGCGGGACTGCTTTCCATCTGCAGCGCTCCAACCTCGCGGCGGAGAGGAGAGGCCTTGGGCGTTGATGACCACAGTCTGGGCTTGGCTGTAGTATTTGGTTCCTCCTTCAAGAGAAAAGGAATCGTAGTCCATGCCCAAAATCAGGTAGGCGTAAAAAGCCAATACGCTCGTCAGGTTGTCCCTGAACTGGTCTTGGCTGTATTGAATCATGGCCCCGGGAGTGTAGGTGAAATCAAAGTCATTGTCGTTCACCAGGAGCAAGGGCGCATTGTAATCACTGTTGAAAATGGGCCGGCTGCTTTGAACTTGAATCGTGGCTTCGAAATTCGTTTGGGACGTGGCTTTGCTGATGGTGATTTGCATCGTGGAGGTCACGCGCTCACTCAACAGAAACTCATCGGTGGTCCACCGACGGCCGTTCATGAATTCGGTGATGGCCGTTTCGAGTTGCTCAAAAACGGACGCTTCAACGTTGTTAATGGTGGGGGCAATCACGCTAACCTGGCAGTCCAATTCCTGAGACTTCAATGACGGAGTGGCCAAAGTCACCAGAAATAGCAGGGCGGCGAAGCGAAAGAGCGTGTTGGGCGATGGTGAAGTCAGGTTCATTGGGAATCGGTGCGAAGCGTCAGGTAAGTGGCGGGCGTTGGGACAGACGAGATTGAATCACGTCGGCCAAATCCGAAGCCACGGCCTCCTTGGTCTTCAATTCAAAGCTATCAATCCTATCCGGTCCATAAACGAACCGAACTTGGTTTGTCGTGTGTCCAAACCCTGCGCCTTTGTCAGCGAGTGAATTCAAGACAATCATGTCGCATCCTTTGGTGTCCTTTTTACGCAAGGCGGCTTCCAACCCGTCGTCATCGGCCAGCGCAAACCCGACTTTAAGGCAGGCGGACGGCACGAGGGAAGTCATGCCGAGCAGGACATCTGGATTTTGAGTGAGTTCGATGGAGGAGGGGAGGTCTTTTTTGGATGCTTTCCCGGACAGGGGCGCGGAGGGCCTCACGTCTGCCACAGCAGCGGTTCCAATGATCACGTCGGGCAGGTGTTCCTTGATTGCGGAAAGAGAGGCGGCCTCCATGTCCAATGCCGTCTCCACATTGACCCTTCGAATGGCAGGGTGATCGAAATTCAGGTGAATGGGGCCTGCGATCAAGTCAAGGGTCATGCCTCGCTTGGCGAGTTCCAGGGCGATGGCCAAGCCTTGGCGGCCCGAAGATCGATTGCCGATGAAACGAACGGCATCTATCGGCTCGTGGGTGGGCCCAACGGTCATCAAGCCATGGTAGCCGAGCAAAGGGGATCGTTGTACAAACCAATCGGAGAGCTCGGTGCGAATCCGTTCCGGTTCTGCCAGTCTTCCCTTTCCTTGGAGGCCGCTGGCCAATTCACCTTCATCAGGTTCAATCACGTGAACACCCCTATCGCGCAAGCGCTGAAGGTTGGACTGGGTCGCAGGATGAGAGAACATGTCACGGTCCATGGCGGGAGCCACAATGACGGGGCATTTTGCGCTGAGCAGAACGGTCAAAAGAAGACTGTCTCCGCGTCCTTCTGCCATTCCTGAAATCGTATGGGCCGTCGCGGGTGCAACCAGAACGACGTCGCCCCAGAGCCCCAATTCGACATGATCGGTCCACGTTCCTGCCGCGCGATCCTCGGTCAATTCGCTGGACACGGGGTGCCCGCTAAGTGTGCCCAAGGTCAAGGGGGAAATAAATTCTTGGGCGCCGGGTGTCATCACCACGCGCACATCAGCACCGGCTTTGACCAGTTCCCTGACCAGATGGGCGGATTTATAAGCGGCGATGCTGCCGGTGACACCGAGGACGACTCGGCGGCCTTTCAACATCGCCATGGGCGGGGATCAGTTGTCCCGATTGAAACGGCGGTTTTTGCGCTCTTCCCGCTCTCGGCGAGCTTCTTCTTGACGCGCCTCTTCTGCCGCGAGCTCTTCTTCACTCGGCATCCGGTAGTAAATCTTGCCTTCTTCAAGCTCCTTGACCGCAATGCTGTGCGCTTTCGGTTGGCGCTCGTAGTGCTTGGAGATCTCGATTTGCTCCCGGTTTTCGAACACCTCTTCGAGGCTGTCCGTTACCGTGGTAAATTCTTCGAGCTTGCTGTTCAGCTCCTCCTTGATTTCTTGTCCGAGTTGAGCACTCCGCTTGGAGACAATCACAATGGCTTCGAACAGATTGCCGTTGACTTGCTGGTCGATGGCGTGGGTATCACGGGTGACCGTGTTGCGGGCGGCTTGGAGGTTCTTGTTGGCGTTCATGGGCGCTGTGCTCGACGTATTCAGATGTCCGTTTCCTTGGATGCTCGGTCGAGGCCTTGTCGGCACTTCCGATGGTACAACTCCGCTTCTTGGAGTCGCTCACTTTCAGGAAAGCGGGCTGCAAAGGTAAAGTAGGATTCAATGGCGTCCGCATAACGTTCAGGTTGACGTCTTAACGTGCTCCTTTCGGCATACAGGAATTGACATTTTACGACCAGAAACTGCGCCTCCTCTGCATATTGACTTGCGGGCCAATCTGACATGAAGTTGAGCAAAGCTTTGGTGGCGCTCTGGAATTTGCTGGTGGTGAAGTAGAGTTTGGCCCCGTTCCACGCCTTGGTTTCAAGTTTGCTCCGAAGTGCGCCGATCATCACGTTGCACGTGTCTCTTCTCAATGAATTTGGGTGTCGATCTAGAAAGAGTTGAAGCTCGTCCATGGCCGTCCGCGTGTCACTTTGGTCCAGATTGGGTTCTGGAGACAGGCGATAGCTGCAGAGCGCGGCTTCAAATTCGGCTTGCTCTGAGCGGTCTGAGTTGGGGAAAGTCTTCGAAAAACTGCGCATGGTGTACCTGGCCATGTACCAATCTTCGATGCAGAGGTTGGCTTCAGCATACATGTAGTACACGTCTTCCATTTCTTCGGTGCCGCGGTAAAGGCCAATGAGCTCTTGCAGCAGGGGCAAGGCTTGCATGCAGCGGTCATCGTTGTAATACTCTTGTGCCCGAGTCCACTTCAATTCCGGATCCGTGCTTTTTAGCACCTTTTGATAGTCTCCACACCCACTCGGGATGGTGGCCAAAGCGACAAAAACACCCAGAAAAAGTCCGCCTGAGAAGGCACTCGTTGACACACGCATGACGGCGAAAATAGAGGTGTTTGCGTGGTTTAAGGGCTTATGAACAGAATGGAACTGCCAACACTTGTTGAACAAAGGGCAAACACCAACTCCGGATACGATAACTTCGCCTCTTCGATTTTTCAACGAAACACGCACGTTTTGGACATATTCGACCGCATCCGCGGAAACCGCGGACCCCTAGGCCAGCACGCCAAGGATACTCATGGCTACTTCACCTTCCCGAAGCTCGAAGGCGACATCTCCAATCGGATGATGTTCAGGGGCAAAGAGGTTTTGGTGTGGAGCATCAATAATTATCTCGGCTTGGCCAACCATCCAGAGGTTCGCGAGGCAGATGCCGTCGCCGCCAAGGAATGGGGGATGGGTTATCCCATGGGCGCGCGCATCATGAGTGGACAAACCAAGTCCCATGAGGAACTCGAGCAAAAGCTTGCGCAGTTCATGCAAAAGGAGGATGCTTTCCTTCTCAACTATGGGTACCAAGGGTGTCAAAGTGCCATTGAGGCATTGGTGAACCGTCACGATGTGATTGTTTACGACAGCGAGAGCCATGCCTGCATGATCGATGGCGTTCGCCTTCATCAGGGCAAACGTTTTGTCTTCACGCACAACGACATGGACAGCTTCGTAAAGCAGTTGGACCGTGCCAAAGCCTTGACGGCGCAATCGGGTGGTGGCATTTTGGTGGTCACCGAAGGGGTCTTCGGCATGGCTGGAGACCAAGGCAAGCTCAAAGAAATTGTGAGTTACAAGAAGGAATATGGATTCCGCTTGTTCGTTGACGATGCGCATGGCTTCGGAACGGTTGGAGAAAATGGCCGTGGTGCCGGGGACGAGCAAGGTGTCAACGACGACATCGACGTTTATTTCGGCACTTTCGCCAAGGCCATGGCCACCATTGGTGCGTTTGTGGCGGGGCCAGAGGATGTGGTGGATTATTTGCGTTACAATATGCGCTCTCAAACGTTTGCCAAGTCGCTGCCGATGCCGATTGTCATCGGTGCATTGAAGCGTTTGGAGATGATGTCCACTCAGCCAGAGCACAAGGAGAACTTATGGAAAGTGGCCAGCGCTCTTCAAGAGGGATTGCGTGAGTCCGGTTTCAACATCGGAGCGACGAACAGTTGTGTTACGCCAGTTTTCTTGCAAGGAGGACTTGGTGAGGCCACGAATTTGACCTTTGATCTGCGTGAAAATCACGGCATTTTCTGTTCCATTGTGGTTTATCCGGTGGTGCCGAAGGATGTCATTATGTTGCGTTTGATTCCAACGGCAGTTCACAACCTCGAGGATGTGAGCTACACGATTGAGACCTTCAAGAAGGTCAAGACCCGCCTTGAAGCGGGTGAGTATGTGGGCGAGGGCATCGCCGACTGGGCCTGATTGAACAGGGGAAGTTGCGCTGCTTTATTGAATTGAGCTACAATGGCTCTGCCTACCACGGATGGCAGAGGCAACCTGAGTCCATTTCGGTGCAGCAGGTGATGGAAGAGGCGCTTTCCGAGTTGATGGGGGAGCGGACGATTGTGGTAGGCTGTGGCCGAACGGATACAGGGGTGCATGCCTCTGTCTTTTATGCCCATTTTGAATGGCACGGTCAGTTCGGTTCTAGATTCAAGGATTACGATCAATTGACGTGGAAGCTCAATGGCATGCTTCCTGATGACGTTGGAATTCGACGCATTTTTGATGTTGGAGACCGGGACCATGCGAGATTCACCGCTCAGGAACGCGGATACACGTATTGGATCCACACGGCCAAGGACCCATTTCTGGAAGGACGGAGCACTCGGATTTATCAAGACTTGAACATCGAGGCGATGAACGAAGGGGCGAAGTGTTTGGTTCAGAAGACCGATTTCAAAGCCTTTTGCAAGGTTGGAAGCCTCCAAAAAACCACCATTTGCGACGTTCGTCATGCCCAATGGCAGCAGGTGGCGGAGCACAGGCTGCGTTTTGACATTTCGGCCGACCGATTTTTACGCAACATGGTGAGGGCTGTTGTGGGGACTTTGGTGGATGTGGGCCGAGGTCGGATGGCTCCAGGTATGGTCGAGGATGTTTTGCATTCTAAGGACCGAAGTCGCGCAGGAATGTCTGCGGCAGCCTGTGGCCTGTACCTTTCGCGCATCGACTATCCTTTCATCGCGTGAGCGCTCCCAAAACCACAGGCAACATTTTTGACGCCCAAGTGCTTCGCCGCATTTTGGGTCAAGTGGCGCCGTACCGGAAACGTTTTTTGATGACCGGCTTGCTGGTCTTGATTTTGGCGTGTGTGAGTTGGATTCGCCCGTATTTGGTGCGTCTTGCACTCGACGATCACATCGCCAAAGGAGATGGAGAAGGGCTTTTGACCATTTTCTTGATGGTGGTGGGGTTGATTGTCTTGGAAGCATTGCTTCAATTCTGGCAAACCTATTGGGCGAATTGGGTGGCCCAGAGTGTGACCCTTGATTTGCGGTCGTCTTTGTTCCGGCACGTTTCTCGGTTTCGCCTGAAGTACTTCGATCAGACGCCAGTTGGACAATTGGTCACGCGACACATCAGCGATGTGGATGGGATTGCGGACGTGTTCAGCAATGGTTTGCTCAATGCCGTTGGCGACATCTTGAAATTGGTTGTGGTTGTGGTGGCCATGCTGTGGATTGATGTAAAGCTGACTTTGTTTGTCTTGCTCCCCATTCCGGTTTTGCTGGTGGCCACGCGGGTGTTTCAGAAAGCGATCAAGAAGGCCTTTGTAAGCGTTCGGAATGAGGTGGCGAAAATCAATGTCTTTGTGCAGGAGCATGTGACCGGGATGAACATCATTCAGGCATTTGGTCGGGAAGAGGCGGAAAGCGGAAAGTTTGATGTCCTGAACGAAGCCCACCGCGCGGCCAACATCCGGTCAATCTGGGCATTCTCCATTTTCTTTCCCATTGTAGAGATGCTGTCTGCCACCAGTGTGGCTTTGCTTCTTTGGCTGGGTGTAGATGGTGTGGCCAGCGGTCAAATGACGCTGGGTGTTGTATTGCAGTTCATTTTGTACGTTTTCATGCTTTATCGTCCGATTCGCCAACTAGCGGATCGATTCAACGTGCTGCAAATGGGCATTGTCAATGCCAGTCGGGTGTTTCATTTGTTGGACATGGACGAAAGGATGCCCGAACCTGAACCGTTGGATGCACAGGAAATGGCACAGCCGTTGAAAGGGCACATTGTCTTTGAAGATGTTTGGTTTGCCTACCAAGAAGAGGAGTGGGTTTTGCGCGGGGTGAGTTTCGAGGTCAATGCTGGAGACCGGGTGGCATTTGTGGGGGCGACGGGTGCAGGGAAGTCGAGCATCATCAATCTTCTCAGTCGGCTTTATGAATTTCAGAAGGGCCGGATCACCATCGATGGATGCGACATTCGTGACATTCCGCTCGATCAGTTGCGTTCCTCTATCGGCGTTGTGCTTCAAGATGTTTTCTTGTTTACCGGTTCTTTGGAAGACAACATCACCTTGTATGACCCTGCGATTTCTACCCAAAGGGTAGAGGAGGCGGTTCGTGCGGTTGGGGTTCAGTCTTTGGTCGCCCGTTTGCCGGGCGGGTTGGCTTATGATGTCAAGGAGAGGGGGGTGATGTTGAGCACGGGGCAACGACAGTTGATTGCCTTTGTTCGTGCGTATGCTCAACAGCCTGGAATTTTGGTTTTAGACGAAGCGACGAGCAGCATCGATCCAGAGAGTGAGGTTCTGATACAAGCGGCAACGGAGCGGCTAACAAAGGGCCGGACCAGTGTTTTGGTAGCCCACAGGTTGTCGACGATTCGAGACGCCGACAACATTATTGTTTTGGATTCGGGTGCGATAGTCGAGCAAGGCGCCCACGGTGATTTACTGGCCCTGAAAGGCGCCTACAGTCGGCTTTTCGAGCTGCAATTCGATGTCAACAGTTAATTCTTGAAAAGTCAGCTTCATTGCCGCTTCTGTTTTACACATTACACTCGTTTGTTGTGTAATGCATAGTCAGAGACGGGTTTAACTGGCTTAAGTCTTGGTGTATAACAGAGGGGTGCAGGGTAATTTTAAAGACTACCCATCGCCGTAGAACTTGTCTTTGCCCTTGCCACATATCGCTGGGTCGTTTTTGCGACCGCTCATCTTTTTGGCGGCTCTGCTTTCAGCAGGGTTCAGCCAAGCACAAGACGTGGTCCTCTTCCACGAAACCTTCGACGATTCCATTGGCTTTACTCAAATTCCGGGTTCTTTTGACTCTGACCAAAGCAGCAACGGGAATCGTTGGAGCTATTGGGGCATTTGGGACCCTGTCGGATCATTGGATGATTTCGGGTCTGGACCTACTCCTAATCCCGGCCCGATGTTCACGGGGTATGATGGCAATGCGTTGATTGGCCGGCGAATGAATGGTGGTGGGAGTGGATCAAATTTCTCTGAATTCATTGCCAATCCGGGAGTCATTGAATGGTACAATTTGGACATGCAGAATGCATTGCCATCAGCAATCTCCATTGTTTTGGCTGCTTATCGCACGGGCAATCAAACAAACACCTTCAATGCCTCTGATTTTGTCCGAGTGAGTTGGAAAAGCAGTGCTGAGAATCTCTGGGCAGAAATATTTTTTCTCTCTGGGACAAGCCTGCAGAATGTAGGCTCTGTTTTTGCGATCAATACGAGTCCTGTGGTATCCGATTGGGGAAGCATTGATGTCCGCCTGGAAATGATGGTCACGGGAAATAGCGAGCGACTTGCTGTTGATGATTTGAAGCTTGTCGGTTGCTGGGATTTGGACAACGCTGGCATCTGTGATGATGTGGATTCTTGTGTGGGAGATCTAGATGCCTGTGGGGTATGCAATGGCCCTGGCGCCGTGTACGCTTGCGGCTGTGACGAGATTGCCCAAGGGGCATGCGATTGCGATGGCAATGTGGAAGATGTCATTGGAGTTTGCGGTGGCAACTGCAGTGCAGATGTCAACAACAACGGCATTTGTGACGATACGGAAGAGGTGGGTTGTGATGATGAAGACGCCTGCAACTACGACGCGAACGCCTTGCCCTA
>Ga0115008_10001277_pt1 | contig 20053 bp, 13 predicted proteins | sample FraStrMetagenome_FD_87164 | JGI IMG/M metagenome (GOLD analysis project Ga0115008, IMG submission 87164) | Marine eukaryotic phytoplankton communities from Arctic Ocean - Fram Strait ARC3M Metagenome | ecosystem: Environmental > Aquatic > Marine > Oceanic | place: Fram Strait | collected...
CTTTAACTCAGACCTAATTTTAGAATTCTTTCCTGTTAAGAATTAGTTAATTGTTTTTTAGAACTATAACTTCTTTGTAATTTTATACTATGATAAAAGAACTATTATGTGTTTTACTCATATTTCTAGTATTTAATTCTTGTAAAAAGGAAGAAAAGAAACAAGATTTTAAGACCATAACTAAGGTGAAATCTTACACTTACAACGAGTTAAAACCTCTTTTAAATAGGAAAGATAATAAAACGTATGTGATTAATTTTTGGGCAACTTGGTGTGCACCTTGTGTAAAAGAATTGCCTGCTTTTGCGAAATTGAAAGAACAATACGCAGACAAGAATGTAGAAGTTCTTTTAGTGAGTTTAGATTTCCCAAAACAAAAAGAAAAGAAATTAATCCCTTTTATAAATAAGAAAAAAATACAATCTAAAGTTCTTCTTTTAGACGATGTAAACGAAGATTATTGGATTAAACAGATTAATGATCAGTGGTCTGGAGCAATTCCAGCAACTCTCATTTACAATGCAAATAGTAGAAAATTTTACGAACAATCATTTGATTATACAACACTAGAAAACGAATTAAAAACTTTTTTAAATCCATAATTATGAAAAAAATTAAATCAATTTTATTAGTAACAGTATTGCTAGCAACAACTGCTTTTACATTGAAAACCAATACAGGTTATGGAGTAGGGGATGCCATAGAAGATTTTTCTTTAAAGAATGTCGACGACACCATGGTTTCTTTATCCAATTTCAACAATGCAAAAGGATTTGTTTTGGTATTTACCTGCAATATGTGTCCTTATTCTGTAGCGAATGAAGATCGATTAATTGCATTGGATAAAAAATACAAGGAAAAAGGGTATCCTGTAATTGCAATTAATCCCAATGATCCAAAAGCATCCAAAGGAGATAGTTTTGAGGATATGAAAGTGCGTGCTAAAGAAAAGGGATTTACATTTCCTTATTTGTTTGATGAGGGACAAAAAGTGTACCCAAAGTTTGGAGCAACAAAAACACCTCATGTGTATATTGTCAATAAAAAAAATATGAAAATTGAATATATTGGGGCCATAGACAATAGTTCTAGAAACCCAGATGCAGTTTCAGAAAAATATGTAGAGAATGCTTTAGATGCACTACTAGCTAGTAAAAAAATAGAAAAAACCAATACTAGAGCAATTGGTTGTTCTATAAAGGTATTATAAAAATACAGTTAGAACTTTTCTTACTTATTTCAAAAAGCTCCAAATTTAAACTTGGAGTTTTTTGTTGGTGTATTGTGTCTTAGGTTTTTGATTGCAGTTTTTTTGAAGAAAAAAGCCTTCTTTTAAAGCTGTTTTTGTAGCAAGATTAAGGGATGATTTTTATCCTCATTTAAGAAAAATATTTTACCTAAAGCTTTTTCTTGGCTGTGCTTTATTTAAAATAAAACCATTATCGGTCTAAAAAATCTTGATATGAATTCTGACCAATCGATTTTCCAAGAGAATCTAAAATTTTTGTGTTTTTACCAGTTTCTAAAATTGGTTTTTCCCCAATATAATCATATACAAAAACACCGTCTTTATTTAATATGCCGTAGCCTTTGTTAAACGTATAAAAAGCATATTGTTTGCTAGAAGTATTGAAGATATTTTTACTAAAGACAAAGGGGGCAGTATCTCCACCTAATAGATTTAATAAAGTGTAAGGAAAATCTACTTGACTAGAAAGTGTTTCTATTTCTTTAACTTCTTTATTGATTGCACCTCCTAGCCATAGCATTGGAATTCTAAATTTTTTTGGAGAAAAATATGGCCCTTCGTGTTCTGGTAAACTATGTCCATGGTCAGACATAATAACAATTAGGGTGTTTTTGTACCATTCCTGTTTTTTTGCAAATTCAATAAAATTACCAATTACTTTATCTGTATAAGAGTGCGCACTTCTGAACAGGTTATCTTCAGTGTCTTTACCAAATTTATAGTCACCTTTTATGTCATAAGGTTCATGGCTAGACAAAGTAAGTGCAATTTTAAAAAATGGTTCCTCTTGTTTGTTTGATAAATCTTTTGCAAAACGTTTCATAAAAACATCATCATATGCACCCCATTTAGAGCTCCAATCTTTAGAGTCAAATTCACTTCCATCAACAATAGTATTAATTTCAGCATTTCGTAAATAGGTATTCATATTTCCAAAATTTAAATCTCCTCCATAATGAAAAGAAGTTTTGTAGCCTAATGCAGCCATTTTTTTTGGCAACATTGGTAAACTCCTTGTTTTGTTGGGCATTCTCATAATCCTTTTTACTGGTGCTGGATAATAACCGCTTAAAATTGCAGGAATTCCCTTGTCTGTTCTATCTCCATTAGCATAAAAATTAGTAAATAGAATTCCTTCTTTAGATAGTTTATTTAGATTAGGGGTAACATTGGGTTCGCCTCCTAAAGAACCTACAATTTTTGCAGGCAAACTTTCCCAGAGAATTAAAATGACATTGGGTTTTGAACTATTTAAAATTGTATCAGTATCAGAGAGTAATAAATTGCTTTTTGTTTTGTGAATGATTTTTAGAGCAGTTTCATCACTAAAATATTTGTATGGATTTTTGCCATCAGTTTTATGTGTTACGGTATTGAAAAAGTTCCATATAAAATTAATAGCTGCATGATTTGCAAACATTTTATCAGAAAAATACACATTACTTTGATTTACTGGAATGATTTGAAACCCTCCTCTTACGGGAATAATTAAAGCGGACGTAATTACTAAAAAAAGAGGAATTTCTAACCAACTTCCAATATTGAGCCTCTCACTATGTTTTTGATGGAGTTTTTTAAATAATTTGATAAATATATATGAAATCAAAAACCAGAAAAATATTCCGGAAACCAATTGTAATGAAGAGGTTGAAGAAATCATTAATTCTGGTGTATTTAAATAGGGAAGAAGAGAAGTGTCTAGTCTAACACCCCAAGCTTGATACAATCCAGCATCAATTAAAAGCATTAAATTGATGAAAATTAGTAGAGGTATTGTGTACCATTTTATAATTTCCTCTATTTTTTTTGGATTGATGAAAACTGAAAACAGGAGTAATATAAATGGAATTAAACATAAATATGCTGAAAAAGATGCATCTAGTTGTATTCCATAAAAAAATGTTTTTAATGTGATTAAAAAACCTAATTCTTGCGTTTTATCAAAATAATAAAGTAGAAAAAATAAGCGAGCAAAAACAAAATAAACAATCCAAAAAAGAAAGTAAAAAATAGTATAAAAGAGTCTGGTTTTTAAGTTTTTCACTTGATTTAAAATTCTATTAGTATAATTTTTAAAGAAAAGTTTTTTTGTAATAACTTTTAAGAGGTTTCTGTAACTTTTAATCTTGCTTTTGCTGTAACAGAAATATCAGAATAATCAGCATTTAAATATTTTAAATACCCAGTAATGGCAATCATTGCAGCATTGTCTGTAGTATATTCGAATTTAGGAATATAACTAGTCCACCCAAAATGTTTTTCTGCCATTAGTAAACGGCTTCTAATTTCTGAATTTGCAGAAACTCCACCAGCAATTGCAATATTTTTTATACCTGTTTGTTTAACTGCATTTTTTAATTTATCCATTAATATTTCTACAATTGTAAATTGGATAGAAGCACAAATATCATTTAAGTTCTCTTCTATAAAATTCGGATTTTCTTTAACTTGTTTTTGGATAAAATATAGAATTGCTGTTTTTAAGCCACTAAAACTGAAATCTAAATCCCCTACTTTAGGTTTGGTAAATTTAAAAGCTTTTGAATTTCCTAATTTTGCATATTTATCAATTAAAGGTCCGCCAGGATAGGCCAATCCTAAAATTTTTGCAGATTTATCAAAAGCTTCACCAACGGCATCATCGATTGTCTCTCCCAAAATATCCATTTCAAAATGATTGGTAACTTTAATAATCTGTGTGTGTCCACCACTTATAGTCAAACAAATAAAGGGGAATGAAGGAATTTTACTGCCTTTTTCATCGATAAAATGTGCTAAAATATGAGCTTGCATATGGTTTACATCAAGTAAAGGAATCTGTAGACCTAAAGCCAATGATTTTGCAAAAGAAGTTCCAACTAACAAGGATCCCATAAGACCTGGTCCTCGAGTAAAAGCGATTGCAGATAATTGTCTTTTATCAATATTAGCTTGTTGTAAAGCTTGTTGAACTACAGGAACAATATTTTGTTGATGTGCTCTTGAAGCTAATTCTGGAACAACACCACCATATTTAGAATGAACCTCTTGGTTGGCAACTATATTGCTCAATACTTTTCCATTGTAAATTACGGATGCACTTGTGTCATCACAAGAAGATTCTATGCCTAAAATGTAAATTGATTCTCGCATCGAAAAATAATTTGAGTAACAAAATTAACTATAATTTTAACGAACCATCACTTTTTTAAGAATAGAAATTTATTTGTTTGTTAAATTTGCACGTTCTTTGTAATAAACAGCGCTTTTTCTAATTATATATTTTAGAATTTACATTTACTATAAAACATAATAATCATCAAGAAAGTTGGAAATAAAATACTAAAATTGTTAGGGTACATTGTACTCTTTCTTTTGCTAATTAGTCTTTTACTCTCTATTCCAGCCGTTCAAACCCAACTTGCTAAATATGCTACGACTAAAATTAATGATGAATTTAATGTTAACTTAGTAATAAAAAATGTTGATTTATCCCTTTTGGGAAGTATTCAATTGAATGGGATAGAAATTAGAGACCATCATAAAGATACCTTGATATTTGTAGAAAGTTTAAAAACATCACTTTTAAATGTAAAAAAAGTAGTTGACGGTGATGTAAAACTAAAAGATATTTATCTTTCTGGAGCAGATTATCACATGAAAACATACAAAGGAGAAGATACAGATAACATGTCTGTTTTTATTGATAGTTTTGGTGAAAAATCATCTAAAGACTCAATTTCAAAACCATTTATTTTAGAGGCATCTAGTGTCTATATTAACGATTTAAATTTCATTTTGACCAATGAAAATGATAAAAGCCCACTGATGTTTAGTGCGGAGAATATTGGGGGTAGTTTAGAACAATTTTCAATAGTTGGACCTGATGTGTTTTTAAATACAAGAGGATTATATTTTACAGATAATAGAGGTTTAGAGGTTACAAACTTAACGACAGATTTCACCTATTCTCGAACTGCAATGCATTTTAAGAATACAAGGTTACAGACTTTAAATTCAGATGTTAGAGGAAATATAGATTTTACCTACAAAAGAGAAGATTTAATAGATTTTAATAATAAGGTAAATATAAAAGCAGATTTTACTAAAAGTAAAATTTCTGTAAAAGACTTAAAAAAGTTTTACAACGAATTAAACGGAAATGACATATTAAATTTTACTGGAAAAATTTATGGGAAATTAAATAATTTTAAAGCAAAGAGTTTAAACTTATATTCAAAAAGGGGCTTAAAGATTTCTGGTGACTTATCTTTTTTAAATGCAGTAAATAGAAAAGGGGGATTTGTTTTTGATGGAAATCTAAAAAATGTAACAGCTACTTACAAAGAGTTAAAAAATATCCTCCCAAATGTTTTAGGGAAAACGTTGCCCTCAGAATTTGATAAATTTGGTCGTTTCTCTTTATCTGGTTTGGTTAAAGTGACACCAGAACAAATGGACGCTACCTTAAATGTAAATTCAGAAATTGGTTCTATCATTTCAGACTTACAAATCACAAATATTGATAACATAGATGATGCAGCCTACAGCGGCGAAATTGAATTAAAATACTTTGATTTTGGTGTTTTTTTAAATAATCCGTTATTTGGTGAAGTTTCTTTAAATGGAGATGTAAATGGAAGAGGTTTTAAGCAGGATAATATCAATACTTCTTTCATAGGAAATATATCTACTTTTGGATTTAAAGGATATGACTATAAAAATATTTCTGTAAACGGTCAATACCAAAATAATAAATTCGATGGGGATCTAATAATTAATGATGATAGTTTTAAAATGGCGTTTAATGGTTTGGCAGACCTATCGCAAAAGACTCATAAGTTTGACTTTAAATCAAACATAACATATTTAGACCTTAGAAAAACAAATCTTTACTCAAGAGATAGTATTTCCAGAATTAAAGGAAATATTGAGTTAGACCTAGAAGGAAATACTTTAGATGATATTTTAGGGATAGCTACTTTTAACAACATAACGTATACCAATCAAAAAAAAGAATATTTATTTAAAGAATTTAAGGTGTCATCTTCTTTTAAAGATACTGTAAAAACTATAAAAGTTAACTCTAAAGATATTGCAAACGGATATTTAAAAGGGAATTTTACATTTTCAGAACTATTGCCAATTGCCCAAAATGCATTAGGAAGTATTTATTCAAACTATTCACCTTATATGGTTGAACCAAATCAATTTTTAAATTTTAACTTTACGTTATATAATCAAGTCGTAAATTTATTTTTTCCAGACATTTATATTGATGATAAGACAAAAGTTAAAGGTTTAATTAAATCTAATAAAAATCAATTAAAACTAAGTCTTTCTTCTCCAAAAATTATCGCGTATAACAACACCATAGAGAACTTATTACTAGACACCAATAATAAAAGAAAACTTTATGACACCTCAATTAGCGCCTCAAATGTTAAAACTCCGTATTATCAATTTTCTAAGCTCCTACTTTATAATAAAACTATAAACGATACGCTTTATTTCAAATCAATCTTTAAAGGAGGAAAGAAAAAGGAAGAAAACTTTAATTTAGATTTTTTCTATACATTTAATTCTGAGGGTAAATCTGTAATTGGTTTTGAAAAATCTTCTTTTGATTATAAAGAAAATATTTGGGAAATTAACCCTGACAATAAAAATACAGACAAAATTACTTTTGATTTAAAGAAGAATGAATATGATTTTAGTCAGTTTAAATTAGTTTCAGGAGAACAAAAAATTGAATTTACAGGGAGTTTAAAAGGAGATGAAGAAAAAGTTTTATTAGCCGATTTCACAAAATTAAATATAGAAAGTTTTTTGCCAGAAATAGACAGTTTAGCTTTAAAAGGTCAGATTTCTGGAAACTTAGATTTTATTCAAAAAAATGCAAGCTACAGTCCAGAAGCTAGTTTAGTTATTAAAGATTTTCAAGTAAATAATTTTAAACAAGGCGATTTGAAACTTTATGTTAAAGGAGAAGATTCATATGAAAAATACAGTGTTAATTTAGCCTTAGATAATGAAAAAGTAAAAAGTATAGCTGCTATTGGTACTCTGGACTTTTCTTCAAAAAGACCCTTAATAAATTTAAATGTGTTTGTAGAAGATTTTGGGTTAGATGCTTTTAGCCCGTTGGGTCAGGATGTTCTTTCTTCTTTAAGAGGAAAGGCAAATGGTGATTTTACTTTGAAAGGATTTTTAAGAAACCCTGATATGGAGGGGACTTTAAGATTAAATGGGTCAGGTTTGAAATTTCCGTTTTTAAATGTTGATTATGATTTTGAAGGGGAATCTATTATTACTCTAAAGGAGCAATCTTTCTTTTTAGAGGATCTTAAGTTAAAGGATACTAAAAATGATACAAAAGCAAGACTTAAAGGAAGCATCTCTCATTTAGATTTTAAATTTTGGGACTTAGACATAAATATTGACACTGAAAACTTATTAGTTTTAGATACGAAAGATTCAGAAAAAGCTCTTTATTATGGTACTGCTTTTTTAAATGGAAATGCAAGTATAAAAGGTTTAACAGATCAACTATCAATAGATGTTAATGGGAGTACAGAGCCAGGAACTATTTTTGTAGTTCCTTTAAAGGATGTACAAACTGTAAATAATTATAAATTAATATATTTTAAATCTGATACAATAGCAGTAAAGGATATACAAAAAGAATTAGCACAAGAAGCGTTAAAAGGCTTATCATTAAATATCAATTTAGAAGTTACAAAAGACGCTACGGCAAGGGTTGTTATTGACGAAGTTTACGGAAGTCAATTATCTGGAAATGGAAATGGAAATCTAGATATTAGAATTAACACTCGTGGTACATTTCAAATGTTTGGAGATTATACAATAGAGGAAGGTTTTTATGATTTTAAATATGGAGGCATCTTAAACAAAGCATTTGCTATTCAAAAAGGAAGTTCAGTTTCTTGGAACGGAAGTCCATATGAAGCTAATTTAAATGTTACTGCAATTTACAAAGCAAAAGCAAATCCAGGTGTTTTACTAGAAAATTTTAATTCAAATAGAAATATAGAAATAGATTTAGTTACTAAAATTACAGGAGGTTTATTTAGTTCTAAGCAAGATTTAGATATTCAATTACCAAATGTAGATCCTTCAATTGCAAGTGAATTAGAATTCCTTTTAAATGATAATAATGAAAACGAGAAAACAAAACAATTTGTAAATCTACTAGCGTTTGGTAGTTTTGCAAGTCCAGATAGAGTTAGGTTTGATGCAAATAATGCCATAACGAGTACAGCCTCTAATGCTATTGCGTCAGCATTTTCTAGTATAATTAATAATCCAGATAGTAAATTTCAATTTGATATCGGTTACAAAACTGGACAAACTATTACAGATTTAGATCAAATAGATGCAGATAACCAATTCGATATTAATTTGAGTACAAAGGTTAGTGATCGGGTAATCATTAACGGGAAAGTAGGGGTTCCAGTTGGTGTTAAAACTCAATCTAGTGTAGTTGGGGAGGTAAAGGTTGAAGTAGTGCTTAACAAAGAAGGAAATTTTAGAGGTGTTATTTTTAATCGTCAAAATGAAATTCAATATTCAACAGAAGAAGAGGGATATACTCAAGGATTTGGATTATCATATCAAGTAAATTTTAATACACTCTCTGATTTACTAACAAAAATAGGTCTCAAAAAGAGGAAGAATAAAACAAAAAAACAACCATCAAAAAAAAATTATAAAAAACCTAAAAATAAAGAGTTAATAAATTTTAAAGGAAATTAATTTTATTCTTTTTATGAAAAGATGCGTTTCCAAATACGCATCAATTTCTTATTTTTATAGAGGTAAAAAACAATACATTAACGAAATCGTTTTCGGTAAAAATTATTGTTTTCTTCAATAAAAACAAGGGTTTAGTCTAAAACGATTTCGTAGTTTTTTTCTTTAAAATCAGATATAATAACTAATTTTACATCACAAATTTATGGCAAAAATTAAGAAAATAGCAGTAATGACATCTGGAGGAGATTCTCCAGGAATGAACGCAGCAATTAGATCTGTGGTTAGAGCTTGTGCTTATTACAGAACAAGTTGTGTAGGTATTTATAGAGGTTATGAAGGGTTGATTGATGGAGATTTTGTTGAGTTAACTGCAAGAAGTGTTAATAATATTATTAACAAAGGAGGAACTATTTTAAAATCTGCTAGATCAAAAGAATTCAGAACTAAAGAAGGAAGAGCAAAAGCATACAAACATTTAAAAGAAAACAACATCGATTCTATGGTTGTAATAGGTGGAGATGGATCTTTTACGGGAGCTGTAGTTTTTAACGACGAATATAATTTTCCAGTAATTGGAATTCCAGGAACTATTGATAATGATATTTTCGGGACATCACACACTTTAGGGTATGACACTGCTCTAAATACAGCAGTTGAAGCAATTGATAAAATTAGAGACACAGCATCATCTCATAATAGGTTGTTTTTTGTTGAAGTAATGGGTAGAGATGCAGGCTTTATTGCACTAAATGCAGGAGTTGGTGCAGGTGCAGAAGAAATTTTAATTCCAGAAGAAGACTTAGGATTAGATAGAATGTTAGAGTCTCTTAAAAAGAGTAGAAGGGCAGGAAAGTCATCAAGCATTGTAGTGGTTGCTGAAGGAGATAAGTCTGGAAAAAATGTATACGAATTAGCTGAATATGTTGAAGAAAATTTACCAGAATATGAAGTAAGAGTCTCTATTTTAGGGCATATGCAACGTGGAGGTTCACCATCTTGCTTCGATAGAGTTTTAGCAAGTAGGTTAGGAGTGAAATCGGTAGAACTTTTATTAGATGGTCAAACAAATTTAATGGTAGGTCTAAAAAATAACGAAGTAATAACAACAAAAATAAGTGAAGCCATAAAAGGAGGTCACACTATAAATACGGAACTATTAAGAGTCTCCGATATAATGACAACATAAAATAAATAAAGTATGATTAAAATTGGAATTAATGGTTTTGGTAGAATAGGTAGATTAGCATTTAGATCTTCTATAAAGAGAGAGGGTGTTCAAGTAGTTGCAATTAACGATTTATTAGATGTAGATTATCTAGCATATATGTTAAAATATGATTCGGTTCATGGCGCATTTGACGGAACTGTTGAAGTAAAAGACGGGGTTTTATTTGTAAACGGAGATAAAATTAGAATTACTGCAGAAAGAGATCCTTCAAAGTTAAAGTGGGATGAGGTTGAAGCAGAATACGTTATTGAATCTACAGGCTTTTTCTTAACTGAAGAAACCGCTGGAAAGCATTTAGAAGCAGGAGCAAAAAAAGTTGTTTTATCTGCACCATCTAAAGATCATACACCTATGTTTGTTATGGGGGTTAATAACACGGAATTAAAAGCAGAACAAAATATTTTTTCTAATGCATCTTGTACTACGAATTGTTTAGCGCCAATCGCTAAAGTTTTAAATGACAACTTTGGTATTGTTGAAGGTTTAATGACTACTGTGCATGCTGCTACTGCAACTCAAAAAACTGTTGATGGTCCTTCTATGAAAGATTGGAGAGGTGGTCGTTCTGGAATTGGTAATGTTATACCTTCAAGCACAGGAGCTGCAAAAGCAGTAGGAAAAGTAATTCCTGCAATGGACGGTAAATTAACAGGTATGGCATTTAGAATACCAACAATGGATGTTTCTGTAGTAGATTTAACTGTAAAATTAGAGAAAGCTGCTTCTTATAAAGAAATTTGTGCTGCAATGAAATCTGCTTCAGAAAGCGGATCAATGAAAGGTGTTTTAGGATATACAGATGATTTAGTCGTTTCTCAAGATTTTGTTGGTGATACAAGAACATCAATTTTTGATTCTAATGCAGGAGTTGCTTTAAATGATAACTTTGTAAAAGTTGTTTCTTGGTATGATAACGAAATGGGATATTCTACTAAAATTGTAGATTTAATCGAATATGCTGCTACATTGTAGTTCTTAATCTTAACTCTTTTCACAGCAGAGACTACTTTAGTCTTTAATAATTATTTGAATTGGAAAACCTGATTGTTTTAAAACAATCAGGTTTTTTGTTTCAATAAGTTTTATATTTGTAGCGTGTACGTTTTTATTAAAAACTAGCTGTAGATCTAGATTTTTAAACTTTATAAAGTAAAAACTTACCCCAAAAATTTAAGAAAATGATTAAAATAGGGATAAACGGTTTTGGTAGAATAGGACGATTGGCATTTCGTTCAGCAATCGAGAGAGACACGATGCAAATAGTAGCTATTAATGATTTGTTGGATGTAGATTATTTAGCGTATTTGTTAAAATACGATTCTGTTCATGGTCGTTTTAACGGAACTGTTGAGGTCATAGACGGTAACTTACTTGTTAACGGCAATACCATTAGAATTACAGCGGATAGAAATCCAGAGAATTTACAATGGAATAATGTTGATGTAGATTATGTAATCGAGTCAACGGGTTTTTTTACAACGAAAGAAAAGGCAGCCTTACATATACAAGGTGGAGCAAAAAAAGTAATTATTTCTGCACCCTCTAAAGATGCAAAAATGTATGTAATGGGGGTTAATAATGATCAGCTAACAAAACAAGAATTAATTATTTCAAATGCATCTTGTACTACAAATTGTCTGGCCCCAATAGTTAAAATTATTGATGATAACTTCGGGCTTTCCGAAGGATTAATGACAACAATTCATGCAGCAACATCGACGCAAAATACTGTTGACGGGCCCAATAAAAAATGGAGAAGAGGACGTTCTGTAGTTAATAATATTATACCAACTTCTACCGGTGCTGCTGAAGCAGTAACTAAAGTTATTCCCAAAATGGAAGGGAAGTTAACAGGTATGGCAGTTAGAGTTCCAGTTGCAGATGTTTCTTTGGTAGATCTCACTTTCAAAACTGAAAAAGACACTAGTTTAAAGGAGATATTAGCAACTTTTAAATCGGCTTCAGAAAATGAATTTAAGGGGATTGTTGGGTATACCGAAGATGAAGTCGTTTCTCAAGATTTTGTCTCGGAAACTAGAACTTCTGTGATAGATGCAGATGCAAGTATAGAACTGAATAAAAACTTTTTCAAGATAATATCTTGGTACGATAACGAGTTTGGGTATGCGACTAAAATTGTAGACTTAATACAATATTCAGCATCATTATAAAAGTGTTTAGAGAATACCTTTAACTATTCTCTAAATACTTCTACAAAAAGAGTTAAAGTATAGCGATCATACTAATTTCTACATTTACAAACTTAGGCAAATTTGCTACTTCTACAGTTTCTCTAGCAGGTGCAGTTTCTTCATTAAAATAGTCGCTATATACGGCGTTTATTTCTGAAAAATTATTCATGTCAGAAATAAAAATTGAAGTTTTTACCACATTTTCGAAAGTCATTTTAGCTGCAGCTAAAACTTCTTTCATATTTTCCATCACTTGTTTTGTTTCAATAGCAATAGAATCTAAAATCAATTCTCCTGTTAATGGATCTAATGCAATCTGGCCAGAAGTATATAAGGTGTTGCCACTTAAAATAGCTTGGTTGTAAGGGCCAATTGGAGCTGGTGCTTTTGTTGTTGTAATTATTTTTTTCATTTTTTTTTTTATGCTTAAGAGTCGTCGTATTCATTGTCGTATTCTTGGTCAAAGATCATTAAAATAACCTTCTGTCTGGTGGCTTATTTTTATCCCATTTTAAATCACTTAAAATAGAAGACTTCACTCCAATAAAGAAAGTGTAAGAAGAATTTGTTCCAAAGGGAACCCAGTTAAAATTAAATCTCCAACTATCTAAATCTCTAGAAAAATTAAATCGAGAGAAGGTAAAGGCTCCTCCTTTAATATCATACCCAGAAGAATAGCCCACTTTCCATTTAGGAGATAACTCTATATCTCCACTAAACATTAAGGTGTGAATACCAATTTCGCCACCATTATTTCCATAGTTTGTATAATTTGTTGCGTAGGCTAAATTAATGGTCCAAGGTACATTAGCCCTATAAAGCTTGGTTTCTTTGGTTTCATTATCTTCAGTGTTGTTATTATTTATAGTAGTACCATTTTGTGCAAATCTATTTGTGGGATTTATATTCGCGCCAATAACATCAGGAGTATTTTGAGCACCATTCCCGCTAGTACTGCTTTTATTTTCATCATCCTTATTGCTTCCAAAGTCTTTACTAGAAATAGAGTAATTGGCCGTTAAACTGGCATTTGTTAATCTAAGGATATTAGGATTAAACTTATTAATTCTGGTCCCAGCATCGTTCACTTGGTAGGGATCTAAAGAGCCACTTAAATTAATAGCAAGTTTGTCTTTAAATAACCTTGTACCAGCAGAAAAACTTACAGGAGACCAGCGCAGACTATCTGCAGCCATATTATAAGAACTGGTAAAGTTTAAATTGTTTAATAGAGTTATCTTTTCATCTTCCTCATCACTATCTGGATCTTTAGGGGCTACTTTTGCTTCTAAAACATTGTTTAATGTAATTCCTATAGAGTTGCTTATTCCAGAACCAGGTCTGCCATAAATTCCATTTTCGAAAGGAGAGTAGGTTAGCAAATCTGTTACATCTGAACTTTGTTGTACTTGTTGGTTGTACTTGTCTGCAAAATCGGGTCTGTAAGAGTAAGATATAGAAGGTCTAAATGTATGACGAATCGCTTTTAATCGTCCTTTTTTAAATTTAAAAGTACCATAAATGTTGGTAGATAAACCTACACCCGTATTGTATTCTCTAAAGGTTTTAAAGCCTCTTAAAGTGTCTGTAACTACTACATTTTCAGTTGGATCATATGATTTTTTTACGTAATCAAAATTCCAAACTTCTTTATAATTTACGTTAGGAGATAGCGTTAAATGTTTCAACACTTTAATATTTGTACTTGTACCCGTTCTTTGTTGTATCCCAGATTTAGCAGTTTCAAACATCTTTTTTGTAAAAAATTCGTCGTCTGTAGTATTTATTCTATACTCTCCTTGCATGGTATAATTGAAACCCATTTTCTGAATGGGTGTTTTTTGAATCCCCCCTTTTCCTGCAAACGGGAAAATTTTATTCATATTTACAGTTAATGAGGGTAAAGTCATCGTTATTTGCTGGGTATTTGTATTCTGAGAATGTGTGGCAGTTGCACTCATATTAAAAGGAGTGCCCACAAACGTTTTGCTATAATTTACTGATGAACTTAATGTGTTTGTTAAAAATTGAGAAGTATTAAGTTCATTCAAAGATTCTCTATAAAACTTACTACTTCCAAGATTTACAGAGGCAGAAAAGCGAGCATTTGGATTTGCTTTTGAATCTTGACTATGATTCCATCGAATATTAAAATTTGTTGATTTGCTGTAAAGATCAAAACCTCTAATTCCTTGAATTAAGTTTTCATAACTAAAACTAAAAGCCCCATTATATCTATATCTTTTTCTGTAGTTTGACGAGGTTCGTAAACCCCAACTACCATTGGAATAGGCATCGCCAAGAACAGTTAAATCTAAATAATCACTTATTGCAAAGTAGTATCCTCCGTTTTGAAATCCAATACCTCTATCGCTACTTCCCGTATCGAATGCAGGAATTAAAAATCCAGAAACTTGTGTGTCAGTTAAAGGAAAATAGGCAAATGGAAGAAAAATAGGGGTAGGAACATCTGCCAATACTAAATAACTTACGCCAACAATTATTTTTTTACTAGGAACTAATTTTGCTTTGTTGGTTGCAATATAATAATCTTGTTTTTCTGAAGTTGTAAACCGAATTTTTCTAACATAAATGGTAGAATCATTCACCTGTTTCGTTTTTTCCCCAAACGTAAACATTTCTCCTTGCTTGCTTTTTAAACCATATATTAAAGCTCGCTTACTTTTAAAATTATACAACATAGAATCTTGTTCAGATTCTTGACCACCTTGCTTAAAAACGGGTCTTTGTTTGTACCCTGTACTATCTTTAATTCCTTTAGCGAAAATTGTGTTTTTTTTATAATTAATAACAATAATTCCAGCTTTTAAATCAATGTCTGTATACACAATTTGGGCTTGGTTATAAAGAGTAACTATTTTGTCTTTTGCATTTTGTTCTGTATAGCCTTCAGCAACATGAGTTATTATACCGTCTATAGATTCTTTTGGTTTTATGGTATCTAAAGAGATACTATCTTTTTCCTTTAAAGTTATAGAGTCTTTCTTATAATTAAATAACGAATCTTTTTTCTTTGGATTTATAGTATCTTTTGTAAGTATGGGAATCTTTTTTTTAATTTTAGGCTTGATGTCTTGTGCAAAACCTATCTCAATGAAAAAGAGACAGAAAAATAAAAGTATGTATGATAGGTTTGATTGCAATGCTTTAAATGCTATTTTTGTGTATTAGTAAAAATATGGTTCAATATTTGAAGCACCAAATTTATGTTGCCAAAATTAGTTAAATTTTATTGATGAGATTCCAACAAAACAACAAATTTAATGCCAGAAAGAAATTAAAATATATATTTTTAATTCCTTTTATTTTTTTGGTTTTTCAACCTAACTTAAACGCTCAAAAAAAATATACTGTAGTCCTGGATGCAGGCCATGGGGGTAAAGATCCTGGGAATTTAGGAAATGGTTATGAAGAAAAGAACATTGCTTTAAAAATTGCTTTATTAGTTGGAAATAATTTAAAAAAAAATAAAGATTTTAGACTGAAATATACCAGAACTAAAGATGTTTTTATTGACTTATGGAAAAGAGGTGATATTGCTAATGAAGAAAAAGCAGATTTGTTTGTATCTATTCACTGCGATTCTCACACCTCAAATGCATATGGAGCTGGAACTTTCGTTCTTGGCTTAAGGGGCAATAAAAAAAACTTGGAAATTGCCAAAAGAGAGAATGCAGTAATTCTTAAAGAGGATAATTTTAAGGAAAGATATAAAGGATTCGATTCAAATTCAGTTGAATCTACTATCGGATTATCTCTATTACAAGAAGAAAACTTAGATAAGAGTCTTCAAATAGCTAGTTTAATTCAAAATAATTTTTCTAAGAAATTAAAAAGGTTAGATAGAAAAGTAAAGCAGGATAATTTTCAGGTTTTGAGAGAAACTATAATGCCAAGTGTATTGGTTGAGCTTGGTTTTTTAACAAATAAAAAAGAAGGAAGATATTTAAATTCCAAAAAAGGACAAAAGGAAATGGCAAATGCTATTTCTACAGCAATAGAAAAATATATTAATCAATTAAAATTAAATACTGTTGTAGAGTTTTCTTCAGACAAACCAAGGGTTGAATATAAAGTTCAAATAGCTTCTGGTAAAAATAAAATAGCAACTAAATCCTATAATTTTAAAGGATTAAATAATATTGAAAGAGTAAAAGTAGGACCTCTTTTTAAGTATTATTATGGTAATACCTTGAAATACGATGAAGCCAAAAAATCTTTAAAAACTGCAATAGAAAAAGGATTTCCTACTGCATATTTAGTGGCTTTTAAAAATGGAGAAAAAATCTCAATAAAAGAAGCTAAGAAAATCAAGTAAATTAAGGGGGTATCTCCAAAAAATTATTAGTAATTTTGTGCCAATAAATTTTCAACTTTATGTCTAAAGAATTAAAAACAGGAATTGTTGTTTTATTAATTATTGCAGTGTTTTTTTGGGGATATAATTTCTTAAAAGGTCAAAATATTCTTGAATCTAATTCTCGTCAATTCTTTATAGAATATAATAATATTCAAGGGTTAAAAAAATCGAGTCCAGTTTCAATTAATGGTCTAGAAGTTGGTAAGGTTTCAGATATTCGCTTTAATCAAAGAGAAGGAAAAAAAGGGAGTTTAGTTGTTGAAATCATTTTAGATAATAGCTTTCCTTTTTCTAAAAATAGTGTTGCAAAAATATACTCCTCTAGTTTATTAGGTGGACAGTCTCTAGCTATAATTCCTAATTATGAAGGAGCTTTAGCAGTTTCAAAAGATACATTAAAAGGAGAAGTAGAGTCAGATATATTTTCTACAGTTGGTGAGAAACTAAACCCGTTACAGGCAAAACTAGAAAATGTAATAGTTAGTGCAGATTCTCTTTTTTTAGGTGTTAATCAGGTTTTAAATAAGAAAACTAGGGAGAGTTTAAATATTTCAGTAAAAAATTTAGAATACACAATTTTAGCTGTTAAAAATACGGTACGTTCTGTAAATAGTCTACTAGATTCTACATCCATTGATTTGAAAGAAACTATTAGAAATTCAAAATATATTTCAGAGAATTTATCGAAAGTTTCCGATACATTATTAAATGCTAATATTGGAGGTATAATAAAGAAAGCCGAACATACGCTGGTTTCTGTGAACTTATTATTAGATGGTGTTGAGAAAGGTAAAGGATCTTTAGGTAAATTTATAAATGACGACGCGATGTACAATAACTTAACGAATGTCTCAAAAGAATTAGAAGAATTATTGCGTGAAATGAAGCTAAACCCTAAGCGATTTGTTCACTTTTCTTTATTTGGAAAAAAAGAAAAATCGTATGATTCGAATAAAAACAGTTTAAACATTTCAAATGAATAATTTTTTTGTTCCTGATTAATTTTACAACTAAAAGGTGAAAATCAAATCTAATTTTAGATTTATTTATTGGAACAAAGTAATTAGTGTTATTTATTTTTTTAAAAAAAAAAGTAAATTCTTTATTATAATAACTTAACAATTTTGATGTTTTTTTTAAAAACTATCATTAAATAAAAAATTAACAAAACAAAAATAATGGAATACTTACCAAACTTGTTTTTTGCACTTTTATTAATCGCAGGAATCGGATTTTTTGTAATGAATGTTCGTAAGCTATTTAGAAATATAAAATTAGGAAAAGAGCTAAATAGAAGTGATAATAAATCTGCTCGTTGGAAAAATATGGCTAAAATTGCTTTGGGACAATACAAAATGGTGCGTCGTCCAATTTCTGGAATTTTACATGTTGTAGTTTATTTAGGTTTTATCATTATTAATATTGAAGTCTTAGAAATTATTATTGATGGATTATTTGGGACACATAGAGTTTTTTATGGTGTTTTGAGTAATGGACTTTATGGATTTTTAATCGGTACCTTCGAAATTTTTGCAGCCTTAGTTTTTGTTGCTATTATTGTATTTTGGTGTAGAAGAAATGTTATTAAAATTAAACGTTTCTTGAGTAAAGAAATGAAAGGTTGGCCAAAAAGTGATGGAAATATCATTTTGTATTTCGAATTGGTTTTAATGTCACTGTTTATTATTATGAATGCTACAGATGTTCCTTTTCAAGAAGCTGGAATAGGAAATCCAATCAGTCAATTTGTATTTCCATGGTTTTCAGGTTTTTCTCCAGAGTCATTACATGTCATAGAAAAAACATCATGGTGGATTCACATTGCAGGAATTTTAGTGTTCTTAAACTATTTATACTATTCTAAACATTTGCATATTTTATTGGCATTTCCAAATACATTTTTCGCGAATTTAAATCCAAAAGGGCAGTTGAGTAATTTAGAATCTGTGACCAAAGAAGTGAAAATGATGATGGATCCAGATGCTGACCCTTATGCAATGCCAGCGGAAGGAGAAGAAGAGGTTCCAGAAAAGTTTGGAGCATCTGATGTTACAGATTTAAATTGGGTACAATTAATGAACGCATATACCTGTACAGAATGCGGACGATGTACCTCTGCTTGTCCAGCAAATTTAACAGGAAAAGAATTATCGCCACGAAAAATAATGATGGATACTCGTGATCGTCTAGAAGAGATTGGTAGAAATATTGATACAAACGGAGGGACTTTTAAAGACGATGGGAAGCAATTATTAAACGATTATATTTCTCCAGAAGAATTATGGGCTTGTACAAGTTGTAATGCTTGTGTTCAAGAATGCCCTATAAATATAGATCCTTTATCCATTATTATGGATATGAGAAGGTATTTGGTCATGGAAGAATCTGCAGCTCCGCAGGAATTAAATATGATGATGACAAACATAGAAAATAACGGAGCACCTTGGCAATACAATCAGCAAGATAGATTAAACTGGAAAGACGAAGAATAAACAAACTTAAAGTAAAGATTATGAACGTACCAACAATGGCAGAAATGATGGCTCAAGGAAAACAACCAGAAGTGTTATTTTGGGTTGGAGCTGCAGGTAGTTATGATGACAGAGCTAAGAAAATATCTCGTGCTTTTGTAAAGATTTTACATCAAGCAAATGTAGATTTTGCAGTGCTAGGTACCGAAGAAAGTTCTACAGGAGATGCTGCAAAGAGGGCTGGAAACGAGTTTTTGTTTCAAATGCAAGCAGTTACCAATATTGAGGTTTTAAATGCTTATGAGGTTAAAACAATTGTTACATGTGATCCGCATTCATTCAATACATTAAAGAACGAATACCCTTCTTTAGGAGGTAAGTACAAAGTTTTTCATCATACAGAGTTCATTCAAAACTTAATTTCTGAAGGACGTTTGAAAATTGATGATGCTACCTTAAAAGGAAAAAGAGTTACATTTCATGATCCATGTTACTTAGGAAGAGCCAATGATGTTTACGAATCTCCAAGAGATTTAATTAAACGTTTGGGAGTTAACTTAACAGAAATGAAACGAAGCAAATCTACTGCACTGTGTTGTGGGGCTGGTGGAGCACAAATGTTTAAAGATGCAGAAAAAGGTGATAAGGAAATTAATATTTTAAGAACAGAAGATGCCTTAGAAACCAAACCACAAATTATTGCAACAGGCTGTCCTTATTGTAATACGATGATGACTGATGGGATTAAATTTAAAGAAAAAGAGGACCAAGTTAAAG
>Ga0115008_10001282_pt1 | contig 20039 bp, 29 predicted proteins | sample FraStrMetagenome_FD_87164 | JGI IMG/M metagenome (GOLD analysis project Ga0115008, IMG submission 87164) | Marine eukaryotic phytoplankton communities from Arctic Ocean - Fram Strait ARC3M Metagenome | ecosystem: Environmental > Aquatic > Marine > Oceanic | place: Fram Strait | collected...
CCCCAAAACCCCAAAACCCCATGAGTTTCTTTTATTTGGTCTAGTTTGAATTTGATTGTAGATTTATAATAATAATGAAGGCATAAGGAATGGTGCTGACTCCTCGGAGTCCGAACCACCTACCGAAGCGGCAGACACTCGCCACAAACCACCAGAAACCGCTCAGGAATGTGACGCAGACGCCCTCGTCGCCATTTACCAACTGGCTGTCGCAGGCCGAGTCGGGCAACTACCAACCACCCTCGCAGTTCTTGCAGTCGTGCAGGCAGGGCTCGCAAGACGTGTAGCCGAACACGTCTTAGTTTAAGCCTGCCAACTATCACTCGAAACTTAAGCAGCAAATGTGATTTACGCGCAAGGACTTCAACGCCACAGAGGTGCTCTCGTCGCCCCGGCCCCCGCAACGCAGACCCGGCGAGCCTAGCCAGCTGACCAGTCCGACTAGTCCGGGGAACGTCTTCAATGTGTAGAGTCTGATTGCGGCGAATAGGACGAGTCCCACGTTGTAGCATAGTGCACAGCGCACAGCGCGAAAAAAGCGGGAATATAAGCCGCAGTACCGCATGTCGAATGAAGATAGTCTGAGTTAGGAATCGCGGCCTATTTCGCAGCAGGGGCCTGACTAGCCGATGGCATCGAAGTTGAGCTAGCGGCATTAGGTAAGGGTCTGCCCGGGGGGGACAACTCAGAGCAGTCGGTAGGAGAGGATGAAGGAGGAGGTGACGGAGTCGGCGCATGGAGACTAAGTGAGCATTAATAACTCGGTGATCGCTAACGAGCCTCCCATGCACATGATCAGTGTCGGCTTTAGGAAGGACTCGCAGTTTGGAGGTACCTAGGATCCGCACAATAATATTGGTGGCGGGTAGGATAAGAAGACCATGTCGGAGGCCAATTTACGTGTGAATTAAAAAACCGCGACACTACCTTTGCCTGAAACCGGCCGTACCTACTCTCCGTGGGCCGCCGATCGCACCCAAAAACGCGAGACCGGGTCGTCCGCCTAGAACCAGGCCGAAACGCCGATAAACACCAAAGGGCAGATGATCAATCTCGGCGAGCCGTCTCCAGCGCCTTCGTCGCAACCTTTGGCGACGCCGATGTCGCGGATCAAGAATAGCAGTTAGTAGCACATGTCACACCACCCATTTAATAATCCGTAGTAGGTGGCGTAGGAGAATAATGGGAAGAGACCTGTTAAGAACTACTAGTATAGGAATCAGATAAAGTAGTAGTAAAAATGGGAGCAGTATCATATGACTGTTGCGAAGAATACCTAGTAGGAAGATGCCAGAGAGATGTTGAAGAGTGTGGATTAGGTGCAGAAGTCGCGTTAGGATTTGAAAATGGATCAGTGGGTCGTTAACCACGCCAAAAGGTAGAAGCAGAGTCACTTCGAGACTGTGGAAGCCTAGCAACTTGCTTCCTCGACTCAGGAGCAGCCTCTCCACTTAAGATCCATCGGGCCCATCTCAATTGATGCCCCAGTCGGCCGTACCTCGATCCCCCTCTCAGCGGCTCAGGTCACCCGCAACCGCCTCCAATCTCTGAACACAGAACGTAACACCCACGGCGCCCGCAGCACCGACGAGGAACCACCGCCGCTGCAGCCTTCCCTCTCAAACGTGATTCATACGCAGCGCCACATGGTCAACGTAAAAGCGAACAGTCAGACTCGCGGCCACCGCAACATCAAGCTCCTCCTGTCGAAAGACGCGCCCGCGATGTCGCCCCACGCTCGGACTTTCGCCAACTACACGTTTGTCAAGCCTAAGACTCACGTCAGAGTGCCCGAATTCCTCAAGTAGCATTTGGACAAGGCACGCGACCAAACCATTCAAACGCCTCTGTATAGTAGCCATGCACGCAAAGCGCAGACAGCAGATAGAACGATTTGTTCGTAGTTTCCGTCGACGCCAAGGAGTCAGAACCCTCTGGCGAGCACGAGCAGGAGGCATACTAAGCCAAGGTATGGGCCTGATACTACTGAATTGACCGAGGCGACGGCGACGCAAGTCTTCAAGATTACTGATCTCATCGACTACACCAAGAGCCAGTAACGCTTTCAATAAATGGCTACGTCTGTCTAGAAGCCATTCGAGCATAAGAAAGGCTCCTGTGATATTAAGAGCACGTTCCAAAAACCTAAGAATTCTCAACAGAATCCAAAACTAGTGATGAACATACTAGACCACAACGTCCCCAGTGTAATAAGCCCGTCTAAGCGCATCTCGAATTAGTAGATGTCAGTCGCATTTGGCACTGCTCGCGAGTCAAAGCACTCGTCGCACCTAGCCGGCCCTCTTGGTTTCAATGACTCGCTTCTAGAGAACTCAGCTTTGTGGCACCAAAAGCCGCAAACCCTCAACAGCGAGCTAATGATCGGACAGAACTCGCGGGACGTGCAGGTCGAATCGCAAAACGAAGACTATACGTTCAGGAAGCAGAACGATTTGTTGGAGTTCAGTCCGCGCGAGCACGACATCGCCGCCATGAATATTTCGGACTAGATTCTAACGACTATGTAGACTTCCAAGTAAACTGGGGAGTTGATGACTTTGAATCCGGTGAAAGTTGAGACTAAACTGAAGCGATTCAAATTCGAAGATAATGGCGGCACAGCTGTCCGTGGAAAAGTCAGAATTGAAAAGGTGAAAGAAGACCGCAAGTTCTAGGACACACTCGAGGCAATCAAGAGCAATTACCACTTTGATAAGGCTGTGGATCTCAATAGAAGTCAAGTAGATCCCCTCACATACATGGACAAAATCATGGACCCTCTCATAGTCCGCCAAGGTATCGTCCAAAAAGCAGGAGCTCTAAGCACGCTGGCAGCGGAGAAGTCGCAATCTGAGGTGGACGAGGAGAGCCTGCGTGATACGGAGGAGATCGCCTATGAGCGGGAGAAGTAGGTGGGGGAGATGTCGAGTCTGTACTAGGACTCGGTGCCCATGGGGGCTGGGGATAATATGTCGTTGAAGATTCCGGCGGAGGTTGTGGCTTGGCGGCAGTTGAACCCCCTGTTCTAGCTGGAGGAGCAGCCGAACATGACCATAGAGATGTTCACTAATATTGTACAGCAATTCGTCAAAGGATAGGAATAGATCGATCTTTTCACCCCCCGTGTCGATGGCTTCCAAGATAATATTATCGAAATCCCCCACGGCCTAAACAAATACACAACTCTTAAACTAAACGCCGATAGGCGCGAAGCGCACGACAAACGCATTATGATGTGCGAGTAGAGCGACCATTAGACGACGGAGGAGGAGGAGGAGTAGTTGGTCGTGTCGTCGTAGGCGGCGACGTTGGAGAGGTCGGAGAGTTCTTAGACGGTTGTGGCGTAGATGTCGGTCGATGTCGAGTCGGGTAGTAGTACGTAGCGGAGGTTGAGGGCTTTCTCGCCGTTGTATGCGGAGACGAATTTGCCGGATTTTGTGCTCATGTCGCCCAATATGAAGCCGAGGGCTATTTTGAACAAGCACGGGTAATCTGTGAGTAAGAGGCCGAGATTATAAGGGACGACCAGAGATCCCATGACAATGCGCTTCACTATGAACGACAAGTTTAAGAAGTATCCCGACTTCTGGAAACGCAAGATCCAGTTCACCGTGTGTGAGCAGACCACCCAACACCAGGTCGACATAAAGCTGGAGCCCAATGAAGACGGCCTCAAACGCCTGGAAAAAGGAGTCGCAGATTACGCCAAAAAACAGATAGCTAAAGTGCTCCCCCTCAGCATGTTCGACGACTTCAAGGAAGAAAGTGAGCGCCTCCGCAACATCATACTTGATAAGAGAAAGCGCCTGAAAAGGGACCTGATGTGTATGATCTAGGTGTAGGACTCGTTTGGAGACGAGTCTTTTATTCGGGGCAAGTGCGAGGATTATATTCCCGAGCTGGAAAAGTTCATTATCAACTTTAATGGATTCAGGTATTTGTGCGGGAGACTCCGCATCCAATTTGAAATATACGAGTCGGCGCAGCAAGCTGAAGAACGCCGTTAAATTGCTTTTTAGATGTAGTAGGAGACGTTTGCCAGGATAAATTTTGAGCGAATTCTTTTCCAAGAAATTGTGCGACTGTATCCTGATATCAGGTAGCCACCGACGATAATGCTCAATGTGATGAAAAAGTTGAATCTTAAGGACTTTGAGAAGACAAATTCGGCTGCTAAAATAAGATAGCTTTCGAACCAAGTTGAGTCTACATTCCTCTTTTCAATGATCAAGTTGGAGATGATGCGCTAGCTAGAAGACGAAAATCCCAAGTTTACTTGTCTGGTGAAGGGCTATTCGGTATAGCGTTCTGAGATTCAAATAGCACCGTACTATGCGCTGACGGCTTATGAGCTCAATGGCGGTCCGATCAAGTTTCACATGAGATAAATGCAGATTCTCGAGCTCATGAATGACTACAGCACTTTGGGAAAGTAGTCATTTAATGAGACGGCCCGCGTCCTGAACGACCTCCGCATGGAGATCCTTGATGAGACGCCCGTGTTTGAGATTCCCCTGAGTCGTGGCTGTATCTCGTATTGCCTCGGACTGAGCCAGTTTAGAGAGCTCACCCGCCACGATATTGAAAAAGTGACGTCTAACTTCCCCTAGGAAGCCGACATATTTTCGTCGATCTAGTCAGCAGTTGGTGAAAGATTCCGTCTGACCTTGACAGGCAACTGGATCCAAGAGATCTTCAAGCATGTCGCAAAAGTCATGAAGAAAGAGTTCCCTCCCGCAAAGAAGCAACAAAACATTACCAGGGAAGGTCAGTTGAACCCATTTATTGTGCGGTACTTCCGAATGGTCAACTCGATTCAAGTCTCACACCTGTGTATCAAGTAATACTAGGAGATGAAGAAATATCTGGAGTTCTTGGTCAAATACACGGTGCAGAATGTCGAGTTCTCTGGCTCGCTTACCTGGGAAGCATACCACTTAGATAAGATTCTTATACCCAGCAGCAACAAGCCTCTGATATCGATTGATGTGCGCATTGTCAAACGGAAAGCTAAACCGAATGAGACGAAGTCACCTGGAATGAGGAGGAAGAAAGTTGAGATAGAGGCGGAGTATGTTAGAGTGGTCGATATGTAGCCACGCATTGAGGAAGTCTACTTCCACTTTGTGTAGTTGACGGAGAATCTGGAAATGCAATTCAAAAAGTTGCCAAGGATCGAGCACATGTTCTTCCCTAACCTTAAGTTGGCTGACGAGGAGTACCTCGGCGCCCATATCTAAGAAGTCTCAATGATCGAGCCGGAGGAAGAAACCACTCAGACTTACGATGATGAGACGTACCAGTCAGAGGACAACAAGACAAAAACGTCAGAGTCGACCTTTGTCAAGGGCGGTGGCCCCTCTGTCCCCTACCTGATGAAGGTCAAGACGCAGATCGGCCGGAGCCTCGCCTCCCAAGCAATCAACTTACAAGTAGTCCGCCTCCAGATCTCAACAATTATCGCGCAAGTCATGGAAGGCGCGGACAGCCAAATCATGTCGTTCTCGAAGTACACCAAGTACCTGAACTACGACTTTCACAGCGACATCATCTTTAAGATGAAGAAGACGCTGCATGAGTAGCACATAGTGTCGTAACTGGCAGGTGACTCCACCTTCGAGGGTGATATTATGAACGGGGCCGGGAATAAATCTGACGACGATGATTCTTAAGCCGGCGGTGGAAAAGACGACAATGCATTTTAGAATACAAATGCTGGTAAAAATGAAGCTGAAGACGAGGGAATGATTGAACTTCGTCGCACTGAGATAGATGACAGGACTTATGAAGACTGCTACAAAAAGATGTATAATGCGTACTGGGCTGTGTAGAAAGAAGTCTGCGACACGTACAATTTCGGACTTGTATTACTGGATTGTAGGAAGTTTAAGGAGGCTATAGTGAAAAAGATCGGATAGCTTTTGTAGGAGTTTTAAGACCATCTCGTAGAAAAGTTCGAAGAAGTACTCATGAAATCATGGGAAACCAATGAACGCATCCGCGAAAAGGTGGAAAAAGACTGGGATGAAGATATCGAAGAAAACATCAAATAGATGCACTTCATCGAGTAATTAGCCTGCCAAGAGGTGTTTGAAGATCTCAATGACCGTATTAAAGTCGTAAAACAGAAGAAGCTGTTTCTGGATTAGTTGCGAATCGCGATCAGTGAAGATTAATTCGCCAAATTTATCTCACTGTATAAGTTCCCGTAGATGCTACATATACGAGTGTTTACGTAGTTTGAGAATCTAGTGGAGACGTAGAAAAAAATTTCATCGAAGATTGAACAAAGAGTAGAAGAAGCCTCCACAAAAATCGATGACTTCTACGCACGATTTGATAAATTCTACATGGCAAAAGTTGAAACCACTGGTGAATTATACGCCAGGATGAACAACACAAACAAGAAAATGATCACTGCAATGATTGCATAAGCTCACCAGGACGGCGAAATTAAAAAACCAGGCACCAACGAGCTATACGTGTGGAACTACGACGATGTCAGGGACTATGCCATAGCCATGGACGAGCTCAAAAAAGACGTCAGCGAATGTGAAGGACAGATCATGCGGATTCAGCAGCAGCAGGAGGCCCTTCAAGCAAAAGCTAGCGTTTTCCCGAGAATAGGCCAGCTGAAGACAAATGTCATGCCGACGCTGACACAGGCTTGGGCCGTGATCAACCAATTTAACGAGAAATTCTTTGAGTGGTGGAAAACACCCTTTCCCAAGTTGATGGTCGAGGAGATGGAGGAGTCACACTTAGACTGGATCAGAAAGTTGAACTATGTGTAGAAGGATGCGAAGTTCATGGAGTCGGAGAACACCAAAACCTTCATCTACTATATTCTCGAGCAGATGGATCGTCTCAAAGAATTCATGACCATTATTGTCGCCTTGAAAACAAAGGGGCTAGAAAAGCGCCATTTCAAGAAAATGGAAAAGGAACTGGAGATAGCCTTGGATATTGAGGAGATGGAAATCGTTCCCGCCAAGATGGACCTGAAATACTTGGCCAAGCAAGGCTTGCACTAGGAGAAGGCCGTCGAAATCATCAAGAAGTACGCGGCTGCCGCTTAGAAAGAACACGCTATCAAGTGCACCCTCGATAATATTGAGGCGGACATGAATGGGTGTATCTTGCAGTATGTGCTGTTCAAGGATGGATTCCACATCTTTGACAACATCGATTAAGATTTGCTCATCTACTATGACTGTGAGATGAAGATAACCACGCTGATGCAATCGTCGTTTGGGAAGCACTACGAGGGGCGCATCTCACAAGTGCAGAAGGAAATCAAGTATGTACTGGAGTTCTTCAAGGTCTGGAAGACGATCACCAAGTTCTGGGTCTATCTGAATCCCATTTTCGAGTAAGACGATATTCGTAAAGTGATGCCGGAAAAGTGCGACAAGTACGAGGAAGTCGATGATAACTATAGACGGATCATGGACGAATGTTTCACGAACTCACCTGTGAGGTATGGCGCCTTTTCCAGGTCGGGGTAGTTCCCCATCCAGTCAGAGAATATGTTGAAGTAATTGGAGATGTTGATGTTTGAGATCAATCGCTATTTGATTCTCAAGAGGAGAAACTTTCCCAGACTTTACTTCATGACCAACGACGAGCTGATGGAGATGGTTGGCAATTCCGGTGATGAGTTCGCCCTGCAGAAGAACTTATTCTTACTGTTCCCTGGCATAAAAAAGCTCAAGTTCGCCGAGAAGAGGAAAAACAAGGAAATAGCGGTAAAAAAATCTCTAGCGTTCCGCGCCAAAACCCTTGCACCCAAGCTGACCCTCCAACAAAACAAAAAGTCTAATGTCCCCACAGATGCCAAACCCATTCATGACCCGCTGAAGGAAGAGAGGGAGAGAAGACTCCAACTCCTCCCCCAGATTATCGGCCTCGAAAACGAGCAAGGCGAGTAAATCGACCTCTCTGCCCCGGTAACCATGGAAGACACCCTGGACGTGTGGTGCTCCAAGCTGGAACTCTAGATGTGCGAGGCAGTAAATAAGGCCTGCCAAGACGCCTACCACGACAACGACGAATAACACTTTTTGGACTGGATTACCCGCTACCCAACCCAAATGCTCCTTGTCGCATTAGACGCGCGATTCGCCAAAGACGTGGAAAATATGCTGATCGGGAATCAGCGGTAAAGTAACCCGACACTGGCTGATGATGGCCATGGCAAGGGATCAAGTAGTGCTATTATGAAAAAGATGAAGAAATCGGACGTGGCGTATATTAAGGGCAAGCATGGGGACTTAGCTAGTCACCCGACCATGTTTATGTAAAAAAAAACAAGAGAACAAATCCAAGAAACGCCGTAAGAAGCAGCAGCAAAGGTGCTGAAAAACAAGTAAGAAGTGATGACACGTCAATTGATTGGCATTTAATAACGAACTATCAAAACGTATAAATCCCTCTGCAAGCTGGTCAAAGTGCAGATGAGCGACCATACAAGGACGAAGATATCGAACCTGGTCCTCAACCGCATCCAAATGCGCGACACCATAGCCTAGTTCGTCAAGGCTGACTACAACACGGTCTAAGATTTCCACTCGCAAATAACCCTAAAATACAGCTTTATTTAGGTCCCGTAAGGCTTCGATATAAACAAGAAAGCCAAGGGGGTCAGACTGGGAGATTGGGTGCCTGACGAGAAAGATAAATAGTAGACTTTCCAGCTTTTCGTTAGGGTCTTTCATGTGGCTAAACCTTATGGATATGAGTTCTTACCGTTGACGGCGAGGCTCGTGGTTACGCCATTGACTGAAAGGGTTTTTTAGTCACTTTTGCTGGCGATGTATTATGATTTTGGAGGGGCTCCGTATGGGCCCGCTGGTACAGGTAAGACAGAAACGGTCAAGGATTTGTCCAAGAGAATCGCCAGGAACTGCTTTGTTTTCAACTGTTCTTCAGGGATGGAACTGGGGCAAATGGCTGAGCTGTTGTCCGGCGTAGTTGCTTGTGGGTACTGGTCCTGCTTCGATGAATTCAATAGGATTCACTTGTCCGTACTGCAAGTTCTCAGTGAACTTTTCATCAAAATTCAACAAACCAAGCAACTGAACAAGGAAAGACTAGGCGTCATCGCCGAAATCGATATCAACGGCGCCCTAGTCCCCTTCAAACCCGAGTGCGGCCTGTTCATCACAATGAATCCGTACTTGACGAAAGGCAGGAACAAACTGCCGTCAAATCTGAAGAATCTTTTCCGCGTAGTCACAATGATCGTGCCTGACACTGTCCTAATCGCACAGTAATAGTTGATGAATTCCGGCTTTGACAAGAACAACACACTCAGTAAGAAAATTGTTAAGACTTTCTCTCTAGCCAGGGAGTAACTCAACGTCTAGCACCACTATGATTTCGGCCTGCGTTCGATAGGATAAGTCCTGTCGAATGCGGGTAATCTCAAGCTGAAAACGCTGAGAATTATTACTGATATGGATGCGGAGCAGGAAGCCGCCCAACAGAAAATGTTAGAATGCATCAATGCCATAAAACCGGTGAAGAATGACAAGGCAGCGATGAAGAAACAGATGGACAAAAAACGGTAATTAGATAGGAATATGCCCAAGGGGTCGCTGGCCGCACGCATGAGCAAGATCAAGTAGAAGCCGCTGAAGATGAGCAAGATCAAGTTGGACGCGTCGAAGATCAAGAACAGTCTGGAGTAGTCTCAGGGGTCGATTTCTTCGGGCCGCGGTCATGAGGAAGACGACCCTGCGAGTAAGAGGGAGGAGGACCAATCTGACTAGAACTCGGTTATTGTGGAGGAGTCGGATGATGCCTCTCAAAGTGCCTCAAATCACGATAATAATGAGTAGAAAGAATTTCATGAGGGTAAGGCAAGTAAACGAGAATTCGAGTTGAATGAGGATGCTCCTCGTGGGTAATTGGACTTTGAGCTGATATAGCGTATGATTGATAATGATTCGGCTGATGGTAATGTGCAGTTCGTCAGGACAGAGGACGAATTGGAAGATTTCATTGTCATGAAGGCGGTGAGGGACGTGTAGATGCCTAGGTTGGCTTTGGAAGATCAAGCCATATTCTTAAACATCCTGAGTGATATGTTCCCAGGAACCCCTAAGCCCAAGTGCTTCCAAGAGATACGCCTCAAGGAAATGTTCCCCGACCCTGCTTCAGTCGGTATAATCGCCCCGCATGAGCCTGTAGAAGACCGAGAAACTGACCGGTCGAAAGACGGAACCCGCCGCAACAAGGACGACATACATTTTAAGTTGTTCGATATTGCGTAGGCGCGGCTGAGTGATAAGGGCCTGGTGTACGGAGATGCTTATATACTCAGGGTGGTGTAGTTGTATGAAGCTATTGTCGCTAGACACGGAATCATGATAGTAGGTGCACCCGTCACCGGTAAGACCACACTATTGAAGATGGTCAAGGACGTGGCCACTGTCCTCAACAAGCTAGAATTTACCAAGCGCCAGAAGATCTTCCTCCGGTAGAAGGCGGCGAAAATGGGCCTGCCTATAAAGGAGGACTCCAAAGACGGCGATAACATCAAGCTAGAGACCAATGACCCTATTCTGACTAAGAAATTGCTGCCTACTCCCGCAGAGAAAAAAGTCATTGCCGATTCCCAGCAATTCCACGAGATGGTCTCCTCGTATATCAATCCTAAAGCCATGGGCACAGAGCAGTTCTTCGGCCTGTGGAAGGAAGAATCTAGTGAGTGGGTCGATGGCTGCCTCACCAAGTTGTTCAAAATGGCCAAGGACGACAAAAGCAGCAAACTCAAGGTTATCGTTATCGATGGCCCAATTGAGCCAAACTGGGTCGAAAATCTCAATTCCGTCCTCGACGACAACAAGAAACTGTGTTTCGGCGCAGGCGAAGCCATTCATCTGACAGAAAAGATGAAGGTGATTATGGAGGCTGCTGAACTTCGGCACTGCTCGCCTGCCACCATCTCACGTTGCTCGGTCGTCTACGTGGAGGATGGTGATGATATTTTGCCTATCAAGGGCCACATCAACAAATGGATCCGATCATTCCCGCCGATTCTGATGCCGGAGGCGGACAGACTGGATATGGTGATCAACTATTTCCTGATCAATATCAAGGATAGATTCCTCGAACCGCATATGATGGTCCATCCGATGAGCAAAAAACAGGCCATGCTCACCTTCACCCAGATCATGCAGAGTCTCATCTCAGACTACCACAACCCCAAGTACCTCCAGTACAAGAAATACCTGACCACTTACAAGGAAGACACTCTCCACGGGTACGAATTCGGCGACTATGAAATCTCCGAGGACGAGGAGGAGACGAAATAGCCGCAGATGATGGATGAGGTGAAAAGTGTCAGCTCGAAGGAGGACTCTCGGTCTGACTATTCGGCGGTCAGCGTGAAAAAAGCCAGTCCAACTAAGGAGAAGAAGAAGTCGAGGAAGGCGTTTGAGCCTAACTTGGACCATTTCAAGTAGAAGGAAAGGTTCCCGACGCAGAAGTTCGCCGAAGACGGGTAGATGTTCATTAACTCGATTAGGTACAAGACTGACTGGCTCCACTCGTTCTTCATCTATGCGATGATATGGTCGTTCGGAGTCAACCTTCGCGTAGAGTACCAGCAGGAGTTTGAGGAGTGGGTCAAGGCATGGTGCTAGGTCCATGATAAAAAGGAGAAGGCAACAAACGATGGATCCAAAATAGACACCGTATCGCAGTCAAAATCAGAAGAGCCAGAAGAAATCGTAGATAGTGACGAGACTTATGCAGCGGAGCACATCTTGGCCGACGAAGTGAAAGGGGGTTAGTTTCGCATCGATCCGACTATCATTTTCATCGTTGGGTAACCCAACGCCCTGAAGAAGGCCTCTTATTTGCCTTCGACGACCAAATCGATCTTCAGTGTGTATTTCGACCTTGAAGAGAACTGCTGGCTACCGTGGGACCTCCTGAAAAAATGCACTATGTATGATGTGAGTCAAAGGGCCAACTTGCTCGACTTTTAAGCAAATACAGACGTCCTGTTCCACAATTTCTGGCTGACGAATGATGCGATCCGCTACAGCTATTTGATAGACAGGCTAGTCACCACGAACCAAAACGTTTTGATCATGGGTCCTTCAGGCGTCGGAAAATCGCGCTTATTGATGCGCTATCAGCAAAAGGGACTGAAAGATGCACGCTTCAACGTCAAATCCTACAACATCACGGGAAACTGCTCCCCTGACGATTTGAAAGATGTTCTCAGCCGTGGCTTGCAACTGTCAAAGCAAACAGGTGTGTATAAGCCTGCGAATCGCGGCGCGACTAACCTGTACTTTATCGATGATCTGAATATGTGCAAAGCCGATGAGTTCGAGATTAAATGCCCACTCGAACTGATGCGCTAGTACTTTGACTATAGCGGGTGGTATGACAACCGGGAGAAGAACTTCATCAAGGTGAAAAATCTGTAGTTCTGTGCCTCGGTGTCTCTGCCAGACGATGCGGTACGTTAGAGTGAGAAGGGAGTAGTTGACGAGCGGTTTATGTGGAAATTTGCCATCGTGACGTTCATCAACCTAAACGGTGATGATCGTAACCAGATCCAAGAAATCTTCCGGTAGATCCTCACTTTCGTCGTCGACACGTGGAATGAGCAAATCGACGGTCTTTAAATCGTCAACCAACTCACCAAGGGTGTCTTCGCTTTCTACGAGTAATTCATGGGTTCAATTCCCCTCTCACCTATCAGCTTCACGCAGAAGGTGAATCAACGTCACTTACTGAGCGTTTTGTTCGGTATAGTTGACTGTCACCAGAGATACAAGCAAAATACTCATGACATTGCTTCTATTTTCGTTCATGAGATTTCTAGGTCCATGCTAGATAGGATTTACGACTTCGAGATGAAAAAGGAAACCTTTGACGCTCTTCACCAGATGGCAGTCGAAGTCTTTTGCCTGACTGAGGAAAGCAGCAGAAAACTGCCCCAAGATATGAGCACGCCCTATTACAGCTATATGAAGAAGGACTATAATGACTATTATACGAAGTGCTCGGAAGGATTTACGAAAGAGATTATGAGCGTGGAGGAGTTGATCGATGAGTATAATTAGGTGCATTTCAAAAATCCGGTGGAAATCACGTTATTCTCGTTTATGGTCGACAATATCATCAAGGCGAATCGGAGCTTGAGGCAGCCCTGGCCTGGCACGATCATGATCGCGAACGAGGGGTGCGGAGCCCAGTAGATCGCGAAAATTGGCCTTATGGTCGCCAAGCATGCCGTGAAGCGCTTCAACGTCGCCTCTCAGAAGAACTTCGTGATCGAGAAGTGGCAAACAGACCTGAAAGCAGTCATGATCGCCTTTGTCAATGATATTCGACCCACTTGCTTACTCTTCACCGAGCGCGAACTAGAGGTCAACGAAGTGCTCTCGGACTTGGATGCCCTCATGGCTCACGGGGAAATCATGAGCATGCTTTCCGAAGTCGAACACGAAGAGATCGTCGTAAAGATGAAGCAAAGCAGTGCGGCTGCTTCCATCCTCGGAACTACTGAGAGCAAGAGCGACTCCATGTTTATTGACGATTTTAAGACCAGTTGCAGAAACAATATTAAAATGTTGTTCACGCTGACGCCCACCTCGAATATTTTCCGCAAACGCATGCGTGAATACTCGCACTTGTTGAACAACTCGACAGTGATCGTTTTGGGCGACTGGGGCAATACAGGTCTCTCTATGGTCGCGGAAGGAATTATTGGAAACAATTCCGAATCCATTGTGACTGATTCCTTCGACAAGGGGAAAATCATTCTGGTAAACAAGAAAGCCGTTTTGACTGCGATGGTCGAGATCTACCGCGACGTGTAGCAACTCTCAGTAAAGGTCGGAGCGGAACACGGCGCTCAGCTGTATATCTCACCGTCTCACTTCAACAACTTCGTCAAGCACTACAAGGGCATGTACTTCCTGAAAATGGCGGAGTTTTCCGAGCTGACGGAGCGATTCACAGGCGGCTTAAAGGGAATCGAATGGACGTAGGATCAGGTGGCTGACGTGCAGGAGAAGTTGAGTGAATTGTCGCCGCAGCTGGTGAGTAGGCAACGGGAGATAGAGTCGTTGTTGAAGGAGTCGGGGAGAACTAGGGAGAGTATTGAGAAGCAGATTGAGATGCTGTTGTTGGAGGAGGCGATGTTGGCGTACCAACTAGAGCAAGGCAAGCGAGTGCAGGCTGAGTGCCACATCGAATTCTCTTCAGTGATCCCGATTCTGAACAAGGCCGTGACCGGTCTACAGAACCTGAACCGCCGCGATATTGACGAGTTACGCTCGCTTAAGTCGCCGCCTTTCCCGATAAAGGCCATGCTCAAAGCAGTTTGCATGATTCTCAACGTAAAGCCGATCCTCAAGTCAATTCCCACCGAGATCAACAAATTCGAGGAAGACTACTGGACACCGTCCGTCGGCCCGAACGTCCTCGGCTCCAAAAACATCGTGCAACTCCTCGGCGCCATCGACCCGACCACCATGGACACGGCCACCATGGAGCGCCTCGAATCGCTCATGGACTCACCCGAATTCTCATTCGTGGCGGTGGAGCGGTCCTGCGTCGCCGCGCAGGGATTGTTTATGTGGGTGCGCGCTGTGCGGAACTACTACTATGTGTATAAGATGAACGAACCGTATAGAGATAAGATGGTAATTTCGGACTTGTAGGCAGATAAGCATGAGAAGATTATCAAAGACAAAAGGTAGAACATCATCGATTTGACGCAAAAGCTAGAAGACCTCCGCCTCGAATTCCAGACAAAAGAGTGCCACATCAGGAACTTCCAAAAGGAGATAGACGACTGTTATATCATGAAAAGTCGTTGTTCTCGCCTGATTGATGCCCTTGGAAAGGAGAAACGCAAATGGGAGGTATGCATGCACGTGGCTGAGACAAAGCAACGAGCTTTGGAAGGTGACTGCATCATTGCCGCCGCCATGATTGTGTACTTGGCACCGTTTGATTAGAAGATTCGCGACCATTTTAAGAAAGAATGGAACTTGATGATTTACAACTTGAAGATCGAGTGTACCAAGAATTTGATCTTTTCGACGCACTTCTTACCGAATACTATGATCTAGTATTGGGTTGAGAAAGGCCTGCCTAATGATAGCTTCTCGATCTAGTCAGCTATCATTCGCCACTTCTGCCAAATGCAGACTGTGATGCTTGACCCGCATCAGCAGTCGCGCAAATGGCTGAACGGCATGCATCCGAAAATGATCACTCTCAATCAGGACACCGCCAACTTTCACAAGTAGTTGAAGATGCTCCTTATGTTGGATTGCTCTGTTATCATTGAAAACGTTTCGGACAAACTGTCAAAGCTTTTGTACCCAGTAATCATCAAGCAGAGCGAACGGCGTGTCATCGGCAAGGAAAAGGAAGTCGAGTTGGACGGGCGGATGGTGCCCATTAGTTCCGAGTTTAAGTTGCTGATCACTGCGGTAACTTCTAAGCCGGACTTTGGCCCTGAGATTAGCTCGTATCTTATTTTGGTCAACTTTGAGTTGACTGAGGCCGCGTTTGATGCGCAAATGATGTCCATCATCATGCAAGAAATCGAGACCAACCTGGAAGCCAAACAACGCCGCGTCAAAAAAGAGGCTCTCGATTATATCGAGGAGATCCGCGCCACCGAAGTACGCGTCCTAAAAATGCTTTCAGGCTACAAGAATTCAAGCGAGATGCTCGAAAACGAGAACCTTATTGAGCAGCTGCAGGGCAGTCAGCAGATGCAGGAACGGATCGGCTTAAAGTTGAAAGAGATAGCGTAGGCCCAAGCTGGGCTCAATAAACGCAAGCTCGAGTATTCTTCGTTGACCAGAAGGGCGACCAAGTTGTTCTTCCTCATCTCGGACTTTTCCAGGCTCAGCCCGATGTACCAATTCACGCACTAGTGGTTCTTTCAGACGTTCTTGGTCGTGCTGAGGTCTCAGCTGAGTAAGGATGAAGATGAGAGGCCCGGTCTACTTGAGATCATGCAGATTTTTACCCGTGACTTTTTCTACATGGTTTGTGCGTAGATCTTTGATACGGATAAGTTACTGTTTTCCTTCCTGCTGACGTACAAGACGCTTGAAACTGAGACTGACTTCGACTTTAGGCAGACTGAGTTCTTCATCAAAGGGACTCTTTTCCGTAAGAATACGCTCATCAAAAAGACGAAACGGGAGTACCGCACTCCGCCCCAAGAACGCATTTCTACCTAAAAGGTAAACTCTGGAACAGAGGCCTAAAGAGAGCAGGAACGGAAAAAGAGAACCAAAAAAGAGACGGCTGATCGCAGGGCAAAATCAGCACCGTGGGTGACACCCAGCATGTGGAGATTGATCGACAAGTTGAGTACGGTATCTCCATTCGACCAGCCCAACTCCGACTCGAATGGGTGCCAGACCTTGGCGGACCACGTCGAGAAATATCCTTAAGACTGGCACGCGTTCATTTATGAAGATCGGATCATGGCCAAAGAGAACAAAAAGAAGGCCGATGAGGCAAGGGAGGCCGAGTTACAAGATGCCGCCGGCATCGTCAAGGACATGAACGTCATGGCGAAGCCGCCTTCTTTTGGTTCCAAGAAGAAAAAGAAGGGTAATAGATCGTAAGAGAGGAAGGCAATCGTAGTGGAAGATGATGAGAAAACGGACCATAGTAAGTCCAACGTCTCGATCAACACCTCTCAGTAGAATGAGAAGAAAGGGGAAAATACTAATGTGAAGTTCTTCCGGACTGAAATGGGCATGCCTGGTGGGTATGAATTCTTCGATTATGAGGAGGCAGCTAAAAGGCGGACGTAGGCCCGCCGCGTCGAAGACCACTGCCATAGGTAGGTCAAGGAGAACCTTTAGTAGATTCTAGTTGGCAAGACAGTGAAGTCTGAGAAAGAAACGAAGGAAGAAAAAGAGCTAGATGAGTTCTTCGCCGCAAACAAGGAAACCAGCAGTGAAGAAGGCGACCTACCCAGCTCAGCCGTAGCGTCAGAAAAGGATCCGGAAAGTCCCCTCCGACACGGGGAGAATTCCACGGAAAAGTTGATCGGCCTCCAGGTCCACAAGAACAATCTGCAGGATGAGATGGAGATAGCCGAGTCGATTATTTGCGGAATCGCTCAGTACTCGGAAATGGATGTGAAGAGTATCGAAGTCAAGCGGAAAGAAGAGGGAAAACTCGTGGTCAAAAAACAGATGCTTAGGCTGTGTTTGATGAGGTGTTTCCGTCCTGATTGCCTCATGGACGAGATTAAGAACTTCATTGATGAGAATCTGGGACCGGAGTTCTCGGGATTGCCGCCCTTCCGCTTCAAAGAGTACATTTGGCCTAATACTAGCCGATTCAAACCGGTTTTGGTCATCTAAGATGATAATATCAATGCTGAGGAGGAACTAAGACGCATAAAAGCCAAATCCGAATGCAACGTCAGTGGTGATGCAGGCCTGCACGTGATCCACTGCGGGAGCACTAATGCCAGCAAGATCGCCAGGACGTGCCTGCGCGCGGCTGCTATGGGCCACTGGGTACTCCTCGATAACATACATCTGAGCATGTAGGTGCTACCCAATTTGTAGTAGTTTGTCGCTGATATGGCGTAGAATCATTGGAACTATACAAATTAGCTGAACCACCAAATCGTCAAGATGAAAGAGGATGAAGATGAACAAGAGTTCAGATTCGGCTCACGCATCAAAGGAGACCTGGAAGACTTCAACGACGGTAATCCCAAGCCTGCCGCCCCCAAGAAAGAAAACACTATGAAGGAGGCGAGGGACGAATTTTCTGAAGGGCGAGCTAATTTCGCCAACGACGATAACTTCTTCCTCCAGGAGGTGCAAAAACCCGCAGTACTCAATAAGCGGGTGAAATAGTGGGAGTCTAAAAAGAAATAAGACGACCGGGCTCGTGTGTGTATGGAGCTGGGAAAATTATCTGACATCCTAGATAATCCCGACGTAGCAGGCACGTACGATTAAATTGGAAGGGAGAAGAAGGTGCCGGAGAAAAAGTTGGAAGAACTTTAAGTTCCTGATGGGTGGCAATTTTCGATTAAGAAGTCGTTCCGACTGTTCATTAGTTCGCTGCCGGTGGACACTTTCCCGCCCAACTTTGCCAGAAAATGCACTAAAATGTGTCTCCAATTGCCGACGAGCATCAAACGAAACGCGGAGAAAAACTTCCAATCCATCCGGTAAAAATACTTCGAGAAGCACGGGTTTTTCACCGACGAGTTCTGGAAAATAATGATGTCGGTAACAGTGCTGCATGCTGTTATCACCAAGAGAGAACAATTCGGGGCGTTTGGCTGGTCTAGACCTGGCTATGAGTTCTCGCAGAATGACTTTGAAATCTCGATCAGTCAGATCTCGGAGATGATTAAGAACCTTGACGAAAATTAGCGGGTTCCTTGCAATTTGATCCACCATATCGTGGTGTATCTTAACTACGGCTCTATCGTCACCAACGAGCAAGATCTGAACAATCTCAACACGCTCTCGAGGTCCTTCATCAACAACGAGATGTTCACCCTCGTGGCAGACGCCAGAGATCCGGCTCCCTTTGACCTGACGGGCAAGGAGCTCGAAGAATTCTCCGACAGACGTGAGTTCTACGACATCGAGAAAATGGTCGAGCGAGATCTGCTGAAACAAGCAGCAGGCTTCACTTCCGGCTACACCATTCCGGCACGCCTGGTCGACAAGTCGCAATTGCATGACTGGGTCAAGGGATCGATCCCCGATGATGACCACATAGATATCTTCGGGTTGGCAGACTCTTCTTAGATGAAGGCGGCTGAGCGACGGGCTTTCCAGCTGATGGATCGTGTGTACAGGCACTAGTTCGTTGAAGACCTCGTCCCCATGTCGATCACTCAAATTACCTCGCGGGAAGACAAGAAGGAAGACTCTAAGGACGAAGGCTACAACACCTACATGAAAAAGATGGACTGGATCGTGTAACAAATCGCGCCTATTGTCTACCCCGACATTGAGCGCACCAGCAACGATGAGGACCTAGCCGCGGTGGGGTGGAACTCCTTCCTCTAGAAAGAGCAGAACTCCTACAAGAAGCTGACCAGCTTGATAGAGGAGTCTCTCAAAGACACGGTGCAGGTCATGTCTGGCATCCGACATGAGGACAGGAACACGAAAGACACTTTTGAGTCAATCCAAGCCAACATGACTCCCAAGTACTGGCTGATCCACAGCTACCCCTCGTTCGGCACCATGACCATCTTCATCCTCAACCTGAAAGATAGAATCGAATACCTCAACAAGTACATTATAGAGTCAAATAAGGGCAAAGACGTGCGCAAATTCAAACTGGGCTACTTTTACGACCAGCGCGCTTTCTTCACCACCCTCTAGTAGTTTGTCAGCCGGAGGAGTGGCATTTCTATAGAGTCGTTGGAGATATAGTTTAGGATGATGAAGTAGTCGGAGAGGGAGTAGAGTGCCATGTAGGCGGCCGAGAGTAATAGCTATTACTTGGAGGGCATCTATTTGAATGGGGCTGTTTGGGATAGGGGTGGTTACTCAATCGACGAGTGCGACGCACCGCACATGACAACGACCAAACTGCCGATTATCCACATTACAGTGGCAGCGAAAGGACAAAAAAAAGAGACGCAGTTGGCAGTCGATAGCGGGCGTACTATTTCGAGCTCGAAGGAGCTGAAGCATTAGAAGACGATTAAAATGAGTGTGAAGGAGGTCATTGCTCCGGTGAACTAGGCGTTGAAGATCACTTTCGAGGTGATGGTGCCTTTATACGTCACTAGCAAACGTAACAGAGCAATGGTTGAGTAACGTGGTGATGACTAGATGATCTTACTGATGCCACTGCCGACGAAATTCTTCAAACCGGCTTTCTGGACAAAAAGGAACATAGCTGTCACGTGCTATAGTGATGAGCAAGACAACTGACAGTTGATTAATAACTCAAATTTAAGATTTCATAACGATACAATCAACATTTATACTCATCATTTCGTCACTCGGGGTTTTGGGGTTTTGGGG